>Ga0315289_10004485_pt1 | contig 20819 bp, 28 predicted proteins | sample YL17G11_40_MG_FD_203452 | JGI IMG/M metagenome (GOLD analysis project Ga0315289, IMG submission 203452) | Sediment microbial communities from Yellowstone Lake, YNP, Wyoming, USA - YL17G11_40 | ecosystem: Environmental > Aquatic > Freshwater > Lake > Sediment | place: USA: Wyoming | collected... | reverse complement strand
TACACATAGGAATAGAACATGAAATTTTTCAATCAGGAATAACTATACCCTCTCAAATAGATAGACTGGAAAAAAGAATAGATATCCTGCTAAAGCAGACGAAAGCAAAACATTTGATTATTCTCGGTGATGTCAAGCATCAGGTTCCAAGCATTTCTTGGCAAGAATATAAGGAAATTCCAAGATTTCTAGAGCATTTTTCGAAAATTAAGATTTCAATTATCAAAGGGAACCATGACGGAAATATAGAAAGACTAGTTTCAAAGAACATAGATATTTACGAACCGCAGGGTTTTAAAATTAATAATGTTCTTCTAACTCACGGGCAGGCTTGGCCAAATGAAAATGATTTGGATGCAGAATATCTAGTAATGGGACATGTTCATCCTGCTGTTGAGTTCTGGACTGAAAAATTTAGAACTGTAGAGCATTGCTGGCTAAAATGTAAGATGAACAACGAGGCGTTAAAAGAAAAATTTAAAACAAGAACCAAATTTAAGCAAGGAATAATCATGCCAGCCTTTAATCATATAATCGGAGGTATGGCCTTTAATTCAAAAGATTTTGAGCCGCTTGGACCGCTCTTAACAAATGAAGTTTTAAGATGGAAGGAAGCAGAAGTTTATCTTTTAGATGGAACTTTTCTTGGGAATCTAAACAAGCTAAAAACTAAATAACTTTTATAGAACCTTTTTTTCCAATTCCTACTTGTAGCTCTTCTCTGAATTCTTTGGTAAAGCCACCATTTATCTCAACCTCTTGGTCATTCTCCAAGCCATCAGCTTGCTTTCCCCAAAGAGTTAGTTTAACTGATCCTGTATCATCTTCTAACATAGCTTCAATCAAGGTAGTTGCAGTTCCAAACTTTGTCATGATATCTCTCGGTTCTTTCATTTCTGTTATTTTTGCTTTTATATTTACACTATTCATATCAGGTTTTAGTTCATTTATTTTCATACCTCATTAATGAATTGAGAAGTTTATAAGCGTATGGTAGATTTAAATTTTTTATTTTCTATTAAGTTTACTATGGACAGAAGCTCTGTTGTGGGTTTGTCTCCTTCAAGGAAGTCTATAATAAAAAGTAGATATACCGCTAGTGAAATTCACGCAAAATTATGCATGGATGAAGCTAGTATAACGGATTATAATACGTACTTGCGTGGTGGTTATCCTAGGAATAAGATAACAGTTGAAGAACTAGCTATATTAGATAATCAAAGTAGAAAACCTTGGTTTACTTCTAAAATATTTTATGGGATAGATTCGAAGGCTAAACCTAATATATATGCTGCTATAGAAGAAATGAGAAAAGGAACCGATGGAAAACTTTTTGGAAATTCTCCTGATTCTGAGCCTTTGACTTTAAATGCATTGGGGACAGGAGGTGGAAGTTTAAGCAGCACTGACTTGAGGTATTTCAAGGAAATAGAAGTAATTGTTCTTGCACAAGAGCAAATGTTAAAAGTAAAATAATCAGATCAATTTTCCAACCCAGTAGATTAAAAATAGAAGTACTAATACAATTAGAAATTCTCCGATGCCGCCAGTTTTTATTGGACCGTTGAATTTTAGTTTCTTTATTGGCCATAAAGGAGTTATTCCGTTATGCGTTAGTGCGTCTGAAATCAAATGACTAAGGAATCCAATAGAAATTATAGCAGCGCCTGTTCTATCCACTCCTAGGTTGTATGCTATGAACAAGACTATCATTAAAAACCAAATGTTGTGACAAAGCTTTCGATGATATTTTCTTGGTTTTATATCTAAGTCAGGTAGTAGAACTCCAAGGAAAGCAAAGAAAGCCATGTATATTGGAAAAGTTAAGACAACTCCAAATAACAATAGAATAAGAAATGCCATTATGATGTGGGTCATTCTTTGCATATAATAAACTTATTAATTATGCACATATAATTCTTTAGTTATGAAACCAAAGGCGATATTCTTTGATGTGGACGGAACTATAGTTCCTCTAGATGTAGTTGTCAAGACCTTTCAGAGTTGCTGTAGACAACTTGGTGTTAGAGTTTTATCTAAAAATGTCATAATCAAATATTCGATAGGCTATAGGCTTTCTGAATCAATACCAAAAATTTTGCCAGAAGTCAATCTTGAAAAATTTAGAGCATGCTTTCAGGACACGCAAATTAAAAATTTTAAGAAGTTTGCAAGAATCTTACCTTTTGTTAAATCAACTTTCAAATTCATAGACAAAAAGAAAATAAAAATAGGGATTGTGACTACAAAAAGAAGAAGTGAAGCTTTTGCAATTTTAAAAGGCTATAAACTACCTTATGATACTGTGGTTGGGGGCGATGATGTAAAAAATAAAAAACCTGACCCAGAGCCTGTCTTGAAGGCTTGTAAAAACCTGAGATTGAATCCTAAGGATTGCATGTTTGTTGGTGACCATCCATTTGACATGATGGCAGCAAAGTCTGTTGGTTCTTTGGCAATCGGTACATTGACTGGTTGGGGCAATAGAAAGAATCTTAAGAATGCAGGAGCAGATTATATCATAAAGAATTTAAGCGGTCTAAAGAAACTAATAAAATAGGTGATAAAGTTCGAAAAATTTTATGTTACAACAGCAATAGACTATCCTAACGCAAAGCCTCATCTAGGACATGCATATGAGAAAATAATAGCAGATGTTATGGCTAGATGGAATAGGATAAAGGGTAAAGATGTTTTCTTCTTGACTGGAATGGACGAACATGGTCAAAACATAGAGAGAGCAGCAATAAGAGCTGGCAAAACACCTCAGGAGATTGTAGATGAGATGGCTGTTTTCTTTAAGGACCTTTGTAGAAAATTAAACATAAGCTATGATGATTTTATCAGGACGACGGAAGAGAGACACATAAAGGTTGCGCAGGAAATTTTTAAAAAAGTTTTTGATAAAGGAGATATTTATAAAGGATTCTATGAAGGACTTTATTGCGTATCATGTGAGGCTTATTATACTGAGAAGGATGCAGTTGATGGAAAATGTCCCGTCCATAAGAAGGATTTAGAGGTTTTAAAAGAAGATTCTTACTTTTTTAAACTAGGCAAGTATCAAAAACAAATAATAGAACATATAAAAACTAATAAGAATTTCATATTGCCAGAGACAAGAAGAAATGAAATATTAAACAGACTGGAAAACGAATTAAAGGACCTAAGTGTTTCAAGAGTTAGCTTCAAGTGGGGGATACCATTACCAATTGACGAAAAACATGTCACATATGTTTGGTTCGACGCGTTGTTAAATTATATTTCTGCTCTAGATTATCCGAATGAAAAATTCAAAAAATACTGGCCAGCTGATGTTCAAAACATAGGAAAGGATATCTCATGGTTCCATACTGTAATATGGCCTGCTATTCTTTTTGCTGCAGATATAGAACCACCAAAGACCGTCTTTATTCACGGTTTCATAAACATGAGTGGAGAAAAGCTTTCAAAGTCAAGAGGAATTATGATAGATCCATTTGAATTGATAGACAAATACGGTGCAGACACATTAAGATATTTCTTAATGAGAGAAATTCCTCTTGGAGAAGATGGAGACTTTTCAGAGGAAGCTCTAATAAATAGGCATAATTCTGAATTAGCAGATGCACTGGGAAATCTAGTAAACAGAGTCTTGGTTTTAGTTGAGAAGAACTTTGACGGATACGTGCCAAAGCCTTATGGAGAAGATTTGAAAAAAATTGCTTTAAGCGTTAGCAAGGCAGTTGAGAACTCAATGGATGAATTCCAATTCCACAATGCTTTGAACGACATATTTCATCTTGTCAACGAGACAAACGCATACGTTAATGCGAAAAAACCATGGGAAATAAGAAGCAGGAACGAACTAGGCGGCGTCTTGTACAACCTGTTAGAAAGTTTAAGGTTTATAGCGATACTGCTTTATCCATTCACGCCAGAAACATCTGGGAAGATCTTAGACCAGTTAGGATTAGAGAGAAAATTTTTATTTAGTGATTTGGAGTGGGGCAAAATTAAGCCTGAAACCAAGACAAAGAGAGGAAAAATTCTCTTTGAGAAAATTAAATAAGAAACAGAATTAAAAATAAAATAACAAGTGCAAAAACTAAAATTTACTTAAACAGCTGTTCTATATCCTCGCCACATGAGCAAAAGCCGGCGTTATGATAACAAAGTCTTCATCTATTCCAGCAATGTCACCGTTCATTGCAATACAAGTTTTTCTTAACTTATCAATAGCTCTCTTTAGTTCTGAGATGTCTTTACCTCTCAACGCCTTGATTTTAACTAGAACTATTGCACCTTCTCTCATTAACTTCTGGATCCTGTCCGTGTCTGAAAAATCTTCTAATTTGTCGACTCTTATTGGGATTTTTCCAGAAGGTACTTGTGCTTCTTCAGTGTCCAACTCAATAAATTCTTCTTCGCCTATTTCTTTAAAGCCTCTGCCAAATAATTTTTCTAAAATCATTTCACCATCCTCCAAAATTATTATAATCTTAATTATTTTTGGACATATAAAAAGATATGTAATTGATTTTTACTCTATTTTTGTACACTTTCTAATATTGAGACAATATTCCAGACTTGAGTTCTCGTATAAGTAGGAATGTTAGGATCGTTAGAGATTTCATCCATATTCGATATAACAGTATTAACCCTTATAGCTAGGTCTTCTTTATCATCCTGTAGGACTTTTATAGAATCTTCACACATGGTTCTTATATTTCTTGGTACGGTCCTATCATTAGCGACTTGCTGAATGATTGGTATAACGTTTTCAAACATAATAGACACCATGCCATATGCATCATACTTTCTTTATCTTGTTCTCAAGAATTTAAATTCTTTACTGTTACCTTATTCTGCTCTTATTTTTTCAGGTTTTTCCTGAGTTTTTTTCAAAAATTCTTCAAACTTCTCTTGAGACTCTTTTAGTCTTTCCTTTAATCTATCTTCCTGCTTCTGCAAGCTCTTTAATCTTAGGTCCAAGGTCTCTTTTTTCTCGCCTAATTCTTCCTCTAAATCTTTTTTTGTTGACTTTATAAGAATAGGTCCAACAGCCTTGTAGACATCCTCGGTAGTAGCTTTCTTTAATTCTTCCAAGGCTTTCTCAATTTCTCCGCTTTGCAAGTTTAAACTTTCTTTTTGTATTAAGACTGTTTGCATTTGCTGTTGAAAATTTTGTAAATCTATCAGTATTTGTTGCGCCTCAGGCGTTATTTTTATTTCAGACATATTATTCCTCCATAGCATCAATTGCTACTTTTACTAGTCTTAGGTAAGAGTTTATTCCGGCCAACAAGCCTGGGATATCATTAGCTTCTACTCTTATTTTTAGTTTGCTTTTCTCTGCTGATATCTTGGCATCAAATTTCTTTATTTCCTCTTCATCAGGCTTTATTGACCTTATGACAACTTCAGGATCTTTGCATTCTATTTCTATCTCAGCCTTCATTTTAATCTGCTTTAACTTTTGTTAAAGTTGTTGGAGCTTGTTTTACTACGATTTTGTATCCGCAGTAAGGGCATCTTATCTTGTCTTTAACTTGCTTTACGTCTATCTCTTTCAAACATTTTAAGCATTTATACATTTAACCACTCTTGGGAAAATATGCCCTTCCAGCAAATTTTGTCTTGCACTTTTTGCAATACCAAATCCCTGCTGCTAGTCTTTTCAATGCTGATCTTTCGCAATAGGGGCATACTTTTTCTTTTTTCTGCTTAGATTCTATTTCTAAAACCATTTTTTTTGTTTTAGTTCCATACCTTGGACCAAATTTTCCTGTTAAACCAACTTTTTTTGTCATTTAATCAACGCTCTTAATTCTTTACCTTTTTCAATTGATAAATCTGCTGCCTTCTTTAGTTCTTCTGTTGTGAAAAATCCTACTCCGCCTTTTTGAATTGCACACAGGTCTCCGTTCTCATTGGTTGCAATAGTTATCCTCGCGTCTAAGGCATTTTCTTCTTCCAAGTTAGCATCAACTAAAAGCTTGTTGGATATTTTTGTAATAGTAACTGCTATTGGTGTATCTTTTAATGGAATCTTACCTTGGTATTCACCGAAAACAATTTTCTCATCTTCGTATCTTGGTATCCTTGTTTTAGTTAATGCTGCCATTGCTCCTAATGCACTAGCGTCAATTAAATTGCCGTCATGATCTAGGACATGAATGTCAATGTTAACGTTCCAAACCTTTTTACCATCTTCTATACAGAGCTTTTCCAAATCAATGCACTTACTTTCCCTTATTCCTCTATCTACAACTCTCGCTAATTCTATCGAGTCCTTATCTGGTGGACCGGGATCAAATGTTGGTGATGCAACAGGAACTAATTCTGCATTAACTATTAATACACCTTCATCTGGCGTGTCTGGGAAAGGTTCATTAACAGACATTTTAACACCAACTAAAACATGAGTGTTACCAAGCAAAACCCTTGCTGATCCTTCAGCCTTTTTAATAACGTCAGTTTCTATTTTTATTTCTCTGAACTGTTCAAACTTTCTTTCATCAATTCTCATTCCTTCTTCTATTAATTTTCTAACATAATTTTCACTAGCTTTCAACATCTATTTCACCTGTTTTATATTTTTCCTTTAAAGCGTTTTTTTGTCTTTCGTAAACTTCTGTACATCCCTTTCTTGCAAGTTCAATTAGTATGGGGAACTCTTCTTTTGTAATTATTCCATCCATTTGTAATAGTACGAACTTATCTTCGCTTCCGATAGTGGCAGTGGCCATATCCACGTCGCCGAACTGATCTTCATTACCTCCGACGTCTAGCACTATTTGATTATCAACTTTCCCTACTGAACAAGAACTTATTAGGTCTCTGATAGGAATGCCAGCTTCTGTCAAGGCCAAAGATGCAGCGTTTAGACCAGCACATCTAGTTGAAGCGTCAGCTTGCAGTATTTCAACGAAAACATCTATTCCAGTTTTTGGGTAATCTTCAAAGAACACTACATTTGACAATGCTTCGTTTAAGACTTTTGATATTTCAACACTTCTTCTACTTACGCCTGGTCTGATTCTTTCGTTTGTTGAGAAAGGAGCCATTGAGTATCTACATCTTAGTATTGCTTTCTGGGGATTTTGCATATGCTTTGGATGCATAGTTCTTGGTCCATAGACAGCTGCTAATGCATAAGTGTCGCCAAATTTAAAAATTGCTGAACCTTCAGCTCTTTTTAGTACGCCGACCTCTGCAGTTATTGGTCTAAACTCTTCAAAGCTTCTGCCATCTATTCTTTTTCCATCTATAATCATTTTTTCTGGTTGTCCTACTTTACTCATATCATTCACCTTTCTCCAACATTGCTGTGATTTTATCTGTAAGGCCAGATATGTGAGACTCATTCTCTATCGTAAGAATAGCTTTTGCAGCTAATCCTTCTTGTTCACCTTTTATCCAAACAACTCCATTCTGTCCGACTATTATCTGACACTTTGTCTTGTTTTTTATAAGCTCTATCATTGAACCTTGCTTACCAATAAGCCTCGGTACTTTGGAAGGAGTTATTGTTAAAACCCTTCCACCAATCAGCTTTCGTGCTCTGTGGTCATTCATTGTTAATTGAACTTGCTTAGATTTTGAAACATTTAAAACTTTTGCATATATCAAGTCACCGATGTCGTAATAAATCGATATGTCTGTTCTGTTTAGATCTACGTATTCTCCAACAGCTTCGCCCAAAGGCAATATCGCGTCATATGGTGAGTTTATATCAACTATCCAAATGGTTGTTTGCATGTCTTCAACCAGTCCTATAATGCCGTCACCTGTTTTTGGGATGTAAACTCCTGCTAGAGGAATTATTCCAATGAATCTGTCTTTTAACTTTACCAAACCTAGTAATTTAGATTTTAATTCATTATTTACTCTGTAGCAACCTGAAGACGGTAAGTAATCTAAACCTCTTGCTAATGTTTCTCCAGGTATAACCAATTGTCTCTCCTTAACTAATATTTCCGATTTAACTTCTTTATCCATATTAATCACTCCTATAATTTTTTAACAATTTTAACTTCTATTTGACCTCTAGTCAAGTTATTCAAACGATCATATACTTCTGGCTGTACTCCAGCCGGAATCTCTAATAAACAAATATAACTTCCATTGCTTGCCCATTCTTCTTTTAGTAAGACTCCTAAACTCCTAACAACGCTGCCGGCTTTTCCTGAAAATTCAGGTGGAATCTTAATTGCTATCTGAATCTTTTCAAACTTTATTGGAATTATTTTTTGTATTTCCTCTAAAACGCTTTCCAGTTGTTCTTCCACTCTTTTATTCAAATCAATTCTAACTTTCGCTTGTTCCATTGCCCTTAAAACTCTGTCAACTGGATGTGGGACTCCGCTCTGTGGGTTAACTCCACGTTTAGAAATTAAAGTAGCTATAGCTTTTGTTTTTTCTTCAAGCATTTGTTTCTTTTGCTCAGTTGTTATCTGAACTTCACCTTCAGTTATTATCTTCTTTGCTATTACATTCAGGTCATTAGTTCCGAAGGCCTTGTTTATTTTTTCATTAGTGGTCCTAGTTCCTTTCCTAGCGTCCTCGAATATTTCTTCAGATGCTATCAACTCTTCTACAGGGAAATCCTTACCAGTCTTAAATTCCATCGCCTTTTCAGGATCAACTAGTATTTCAAATTTTTCTCCAGATTTTATTAATCTGGCTATAACAGCCTTTTCTAAAGAAATCATTTAACCAACTTTCTAAAGTAATAATATCACCAAAACTTCTTAACGTACTTAATCCCTTCGTCACCATAATATTTTTTGAATCCTTTATCATTAATCACAGCTAGTTCAACTTCTTGTAACTTAACTCCCTTTTCACCGGCTTTTAATGCCTGTATACCTAGTTTAATAGCATCCTCTTCTGTTAGTCCTTCTTTCCAACCTTTTCTTAAAGTTTTTAATGCTTCTGGTGCGCCCCTGCCTATTGCTTGAGCTTGCCAACCATAGAACGTTGAAGAAGGATCTATTTCGAATAGTTGTGGACCTTTTTCATCTAATCCTCCTAATAAAAATGCTACACCATAAGGTCTTACTCCACCGTATTGCGTAAATAATTGCATCCTGTCTGCAATTTCTTTAACTGCACCTAGAACATTTAATGGTTCGTCATAAGTAAGTTTGTAGACTTGTGCCTTTATCCTTCCGACATCAAGTAAAATTCTTCCATCTGCTAAAAATCCTGATATAGCCACGCCGAGGTTATCGTCTATCTGGTGTACCTTATCTCCTCCACTATCAGGAATAGCTAACTCTGCCAATGGACGTGAAGCAACTAGCACTACACCATTTGCAAACAAAAGTCCGATAGATGTAGTTCCTCTTTTAACAGCTTCTCTTGCATATTCGACTTGGAACAGTCTACCGTCAGGAGAAAATGTTACTATTGCTCTATCATAACCCATCATTTCAGGAATAGCTTCGATATTATATCACCTAAATTATAAGATTTATATTTTTTCTAAGTTTATAAAGTTTTTGTAAACTCAGTTAATCGTGGTTCTCCAAAAAATTTAAGTCTTGCAGCTTTGATTGAGCCTGAAATTCCAAGAACTTTAACAGTGATTCTAGTATCTCCTATTCTTTCTATTAATGCTAAAGCAGATCTTACCTGTTCTACTTTGTCATGCGAGCATCTTATTATTCCTATTTGTCTCTTCTCATCGTAAATATCTCTAACAATCCATAAATCTGCCTGGGCTGCTCCTAATTCTCCTAATAGGTTTAGCAACGAATGCCATATTGAGTTTGACAAATCTTGGAAAATTATTTTATCTTCTGAAAGAACCTGATAAGCAATATATCTTCTCCTGCCTCTCAGGCTTGAAGGCAAAGTTTTTGGTCTTTTTTCATCAACCATATTCATCAACTACTTCAACACCTTCTGTTATTTTAGATCCTTCTAGTGTCTTTTTATTCTCTTCAACAATTGTTTGCGGAATTGATGTGATTGAAGCAAAGGCTCTTCCAATATCAAAGCCCAGTGTGTTCAACAATGATACAAATTCTCTAGGATTTCTCATTCCCCAAGTGCTCTGAGCGCATGAGCAAATCACAGTAGGAGTTCTAAAATGATTGCAAAGCATCAAGTTCCTTGATATATGATTTAAAATGTAAGCCCTAGGTTTTCTAAAATTATATAATATCTCTCTAAAGCTTACGCCAATAGCAACATTGTTCTGAGTAGCAGTTTCTAGACAGGGTTCGTCTAAACCGCTATCAGGCCTTTCTAGTTCTGGATGCATCAGTATGTCAATCCTCGAGTCATCACATACAGCCCTGTTAATTGAATAATCGCCACCGCTTACAACCACAATATCAACCTTCTCCCTTACTTTGTTAACAATTTCCTTCATCTCATTAACATCTTTTGCTATTATATTGACACCAGAATAAACTTCTATATCTGATTTTAAAGTATTAATGCTATTTTTTAATTCATTTAGTTTTTCTAATCCTTGATAATTGTCACATACAGCTATTCCAGAATAGCCTAATTTCTTAGCAAACTCGACTAGTTGCTCTATTGTGTTCTCGCCGCCAGACAAATTGCTCTGGACGAATAAATCGTAAAATTTCAAGCAAGCACCTTTTTAGAATTTGATTTTTAAGTTTAAAAAATAAGCTCTAATGAATTTCCCTTGATTTCTTTCCAGCACTTGTTAGACCCCTGAAAACTCTCCTTCTGTTTGCAGGATTGCATACCCAATTTAACTTCGGGTCGTTCTTTATGCAAGGATGACTTGGATCAATAAGAATTACTTCGAACCACTTTGATTTTCCATCTTCTGCAGCATAATAGCTGTTTAAGACCTCTAGATTTGGGAATTTTCTTGCTACTCTCATTTCTGCTATATGTTGTAAATTCATTTTAGGAGTTATTTTAGTCATACCTGCATGCAAGGGCTTTCTTCCACCAGCTGGCTTTTCCCTCTTACTGGTTCCTTTTCCAATTCTTATTCTTGTTATAACAAAACCTTGTTTAGCCTTAAAGCCAAGTGCGTGTGCCCTGTCTAAGCGAGTAGACCTGTCTATCCTTAATATAACAGGCTCCCTTCTCCAAGAAATTAGTCTTTCCTTTAATACTTTATCATGTTCTGGGGTTCCCCAGTAATCTTTAATGTACTTCAAATAACCCATCTCACATCACCATAAGGTTTCAAGCTTTAATTATCTATAATCCTAAGGCTTTTTATTCTTTATGGTTTAAATTCCTTTCTATTTAACTAAATTTATGAAAGAAAGAGATAGAATAAAAGAACTTGCAAGGGAAACTGCTCTGAAGAAGGTTGAAGAAAAAAGATATGTGTTGAATTGTCATGTCTCAGAAGCAATGGGAATTTCTCCTACTTCAGCAGCAATGCTTTTAGCTAATAATTATGATAAGTGGAACTTGGAAAAGAAAAATGCTTATGAAGGGACTTTAACTATTAAAAGATGGTTTTATGTTAAGAAAAACGGAGAAGCACCTGCAGAGGAAGTAAGAAAAGAATTAGAACTAAGAAATCCTAAGCCGGTTACTTATTATAAGGCAGGTGTTACTAATAGAAAAAAGTTATTGTCTGAAGAAATGAGTTTAGATAATTGGATTATAGATTTGCATACAAGAGAAGGGAAACTTGATTTTATTGATATTAAAGATAAAGCAAAAGAATATTTTGGGAAAAAACTTGATACTTCAAGGATTATAGAGTTAAAAGAGCATTATGAAGCACTTCATGCTAATGGAAGAGTTGTATACGATGAAAAAGGATTTTTTGATTTACCTAAAAAAACTATTTAAATTATAAATTCTATAAAGAAGTTAGGTGAGTTAATGGGAATAGGAAAGGTAATAATAGGATTAATCTTAGTTATAGTTGGTTTATGGGCAATAATACCATTAAGTTGGGGCGGACTAGGCTTATACGTTCAGTTATGGGAAGTAATAAAAGGTGTTGTTCCAGTATTTCTAGTTTTCATCGGTGCTATTCTAGTTTGGATAGAATGGGAAGAAATGAAGATAGAAAAACCAGCTAGGAAAAGAAAGTGATATTTAATTTTTTTATTTCTTCACTTTTAATGTCAGAAGCAAGAAGTGCTTTTGACAAATTCTTTTTTCCATAATTCACAAGAGCTTTAACTTCTTTTGAATCAGAATAATGAAGCGTTAGACCAGCTGCTAATCTTATAGCTTCATTTGTTTTATCACCTTGCAAGATTGTTATAGGACTTCCAACATCTGGAACTTCAAAAATATAGTCGGAACTGCTCCTTAGACTTAGAAGTTCTTTATTTTCTTTTTCATCCCTACCAACAATTATTTTGCTCTTTCCAAGACGGAAATGCCTGCCAATTTTTAATAATTTTATGTCATTTAACGAGATTCTCTCCTTGTTTTTTAGAAGGTCTCTAATTTTGCAAGCATATTCTTTTTGCGTTAGCAAGCAGCCGCCAGCAGGTTTTGGATAATTTTTTATTCCAAATTCTTTTGCAAATGCTGTTTGTTTATTCCTTCGTCTACCTTGAATATCTAAGAGCTTTTCTCTTTTAATCCATCTTTTCTCAGTTTCAGTGATTGGTAGCAGTTTAGCTGACAAAGGCCTTAACAACTTTCCTTTTAACCCAGCTTCCTTTTCTATTAGTTTTAATGCTTGTATATTTTGGCTCATCGGCCTTTCGCCTATAACTTCGCCTGTGAAAATGAAGTTTGCTCCAATTCTTTTAGCATATTCTTTTGCTTTTTTTAACATGAATATCTTGCAATCTATGCAAGGATTCATTCCAGACCCGTATCCATGTCTAGGATGTCTAAGGATTTTCAAATATTCTTTAGTAACGTCAAAAACTTTCAAAGGCATTTTAATTTGTTTTGCCATCTCTTTTGCATTCTTAGATGAAAAGAAGGGTGTTGTGAAACTCACAAGTTCTACTTTTATTCCTTGCTGTTTTATAATTTTGGCAGCTATTATGGAATCCAAACCGCCTGAAAACAGACCTACTGCTTTAACCGCCATAATAAGTATACTCGGCTAATAAATCATATTTATAACATTTCTTCTTGAAAGAAGCTTCTAGAATAAGGCCGCCATATATTTTTCCTGTTAGATTCAATGTTTTTGTTATAGATATTTTATCTCCTTTCAATGTTGTTTTAGACTGATTAAACAAGTTTTGACTTATGAGCGGAGGTCTTACGTACGATATATTAAGGAAGGCATATTCTAGTCTGTTTCTAGAAGAAACTATTGTAAAATTAAATAATTGTGATACATTTAACGGTCCAGGCTTTGGAGTTATCCAATAGCTAATATCCTGCCAGAAATCATATTCCATTTTTTCTATGTCGCATTCAGAAAGACTTGTAGTCAAATAATGACAGTATAAAGTTATGTTTGAAATATTGCTTAGCATACAGGATGAGTAGCTTCCAATATTACCATTTTCATCACAAATTATTGGTAGTGTAAAATTCTTTCCACTGTTCAATTTAAAATCATTAACAGAGACAGTAGATCTATTAGTTTTATTTAAACTAAAAGCATCCTTTCCTATACCGATCATTTCGAAGGAATTACTAGACCAGTTTCTGGCATAATTTATAGTCTCTTCAGTCTTGTTGAAGAATCTTGCTTCAATTGTTCTAAGATTAGTTATGTTTACTACATTTTTTATGTAATTGTTTATTGAATTTATGCAATTTAATTTATATACAGTATCGTTAAATGTTTTGTTAGTTTGATTAGCTGTTTGATTTGTTTGATTTAAGCTTTGATTAGAAATCTGTCCAGAACTTTTATTTGATGCTGCTTTGGATGTTTCACTACTCGGAGCAGGTTGACCGAATATATTATTCTCTAATGTAGGAATACCTTTAGAAATGTTAGGAATTAGAACTATTATAAAAATTGCAATGTTTAATACAGCAACAACAAGTAGCCAAGGAGGTATGTGAATCATATAATAAGATTTAGTTTTCAGTATAAAAAACTTAAATAATTCTAAAAATAATTCTTATTCATGCTTTCTGAATCGCTGTGTGCCAAGTGTAAAGGAAGACTTTGGTGCGGTAAGGACAGATGTTCTTTACTTGTGAAATTTTACGCTCAAACAAAAGTCAAGCCACTTATAGATTCCACTTCCTTAGAAGGCTCATCACCGCCTAGCGTCTTTATCGGTAAATGGAATTATCCAAAAGTCTTTGTAGGTCCAATGTTGCCGCCCATACATGGTGACACGAGCATAATGGATACTCCAGAACTATGGACAGGCATGTCTATTGATGAGATAGTTGATTTTAGATTCCAGTTGGTGAGAGGAAAGTACCTAACTAATATAAAAAATTTTGACGGAAAAATTGTTGAGATTACAAGGAACATTGCTTTAGCTGAAAACTCGCCGGATGCTGAAGTAGAGTTTAAAACAAAGCCAACAGGAAGGATTGTTTTAAATGATGAGATCCAACCGTTTGGACCATCTGCACCACTTTTAAAGCTAGATATAGGAAACTTTAAAATTGATAAAAAAGTTGAGAAGGCACACTATGACACTGACCTAAAAGCAAAGGATGCTGTCATGAGTCTCTATGAAAGCAATGTTTTAATATCAAAAATACAAAAGGCATTTTCTGTAGGAGCGTTTGGCATAGAAAGAAATAGAAAATTTGTTCCAACACGTTGGTCGATTACGGCTGTGGATGATACTATTTCAAAAAGCATGTTGGAATATACTCGAGGCTTTCCACTAATAAATGAGTTTAGAATTTATGAGCGCAATCAGTTGGACAATCGTTGGATAATATTAATGCTTCCTCGTGAATGGTGTTACGAGTTGATAGAAGCTTGGTATCCGAAAACTATATGGAACCCAGCTGGAAGGGAAGTATCAATATTTTCTGATTACGAGTTTTATGACGGCAGAAAAGATTATGCAGAAATAGGAGGCTGTTATTATGCTGCCAGGCTTGCAGTAAATGAACTCTTAAATAAAGAAAGGAGACAGGCTGGAGTTGTTATAATGAGAGAGGCTCATCCAGGATATATAATGCCTGTTGGCGTCTGGAACGTTAGGGAAGCTGTTAGACAGGCTGTTAAAAACAAGCCAATGAGTTTTGCAACCTTGAACGAATCACTGGATTATATTTCCAAGAAACTAGAAATTCCTATTAAGACATGGATAGAGCATAGCGGAGTGCTGAGGGATACTTTACAACAGAAAAAGTTAATAGATTTCCTAAAAGTGAGAGAATGGAAGTAAAAGAAATAAAATGCAAGAGCATACTTAGCACTTCAGGACTTCGTGACAGCAAGTTCTCTATAAATCCGTATAGAGGTTGCTCTCATTCTTGTGTATATTGCTATGCACCTTACATACTAAGAGAAAAAAGACCGTGGGGAGAGTTTGTTGACGTAAAGGTTAATGCAGTTGAGGCTCTGGCTAAAGAGACGATAAGGAAAAAGAAAGGAACCATACTGATAAGCAGCGTCACAGATCCCTATCAGCCTGTAGAAGAAAAATACAAGTTAACAAGAAAGATTCTTGAGAAATTAACTGGCAAGGAATTTTCTATTTCCATACTTACGAAATCTGCTCTAGTCATAAGAGACTTGGATTTGCTTAAAAAATTGAATGCTGAGATCGGAATGACGATAACAACGTTGGACGAGAACTTTGCAAAGATTTTTGAACCAGGATCGTCTTCTCCTGAAAGAAGGTTGGAGGCATTAGATTATTTTAAAGTTTCTGGATTGAAGACCTACATATTCTTTGGTCCTTTGCTACCGTTTGTAAGCGATGCTAATCTTGAAAAGACAATTAACAGATTTGCTTTAGCAAAGCCTGACAAAATTTACGTCGACAAGCTAAACATAAAATGTCCGGCTCATTGGGAGAAGATTAAAGTTGTTTTAGAAAAAAACCTTCCAGAAATGGCTCAAAAATGGGAACAAACTTTATTTACTAAGAATGATTACTATGAAAAACTTAAAGAAAGAATAAAAGAATTTCACGATACTTTAGGATTAAATTTCGAGTTCTGCTATTGAAAATCAAGTTTATTATATGAAATTCAAATATTAGTTTATGCCTCTGCAACAGAAAAAACTTGACAAAGCACTGAAAAATTCAATAAAAGACGGTGCTGCTTTTTCAGCAATGGATGGCATAACAAGTACCTACTCAACGCCATTTGCCTTAGCTTTAGGTGCTAACAATGCTGAAATAGGAATTCTTAGCTCTATTCCAAACTTTTTCATTACACTATCTCAAACGTTTGCAGGAAAATATATAGAAAAAAGAGGTAGAAAAAATGTAGCTGTAAGATTAAGCCTGATTCAAAAGCTTATTTGGCTACCAATAATTTTGATACCGTTGTTCTTTCTTAAGGAAGGAGTGTGGCTTTTCATATTATTTTTAACTCTTTCAAATGTTGTGCTGAGTTTTGCTAACACAGCCTGGTCATCTTGGATAGGAGGTTTGGTTCCTGAGAAAATAAGAGGAAGATATTTTGGGAAAAGGAACACTATTCAAGCTACTTTTAGTTTCTTCACAGCTTTGTTAGGTGGATGGCTGTTGGGAATAACAAATAGCTTGTTTGGCTTTTCTTTAATATTCTTTTTAGCCTTTGTCTTTGGTTTGATATCTTATTTTTATTTAGCAAAAATACCAGTTGTTAATTACAAAAAATCAAATGAAAAAAATGGCATAAGAGTTTTAGATTTTCTTAAAGAATTTAAAAAATACAAGAACTTCTACCCTTTTACAAAGCACATGTCATTGCTAAGCTTTGCTGTCAACATTGCGTCACCGTTCTTTACAGTCTACATGCTAAGTGTGATGAAAGTCGGCTATGAGTGGTATGGAATTATCGTTGCAGTTGACATATTAACTAGAATTCTAATGACAAGATACTGGGGAAAACTTTCTGATAAGTTTGGTGATAGAACAATAATGAGTCTATGCAATATCCTAATAGTTTTTTATCCATTTTTCTTTTTATTTGTCCAGAATACTTTTCATTTAATATTAGTTAGCATATTTTCTGGAATTACATGGAGTGGATTTGATTTATCATCCTTCAACTATTTGCTAGATGTAACACCTCCAGAAAAAAGACCTTCCTATATTGCGAACTATAAAATATCAGTCGGAACTGCTTTATTCTTTGCTCCTTTAATAGGAGGTTTTGTAGCGCAAAACTTAACAATTTTTTTAAACGGATTGCAACTTTTGTTTGTAATATCCTTTATTTTAAGAGGTATTGTAACTGCCTACGGACTTCCTAGACTGAAAGAAGTGAGGGCTAAGAAAGTCTTGCCTGTAACAGACGTTTTCTTAAAAGCCTTTGCAGTATATCCTGCCAGAGGAATAACTCATGATATGGTTTATATACAAAACAGGGTCGAATATTTTGAGAAAGACATCATTAAAAAGGTAAGAAAGCTAAAACTAAATCTTAGGTGATACTACACTTCCTATACTGCTTTTAAGCCTAACTTTATCGTCGGATACGTCATACAAACTTTTAAACCAGCCTCTTCTAATTGAATTACCAACTTCTCTTCCGCTTATTGATAATTTTTTTAATTTTCTTGCTGTTTCTCCGTCTACATTATTAGCAGAACAATATTCTTTGAATGCTTCTGATGTATATGTTTTGAATTCTTCTAAACTAACAGGGTTTTCCCACATTTTATGATATCCAGCAGCCAATAAACTTGAAACTATGCATCTTGCTGCTTTTGATCCATAGGGGAGTTGCTTTCTTTTTTCATCACCGTCTTTAACAACTACTTTCAATAGATGTTTATGACTGAAATCTAATACAGTATTTCCCTTGACCTGAGATTTTTCAAAAATAGATTGTGCTCCTTTAGCAGCTATATGCAAGAAATATCCATCTTCATTTAGACTGTATCTAATTAATTCTTCGTCGAAATCTTCCATAGTCTTATTAAGGAACTAAACTTTAAGAAATCATTTCATTAATCGTAGTCTTCTTACCGCGTCTCTAACGGCTTCAGAACGGTTAGGATACATGCCAATCTCTATTAGGTTATCAATCTTCTCTATTAATTCTTTTGTTAGTCGTATTTGGACAGGATGCATTTTTTCACTAAAAAATACTTGGAGGGAAAAGGATTTAAACTTGAATTATCTTAAAAAGGTTTCCTTTTTGTATACTTTATGCAATTTATTCAGTAAACCTTATCGACTTCTAACGTAGTGCTTACGTAATGTCTGAAAGGTATAAGAAGGTTTCTTTTTATATTATTTTATACATGAATAAAATTCTTTTAGGCACTCAAGACATAGCTGAGAATGAAGACAGCATGATATTTAACCTTAGGCCTGAGTTCAACAGAATTTGCTATAACTCTATAAGAGCTTCTATAATCCATCTTCTTGTTAAGTCTAAAGAACTTAATCATTCTTTATCTGTTGAGGAAATAGCTTATAGACTTGGGAAAAGACACTCTGTTGTTATTCATCATTTGGAAAAATTAAATCAATGTAAAATTGTTGAAATTATAAGATTATTAAAATATGGGGATAAGGAGAGAAGAAGCATATGGGGCTTGAACATGAAATATCCAAACCTTGTTCAAAACATATATTCTCATATGTTAAAGACTTTTTATACGGCAAATGAATTGGATAAGATGTGTTGTATTAATAAGAACATTAGAAAAATACTTTGATTGTCGTTTTTATTGATTTCTGGCGTAATTGTGGCGTAATGCTGGCTTAAGTGTGGATAAGAAAAATTTGGCTTATTTCTGGCGCATTGGTAGTTAAATAGGTTTTTATTCAACTTTTGTTTACTAACATGAACAGAATTTCTCTAAAAATAGGAGGGGTGAGAATGAATTTGTTTAAAAGTCTAAAGAATAGAAAAGGTGCGATAGGTGCCATTGGCGCCATATCAATCGGGATTTTGATTCTCACACTCGCCTTTGCGATAGCTAGCGTGAGCTATATGATTCCTACTTTAGCTGAAATAACTTCGCACAATGCAACTGTTACTTTAACACCAGACGTCGCAAATTGTGACACTATACCTGATATATTTATTGTTCATATACACAACGATGAAGGGTATGGTATTTACAATGTAAAAATTTACAAGGCAATGACAAATGTTATTGATTTAACTTGTGGTGAAGCTCCAAGCGGATGGACCACTACTGGAATTCTTGAATATGGATTATATTGCGAATATAAGACAGACCCTAAAGGATCTGATGTGATTGAAGCAGGAGAAGAATTAGATTTTCATTTTGAAGCAATAGTAGAACAGGTTGAATGTATAAGCACTTTTAGAATAACAACACTAGATAATGAAGCAATTGTTACTGGCAAAGGTGTTGGAGAAGAAGAAAATCATTTTAATGATTTAAAGGTTGATTGTGTCAATCCTACACTTTCTAAAGACGTTGGTGAACCAAAATTACCTGGAACAGGATTTGATTGGTGGGTAACGAAAGACACTTTAATTTCATTAACAGCTACTGATAACACAAATGTATGTGATTTAGGTATTGATTATTGTGATTGGCAGGTTACAATTGATGGAGTACCACAAGGATGGAATACAGAAGAAGATGGAGAAATATTAACTTGGAATTTACCACCATTTATTGATTCTAATCATTATTTAGAAGTTGAATGTTATGATAAAGCTGGAAACGAGGTTACTTTAACAGAAAATGATAAAGCAGACTCAACTCCACCTGAAACAACAAAGACAATAACACCAGAACCATACATAAGAGATGGCGTAGAGTTTATTGATCATGTAAATCAAATAGAGTTGACAGCAGAAGATGGTGGAGATATTTGTGCAATCGGTGTTGACAAGATATGGTATATGAATGTTATTGATTTAACTGAAAGAGCTTGTTGGGATCCAGAAGAATATTGCAATCCACTTGAATTCCCAACACCATACACTAATGGTGTAGAATGTATAAATGAAGCACAAGTATATTGTGATAAATACTGGGAAATAGATCATTATGATAATTGGGAGAAATGTGTTGAAGATATGGCACATGAAGAATGCAGAGTTGATCCATTGTGGAAATTATATGATGGAACTCCAATTCAAAAAATGGAGGAGTCTTGTCATGTGTTGCAATACTTTAGTGTTGATAATATAGGAAATATTGAAAGAATGAATGTCAATTGTTTCTTCGTTGATTTAACACCACCACGAATGATAAAAGAAGTTGGTCAACCAAATGTTCCATGTATTGAGGGTGAATGTAGAGAATTTGATTATTGGGTATCACAACAAACACCAATAACATTAGACTGTATAGATCAAGAACCTCATCCATCTGGTGACGAGAAAGTTTGTTATAGAATTTCATTTGATGGCGATCCAGAATGGTTAACAGATAAATACTGTGATGAATTCGGAGGAAGGATGACAGGAGATTCAATTGATGCTTGGTGTTGTGATTCTGTAGCAGATGTACCTGATTTAGTAACAACTGAGATGCCAAGAACTGTTTACAATTTCACTTTCCAAGAAGACTCAGTACATGATTTAGAATTTTATTGTGAAGATGCTGTTGGAAAGAAAACTGAACCTGATGTAGAATACTTCAAAGTAGATTCAATACCTCCATCAATAACAAAGACAATGATTGGAACTGATCACTTAGGTGATTGTCCACCAGAACCAACACCACTACTAACATCAATAGAACCATGCTATGTAAGAGACGATGGTGAAAACGGTGTACATATAGCTGTTGAAGACGGTGGAGAAATTTGTGCTGTTGATCAAAGCACATGCCAGTATGAACTTTGGTGGCAGACTGA
>Ga0315289_10004484_pt1 | contig 20819 bp, 25 predicted proteins | sample YL17G11_40_MG_FD_203452 | JGI IMG/M metagenome (GOLD analysis project Ga0315289, IMG submission 203452) | Sediment microbial communities from Yellowstone Lake, YNP, Wyoming, USA - YL17G11_40 | ecosystem: Environmental > Aquatic > Freshwater > Lake > Sediment | place: USA: Wyoming | collected... | reverse complement strand
CACTTGCCAATACGCCGTGTCATAATCGGCAGGGACTCGTCGGACGAAGGTGGTCATGGTGGGCCTCGCGAGCTGGACGAAGGGATGGCGGATCAGAGCGTAGCGGGTGCTTCGCCTTTGCGAAACACAGGCACGACACCGACCACCTTGTAGGTCTTGCGGCTGAAACCGGGCCCCATGAGCGACGTGTAGTCGATGGCCGTCAGATTTCCCGTGGCGGGGTCGGCGCAAAGGAAGGCACCGCCTGGTTTCGACAGGTCTGCAGTCACTCGATCTATGGTGGCTTGCAGCGCGTTCTTCGCATCGGGCGTCTTGGCCTCGTTACGCGACTCGGTGAGGGCGTTGAGGTTCTGTTGGAGGGTTGCGCGTACCTTGGGGTCAACGCCTTGCTGGTCCAAGCACACGATGAAGTGCTCGCCGGAGTTGAACGACCCGTCGTGGTCGACGTGCAGGATCGGGACGCCGCCCTTGAGCAGGGTGGCTTCGATGAGTGCTCGGAGTGCGTCGTTTGTGTGCGCTGTTCCAGCGCGCTTGCGAAGCCCCTCGGGCGCCGTCAGGCCGATGCCTCCCGCCAAGACGTCGATGCCGGTGTTTGCGCCTTGGAAGGAGCCAGGTGTGCGCTTGCCGATGTCGTTGGTGTCAGGCGGCGTGAGATGCGAGCCGCGCAGGAAGTTGCTGATCATGGTCAGCGACGTCAGCAAGCAGCCCACGTTTCCGAGCGTCGAGGTCGAGCTGCCGATGGGCACGCGGGACCACTCGGGGTCCGCTTGGCGAAGGAGGCGGAAGTCCTTGAGCGCGAAGGTTCGCTTGGGCGAGCCTGGCGGGTTCAACCCCGCAGCACCCGCGTCCGCCGCGTCGCTGGCCTTCTTGCCGAGCATGACCGCGAGGCCGACGGCAACGGCTGCGCCGAGGATGAGTCCCCAAGGTGGTCCACCGTTGCGTCGTCGTCGCTTCATGGTCATTCCTCGTCGTCGGAGTCGTCGGCATCGTCGCTGACGTCGTTGTTGGCGCGGGGCATCTTGGGCGAGGTGCCCTTCTTTTTCATGTACCACCAAGCACCGATGCCGACGGCGGCGGCTGCCGCTCCGACATAGAGCCAGGTGCGGTTCGCTGCTGGCGGCGGGGGTGGCGGCGGCGGTGGGGGCGTCGTCGCGGGGGCCGCGTCGCCGAGGCCACCCTTCACGATCTGTCCGCGAGCCCGCAGGATCTCAAACTCCTGCGGCGTGGGCAGCCGGAACTTCTCGAGCGCACGACCGTTCTGGTGGTACGCGACGAAAGGTCGGCCCTGGGCATCGAAGACGGCGACGAGCTGCGCCATAGTCGTCACAGGACGACGAAGGGGCATCAGCTCGTTGGCCGTCTCTTCGGCCCGCGTCACGACGGGGTTGCGATGGTCGACCTTGCGCCCGCTGTCAAAGACAGAGTCGCGGTCGGCAAAGACGCCTTGCTTGCCCTGGGGCTCGATGGTGGACCCCAAGACGACCTTGGAAGGCCGCTCCTCGGGCTCGTCGTCTTCGTCGACGTCCTCTTGGCCTTCGACGTCCTCGTCGTCGTCGGCGTCGTCGGCGTCGTCGACGCCCGCCAGCTCTTCAGCTTCTTCTTCCATGTCGTCAAAAAGGTCGGCCATTTCAGTCTCCTTGGGGGTTCAGCCCGTCTATCACGTCTTGGCGTCTTCGTCGCTAGACATGGAGACAACCGCGATGACGGCGCAGACGCCGGCGCCGATCACCCACGGTGACTTCCACCAGGGCGTTTCTTCGGCTGACTGCTGCGTGATCGGGTCGACTGGGAGGACCGGGTCGACCGGGGGCGAGCCCGCTGGCGGGTTGACGCCGGGGCGCGGGATGTTTGGCAGCTTGATCCTGTTGCCAGCGCCGAAGTATGCCCATCCGACGCCCTTGAGGCGCGTGGGCACCCGAGACGGATTCGTGTTTTTATCTGATAGCCAATACTGAGGGCTGTTGTTCTTGACGAAGGGGTGTCGCTTTCCCGACAGTCCGAAGATCCAGTCTTCGACGGCTGTGATGGTGTAAGGGATACCGTTCGCGGCGCAGACTGCTTTGGCGAACTCCATTTCCGCCGTTAGCTGTACGGGAGAGAAGGTTCCGGAAGGGAACGCGCTCTTGTATGCGGCCAGGAGGGACGCGAAACCGTCCTTTTCGGCGGTCGGCGTGTCTACGAAGGGGACGCTGCTCGTGACGGCGCCCATGTGGTGGTAGTGGTTCATCAGTACACGCCCTTGTTGCTGATCTCTTTGGTGAGTTGCTGGAATCGCTGGTCGGACATGATGATGCCAGACACGACGGTTCCTGCGAAGTCCACGCGCTTCGTCACGGCTGGGTCGGTCGTGACTTGGTACGGGTTCGACAACGCGCCGGCGAAGGCCGTGTCGTCGATGAGGCTGAACACCACCGTGAAGAGCCTGTCGGACGGCACTTCGATGGTGAAGTTCTGGTTGAAGCCTGAGCGCATGACGTCGGAGTAGGGGGTGTCGCTGATGAAGCTCACGCCCTTGCCAACGACCCTGTCGGTGTTGAGCAGGGGGCCCGCCAGGTCGCGGGCTGCGTTGACGTTCAAGTTCGCGACGATGGGCGAGAGCCCGCCGACGAGGGGCTCAAAGCTGAAGTGCCCGCCAGCCTCACGCGGGTCGATCATCACGAAGCTCTCGTCGGCGGTGCCGATGTCGGTGCGCCTCATCGCGTAGGGCTGAAACGCCTTGATGAGCAGGATCTGCCCGCGAGGCGGACGGATCTGCGTGACGACGTAACGAGCACTCGGGGTGCCCGCCGTGCCGCTCTCCAGCACCACGTCGGGCGCCGTGAGGTCGACGCGAAAGTCCGAGAGGAACGGCTGCGCCTCGGGGTCGCGCATGAAGTACCGTGGGTCGATGAGCGTGCTGCTTGTCATTGGGGTGCCTTCGAGGGGTGCCTTCGGGGGTGCCTTCGGTGGATTCAGCGGGTGAGGGCGCCGGCGCGGATGAGGTCTTGGTCCGTCTCGTAACGGTACCCGTGCAGCTCGACTTGGACGCGCACACGCGCATCCCGCTTGCCGTTCACGCGGTCGTCGTAAGGCAGGCCGACGGCTTCGTCAGTGCCAGCAAGCGAGGAATCGAACTGGAAGACGGGGGTGATGGGCCGGAACGTGAAGTTGGCCTGGCCGTCGCGCTCGAAGACCCACGGCGTGCAGAACTTGAAGAAGTCGCCGTCGGGCAGGCTCTCAAAGGCGTAGTCGCCCGCTAGGCCTTGGTTGCTTGCTTGCGTCTCGGGCAGCGAGGGCGGCGTCAGCACCATCTGGCTGATGTAGGCGTCAGCCAGACGACGTTGGCTCTTGGTGTCGACCATGTTCCACAGGAAGTTGATCGTGCGCTGCGCCTGGGGCGGCATCACGAACCTTTGAGCACCTGTGTACCCGAGGTAGGCGAGGTTCGTCTGCTGCGGGTAGATCGAAAACTTCGTCGTGAAGTACGGAGTCTCCGACGACGGGAACACAAAAGCGTTCGCGCGCATCTCGGCGTTCATCGCGACGAGGTTGACGTTCGTCAGGACCGTGTCGCGGCCTTCCGTCGTCACCGATGCGCTGATGGGAGCGTACTGCTGCTGAAAGATTGAGACGACCAGCTCTTGAGCGATGAACACGCCGGGTCCAGGCATGATGATCGGGATGTCGTAGTCCTGCCCGTCGCGCACGACGTAGTTGCAGGGGTTGGTTCCCAGCCCGGTCTGCTCGGTGTCCACCTGGACGATGCTGGACTCGGGCAGGAAGTCGCGGATGCCGACGTAGGATGCGGGTCGGCCCTGCTGTACGGGGTTTCGCAGACGCGCATGAAGGCCGGCGATGTCGGCTTCGAGCGTGTGGATGACGTCGTGCAGGGGCTTGGTCCAGCCCGTCCACCAGGACGCTTGGTTCTGCTTCAGCGGGTTCGTCTTCGGGACGTGGGTAGGGCGTTTCATTTATGGCCTCTGAAAACGAAAAGGATCACTTGGCCGATCGCTTGGCCGATCGCTTGGCCGATCACTTGGCCGATCACTTGAAGCCGAAGGTGCGCTTGTATCCGTGAAGGAGGCCCCGGATCTCAAACTCCAACGTCTCGGAGGTCTGAAGCCCTTGGATTGACGCCGTCTGCACGGGAGTCACACGGCACGTCAGCGTCGAGCCTCGACGGAGCTGGTAGGGCTCATGGAAACAGAGCGCGCCTGGGTACTGCGGCAGACCCGTGTTTCGGTTGCCGATGGGCGCCGTGACGGCGGCAGAGAACGCCGAGGGGATAGCGATTGCGACGTTCTGGTAGGAGCCGTTTATGCTGTCGCGGATCTCAAAGAGGCAGCCCGCCTTGCCGTCGACGACGAAAGGCGACGAAGCGTGAAACCAATCGGCAGGGCGGAAGGTCTTCTGGCTGGGCGTCGCGCTGTCGAGGGAGATCACGCGAGCTTCGAGGAAGAGGTTGAAGTATTCACCCTCGAAGTCGGCGTCGGTCGGGACGTTGAAGACCATTTCCGTCGTCTGTGTTGCGCCCACGACGAAGGCCGCGCGCCCCTGAATGACGAAGGGCACTCGGTCCCCGTCACGGTGGACACGAAACGCCCTCGACAACAAGTTGTCGATCGCCGTGGTTTGCTTCATGAGACTGTCGACTGTGAGCTTTTCCATGCGTTCCTCGAAGCGCGAGCGGCTTCAGCCGAAGACCTTGTAGCCTACCAAGGCCACCGAAAAACCGAAGTCCTGCGGCTTCACTTCGCCGTCGAGCGTTGTCGACCGGATGCGAAGCACAGCGCCGCGAGGGATGATGAACTCGTCGCGAAGCTGCAACCACCACTCGGTTTGACCCGTGTAGGGCGTGTAGCTGGCAATCCTCTGTGTCCTCGCCATGTTCGTGCTGATGAATGGCACGGCAAACGTCGGCACGGCACCGCTCGACACGGGCTGCTTGCCGACGGACGAGATGGTCAGCTCTCGCCCGCTGTTGTCGTCGACGAGGGAAAACGTCCTCGTCGGAGGAATCGAAGGCGGGAAGATCAAGGCACCGGGCAAAGCGGGCAAAGCGGCAGCAGAGTTTTCGAGCACGATCAGCTTGTCCACGACGTAGGTGGCGTCTTGGTCAATCTGGATGCGCGCCTCGGTGTCGCCCTGCGTGTATGTCGACAGGTAGACGTAGGCTTGCTTCTCCGAGAACGTCTCAGCGTACTCGGGCGAAACTCGCTCCAAGGCCGCAAGCTGCTCGTCGAGGACGCGCAGCAGCTCCCGGTTCGTCTTCAAGAAACTCTTCAGCTCGCTCATGCGGGCTCCGCGATGGGTGGTGATGCGACGAGGGTGATCAAGGGTCGAGTGAATCGTCTTCAGCAAGCTCGACCATGTCGGGGCCGCGCGTACCGAAGAAGGATATTGTGAGCTGGACAGGTGCGTGAGGCACGTTGTCTGGACCGCTCGAGTTGAGGCCTTGAATGGGCAAACCCCAACACGTCGGCTGCACAGAAACGAGCAGGGCGTCGCCTGCACGGAAGAGCAGGTTGGAGTAGAGCTGACGACGGACGCCACGGCTGACGTGCCCAAGGCTTCGCCTGGAGAGGAACTGGGCGTTGTTCGCCTGCGACAGGTAGTTTGCCTGCGTCGACATGAGCGTCGCGTTCCATTGGAAGTCAAACGCGGGCTGAATCTGTGCGAATGGGACAGAAGCGAAGCGCCTCCGAAACAACGTGGTGCCGAGCACGTTGGGGAAGTCGACAGCTTCCTCCGTCTCGGTAACCCTCGGCAACTGATCTGGGAATCGAGTGACGTCCGCAAAGGTTGCTGTGTAGCTCGCCTCTTTCAAGAAGCAGTCCTCGGCGCCGTTCACGATGGGCTGCTGCACCAAGCCCATCGGTAAGGTGACGCGCGAAGCATTGCCTTCGCCGTCAAGAACCACCGCGGGCGTGAAGACGAACGACTGCGTGAACACGATGGGGATCTGTCGGCCCTGGGCGGCGCGGGGTTCGAGGCGCTTGCGGACGGCGCCCTCGATCCTCTGCAACGTCGCCGATGCTTTCTTCACTCTGATGATTGCGTCTTCCAGTTTCACAGCAGCACCTCGACGCCGACAAAGCACACTTGAAGCGCGTGCGACCTGAAGTTGTTGAGCGGCGGCGCAAAGAAAAACTCGCCGCCTGCCTCAGAAAGCAGGTTGCCTGAAAAAGTAGGTGTGACCTCGAAGAGCACTTCGGTGCCGCCCGACAACATGCAATGGCCGTTGCCGAACAGCAGCGGGTTCACGTTGCCCGTGACCAAGAGCTGGCTCGGCAAGGACGTGTTCTGCCACTCGCGGTCGGAGCCCGTGTCCCTGATGCGCCAGGTGAAGTCGAAGAAGTTCCGCCGGTAGTCAGGGCCGATGAAGAACCGCTGACCGGGCGGCGGCACGGGAGGTGCTGGTAAAATCCGTTGGCTCGCCAAGACCGCGTAGCTCGCTTCGATGCTCTTGACGTAGAAGCACGTCTTGCGCTGCGCTTCAGCTTCGCTTTTCACGATGAACGAGCGAATCTGTGAAGGCGGGGGCGCGACGTCGGGGGAACGGGACATTTCGGTGTAGTCGAAGTTGAAGTCGACGACGTAGCGGAAGTTCCGCTGGCGCACGAGAGGTGAGCCCTTCTCCAGGGCCTCGATGCGCTTGCGTCGCGCCTCGATGGCGCGCTCCAGGCGCTGGTACTCGTTCCATTCCATCTGGTCGATGTCGTCCATGATCACCCTCCGCTCTTGATGGCGGAAAACGTGTCGGCCTCGTTGTATTTCTCTTCGAGGACGTTGTAGCCGATGAAGGCGACGTTGACGTACACAGCCACGCTGGCTGCGGCGTAAGCGAAGGCGCCGTCGAGGACCGGCCCCATGTTCACCTCGGTGACCACCAGGCGGGGCTCAATCTCGGTGTCGACGTTGAAGCGCGTCTGCTTCGGCGTCATCTTGTTTGCGAACGCACCGCCGACGAAAGCCTCGGCGGGCAGGGAGCCGTCGGTGAGGAAGCGCCCGCGCTTCTTGTCGTAGAGCGCAAGCTCAAAGCACACGCGCGGCGACGTGTGGTTCGCGTTGGCGATATTGGGGATGACGACCGCGCCGCCGTTCATCGACAGCACGGGATCGAGGATGTCGCCGGCGCCGACGGCGGCGATGGGGACACTCGCAAGGGGGAAATCGTCTCCAGGCGACTTGGTGTACGTCCAGTTGACGTAGGCGAAGGCGTTGCTTGAGCACCAGACGAACGCGGCCTCGCGGCCCGTCTTGATCGTGCCCTCTCGCGGCAGCAAGAAGGCGCTGGGGTTCGCCACCTGGGCGAGCTGGTTGAAGCCTGAGCCGAGCACTTGGTAGATGCTCGTGGCGTTTGGGTTCGTCGTCCAAGCTGTCGTCGTCGTCAGGGTGTCCCCGGTGTTTGACGCGATGATGCGCGTCTGACCGCTGCCTGCGCCTGCCGTGATGGTCACGGTGAAGCCAGCGAACTCGTCGACCGTCCACGTCGGCGGCGCATCGGTCAGCGTGAACGCGCCACCCGCCGTCGCCGTGCCGCTGGCAAGAACTTCAGAGGGCGCGAGGGTTCGCGTCGAGGTGAGGGGGATGGGGCCGTAGGTGCGCGAGAAGATCCAGGGCACACGCTTGCTGGGGTACTGGTCATAGTACGCCGGCTGGCCAAGCTGCGAGACAAGATCCTGCGCCTTGTTCCGCAACACTTCGGCGAAGCGTCGAAGGGGCAACTCGGCGAGCTTCTTGTAGACGTCGTTGAGATCGCGGTCGACCATCGTCGCCAGCTCCATCGTTATCGAGGTCCGTTCGCGAAGCGCAAACAAACCGCTTGTCTGAGCGACGAACCTAGCGTCACGCATCGTGGAAAGCAAACATCCTGCGAAGCTCCTGCGAGGATGCTCCTGCGAAGGATGCTGAAAATGAAAAAGCCCCCTCGCGAGAGGGGGCTTTTTCAAGAGTCCAGTCAAGAGGCTAGCAAAACTAGTTCTCGACTGAATGACTCACTGCACGTCGCGGGTTTCCCAGTATTGTTACCGTCGACCTGTTTATGATCGACTTCTGTATCTTTCGACACAGCTCAGAGCACATCATCACCCTCTAGGGGTGTCGGGCACTCGTGGGTGGGTTATTGCTTGGCGCTCACCACCTGCTCGTTGAGCCTTCGGCCTGTCTCCGCTTGCGCGGCGCCACAGGTCGCTTGGCTGCTGATTGCCCCTGTCCGTCTGCTTTTCATCCCATCACGCTCGCCCTTGCGGGCCACGTTGTGGAGAAACGGCTTGCGGGGGTTCCCAGCACTTCACCCGATTTTCGCACTACGCCGCGAGGCGTAGGGGCGCGTTCTCGATGACGACATCGTTGTCGTCGACGACTGGAACTTTCACGCCATCCAGATGCACTTGGATCAGCTTGGCACCGTCAAACTGGTTCAGGTACAGCAGCGGGTCGAGGTCGACGTTCAGGGTTCCACCGTTCGCGGCAGTGCCGGTGCGGGTGAAGGGGAAGAAGTCGATCGTCACGCTGAAGTTCTGACGGACCACGATCGGGATGTCCTTGGCCAACTTCAGGATCGCTTCCTGAGTCGCAAGGCCGTTCGTGATCACATGACGGCTGTTCTCGGTCGTGAAACCGGAAGGGCCGCCGCCAGCGGGAATGTACCAGAGCGGAGCGTTCAGCATGGGCTTGTTGCCGACAACAAGCGTGAACGTGGCGCCGTAGGCACACAGGCTGTACAGGTCTTCCGCGCGGCTGTTCGAGCCGATCGGACCACCCACGGGGGTTTCGGTGGCAAGGCCGATGATGCTGCCGAAGTTCGAGGTGAAGTCTGAATCGTTCAGACCCTGGAACCACATGCAGCAGCGAAGAGCCTTGAGGACGTAGGTCGCGTCAGCAGCGAGCTGACCGGCACATTTTGTTAGCGAGCCGGCTCTTTATCCGGCTCCTGCGGCTTTCACCGCAGATCAGACTATGTCATCGTCCCTGTCGAGGTCGACGTGGACGCTGGGTACTCTTGCGCGCTTCGGTTGGCCTCCGCGCGTAGTCGTTGAACCTTCGACCAGCTCCTCTCGCGAGGTCCACTGGCCGCTCGGCTGCTCGTTGCCCAATCCCCACTCTTTTTGGCTTTCGCGCTCACCCTTGCGGGTCACGCTGTAGCGAGAGGGGCTCTCAGGGTATTCAAGCAATCCACCCAGTACGCTCTTCGCCTTACGACGGAGAGGGGCTATCCGACGACGACGTCACGTCGTCGGGGCACCTGAAGGTTGGTGAACGAGCGGTTGCCGACATTGGCGTTGCCGAAGAGGGCGCTGCCGTTGTTGACGGAAGACCGACCGATGCCACGCACGAGGGTATCGTAGCGGGGCTGGTGGACACGTTCACGAACATCACGAAGACGAGCCATGTTATTCTCCTAAGTGACTGAAACAAGAGCACTTGTCGCAGTATCGTTTTTTGATAACCGAGGCTTCATGCCTCGGCTTCCACACAGGGCACCACGCCCTGTGTGAGAGTTGTCCTCGATGTCTTCGAGGGAGTGTCGTCGACACGAGTCGACGGGCTGTACACGCAGGTACGCAGCCGCAGATACAAAAGCCTCTGCACGGGCTTGGGCGTTTGATTTCCTATTCGGTTGTCAAAGACCCGAAGGTCACCCTTCTTACGAAGGTCCGGTGACACCAGCATTTTGGTGTCAGCGGACCTTCGTCGGAGACGTGCTTTTATAGGTAAGCATGTCTCCGACGAAGTCAAGCTCTCAGTCGAAAACAGAACCCGACAGCGAGCCGCTGTCGATGAAGTCTTCGACGCGGTCATCACCACGCGCGCCCAAGGCACGAGCGCCCTGGCGACCGTCGCCCATCTGGCTGTGGACCCCGCCGAGGACGGTGCCCTCCTGGTAGCGACCTTGGTGCAAGGTCAGCTCGCCGAGGGGCTGGTCGACGTATTCGCCCATGCTGATGACGGTGCCCTCTTTGTAGCGGTCAGGGTGGATGTCGAGCGACCCGAGGGGCTGGTCGACGTATTCGCCCATGCCGTTGATCGCGATCTGACGACCATGCACGTCGAGGTAGCCGCTGATAGCGGTGTACTCGCCGATTGGCAGACCGAGGCGCTGGCCGAGGCTGATCTTCGGCAGTGACGCCGGATCAGGCTGGCCTTCAACCTTGGCAGGCGCAACCTTCACAGCGGCGAGCACCTGCACCAGGGTCGCAGCCATACCACCGAAGAGGACCGGCAGCGTGAACTGCTTGGCCTTGTCGCTCTTCATCATCTTCATGGCCGCAAAAGCCGCGACGGTGATGGCACCGGAGCTGAGAGCGCCGGCGTAGTTGTAGACGAAGGAATCCTTCGGCTCGGGCTTGGCCGTCTTGCCGTCGGCTTCAACGCCGCGAACCATCTTCTTGATCTGTTCCGACGCCTTCGCCGAGGCGAAGCCGATGGCAGCCATCGTGCCGAGCTGGACGGCGATCGAAGGAGCCAGGGTCATGAAGTCAGAGACTTCCTGCTGCATGAAGCCGAGGATGCCACCTGGGTTCTTGCGAGCGCCCTTGGTCATGCCCATTGCGCGAGCTGACTTCGAGGCCGACTTTTTCATGCTCTTCTTGGCGACACGACGACGACGGCGCTTCGGCGCAGCCTTCGCCTTGACCGCACGACGACGACGGCGCTTCGGTGCGGCCTTGGACTTGCCCTTGGCGGCGCGACGACGACGGCGCTTCGGCGCAGCCTTGGCCTTGGTGGCACGGCGGCGACGGCGCTTCGGCGCAGCCTTGGCCTTGGCGGCGCGACGACGACGGCGCTTCGGTGCAGCCTTCGCCTTGACCTTGCGACGGCGCTTCGGCGCGGCCTTGGCCTTGCCCTTACCTGCACGACGGGAACTCTTTTTCTTCATGTGAATCTCCAACTTTCAGTAGTGGGTTGCGGGTGGGTTTCCGACTTCAGTCGTCGAAGATCGAACCGGAGAGCGAGCCCTCGTCGTCCTCGTCCTCTTCGAGGAAGTCTTCGACGGGCACGTCACCGGGGGAGTTCAGTGCGCGACCGCCCTGGCGACTTTCGCTCATCTGGCTGATCTCGCCGAGGCTGGAGCCCGTGAGGGTGCTGCCCGAGAGAGCCATGTACTCGCCGAGGCTGGAGCCCGTGAGGGTGTTGCCCGAGAGCGCCACGAAGTCGCCGAGGCTGGAGCCCGTGAGGGTGTTGCCCGAGAGAGCCACGAAGTCGCCCATGCCATCGACCGAGACGAACTCGCCCATGCCATTGACCGCGAGCTGGCGACCGCCGATGTCGACGAAGCCCGCCAACGGCCCGAGAGGCAGACCGAGGACACGACCCAGGCTCTTGGAGCTTTCGACACCCTTGTCGTCTTTGCTCTTGATCTTGATCTTGGCGGCGGCGTGAACGAACGCAGCGGCCAGGCCACCCATGAGCAAAGCGCCGGCGAAGGGACGGCTCTTCGGCGACAGGTGCTTGGCAGCCTCGTAGGCGGCGACAGCAGCGACGACCGAACTGATGGTGACGGCGTTGTTGAAGATGAATCCCGACACACCATCTTTGGGAGCAGCCTTCAAGGTTTTGCCGTCCGCTTCCTTGCCCTGAACCGCTTCAGCAAGCATGGTGCCGACCTTCTGACCGGCAACAGCGACGCCAGCGAGGCCGACGGCGTGAGCGCCGATCTGAGGAGCCAAGGTCACGAGGTCCTTGAAGATGTCGCCGACGCCGGGGTTGGCGCGCGAAACCTTCATCAGGCCCGAGGCTTGGAGCATCTTCTGGTCAGCCGCCGACAGACCACCGCTGTAGGAGGAACGCTGCAGGTTCAGCGCGGCCTTCTTGGCGCGCAGGATGCGACGCTTGGCGCCGACCTTGCCCGTGCGCTTCTCGCCCTTCTTCAGGCGAGGCAGCTTGCCTTCCTTCGCCAGTGCGGCGCGGGTCTTGGCAATGCCCATCTTGAGTTCAAAGAGCTGCTTCTTGTTCTTGGCCTTGGCCGCTTTGCGTGCCTTCGCGGCCTTCTTCTGAGCGGGGGTCCTGGCGGCACGCTTGGCAGCGCGCTCGCCTTTCTGAGCTTCCGCCATGAAAGAGGCGGTTTCCTCGGCGGACTCCTTGGGAGCTGCCTTCGCCTTCTTGGGCTTCTTCGGCTTCGCCTTCATCGCAGCCGAAGCCTTCTTGGCAGCGGCGGACAACGGCTTGGCTTTGCGGGCCTTGCTGGCCTTCTTGGCCTTCACGGCGGGCGCGGCGTCGTTGCGGCGGTATGCCTTGCGAGCGGCCTTCTTCGGGCGGCTCTTGCGAGCGGCCTTCTTGGCGACGCGCTTCTTGGCCGACGCGGCCTTCTTGGCCTTCTTGGGCTTCTTCTTGCCGAAGGCGCCGGACTTGACCATCGCGGTGAAACGCGCGCGGGCTGCAAGCTGGGCAGGAGATGCTTTTTTGGCCGACGACGACCGACGAGAACGCTTCTTTGACATGTTCTTCTCACCTGTGTTGGAGCGCGGCGACGGAATGTTCACCGGCCTGGGGAGTCGAGTGCCCGAGGCACGGTGCATCGACGGGGAGTGAAGGCGCGAACGAGGCTCGCTGGGGTTCACAAGCAGCAGTTGGACAGGCACTTTGCTCTCCGCGTTCCTGGTTCTTCGGCATGAACATTCACATTGACGTCGTCAAAAAGCAAGTATGCGAAGATCCAGTGTTCTTTGCTTGTGTGCTTGTTTGCTAGTGCGTCAATGCGAGTGTGTCGTGCTCGGCTCTTGACCTGTGAAGCAGCGAATCAAACGGCCTTTGCAGCAATGAGCCGCAAGTTGAACGCGCCTGTGTCCTCGCGCCGTTCCTCGCGCCGTTCCTCGCGGCGTTCATGCCGCAAACGCTGCCCCATCTTTTCGATGGCGCCTTTGAGCACGTCTTCTTTGTCTCGGAATCGTTCGATGCGCGCTTCCATGAGGTCCAGAGCGACGCTCGCCTGGTCACCCTTCAGCATGTTCTTCTGAATCTTGAGCGCAGTGCTCACGTCGGCTGACGTGCAAAAACCCTTGGAGCGCAGCGTCGACGCCAGCAGCGTTTCTGCCTGTGCCGATTCGTTGAACTCGGCTCGCGCAGCATCCAACTGGCTCGGAGTGATAGCCCTCATCGACAAGAGAATCGCTGCGAGCGTGGAACCGCACGCGGTGGCGTGGGATGACGATGCGGCGTGAGGTGCGGCGTGGGGTGCGGCGTGGGGTGCGGCGTGGGGTGCGGCGGTGGCTGGGGATTTCTTCTTGAACACTTGTCCTCCGTTTGTCGTCGACGTCGACGGCTCAGTTGCGACGAACCACTTCGAGCAGCAGCTTTTGATTCGTCTCTGCTTTGTCGAACAACTCGTTCTGCTTCTCAGACATGCCGATGATGCGGTCGTTGAGCTTTTGCTTTTCGTCGTCGTAACGAAGGCGGTCTTGCTCGCGGGCCTGATACAGGTACTTCACGACGACAGAGAGGGCCACGACGATAGTCCATGGACCACCTGTCGAAAGCGCCTCGGCGATTGCTTTGATCTGCTCCGGGGTCATCGCAAAATACCCCTTTCGGTGACGACCATGCTGCCGCCCCTGATGATGATGGGGCCGTCGCTGGCGAGAATCACCAACGTCTTGAGGTCGGAGGTGCAGCACAAGGGCGTGTCGCCGCGAAACTTGCGGCTTTTCTTCTCGCCGCCACAATCGACGATGAGTTCCATGGTCTTTGCGAGCAACGGCAGGGAAAGCTCGTCGTCGACGTGCTTGATTCCCAGCGTGCGTGCGACGTTGAGGGGCTTGCCCTTGTTCTCGCGCTTCTTCGCCCACGTCGCCGTCGACGGCATGTAGACCATCGGGTGCGACTCGAAGTCGTGGTAGTAGGTGTAGAAGTCGCCGTCCTCTTCCCATTTGTCGGAGCTGTAGAGGATGCGGTCGGCCTTGCCAACGGGCACGACCTCGTCGGGGAAGTCGTAGGTCTTCTCGATCAGCTCGCGGGGCTCCTTTTGGTGCCACATGCGCCAAGCGTCAGCCGCCCAGGTCTTGCTCTTCTTGCCGTTGGGCCTCGATGCCAACAGCCATGGGGCGGCGGGGTCGTTCTGTCTCACGACGACCTCCCAAAGCGACGCCCGACGATGAACGCGACGATGGCGACCACGCCTACGACGTGCCACCTGACGCCGCCACTGCCGCCTGCGCCCATCGGGCTGGCCTCGCCTGGCATGGGCGCCGCTGCCAAGCCTCTGGGGTCTTCGGCGACGTAGCCCTTCGGCAGTGGGCCTTCACCGATGGGCTTGACGCCGGCGGGGAGCTGGACGGCGAAGGACTCGGGGACGTGCGCGCCTTGGATCGGGCTCATGCGCGCCTTGCGGAAGAACCCGGTCGCGGGCGTGCCGCCGACGCCCTCGAAGTATCGGTACTTTGCCTTGTCGTAGTCGTAGACGGAGTAGATCACGGTTCCCTCAATGTGTCGGCGTCGTCGGCGTCGTCGGCGTCGTCTTTAGACGGGGACCGTGGTGAAGTTGACCATGCGCCCGAGCATCTGAGCCGTCATGCGGTTCGCGACGGGGTCGAGGACCATCGGTCCCGACGGCGTGTTGACGCGCAAGAAAACATGCGTGGGCGGCTGTGACGGAGCGTAGGAGGCGAGCAGGAACTCGCAGGTGTTTCCCGAGGCCATGCACATCGCGGCAAGCAACGTGGCCATGTCGTCGCAGTCGCCGCTGCGCGTAGCCACGATCTGGCGCGGCTCTTTCACGAACTCGACGTCGTGAATGTCGCGCATGTACCGGATGTTTTGGCAGACCCAGTAGTAGATCGCGAGAACCTCGCCGGCGTAGTCGCCCTGGACGAGGTCTTTGCATATCGTCTCGACGAGCTGGCGGATCTCCAAGTCGCTCTTGCCCTTGTGGGCGAAACGACGCATCCACTCGACCACGTCGATCAAGCGAGGGTTGTTCACACGCAAGGTAGGTGTTGAGCCATTCACAGGGTCAACCCTAGCTGTTGATTTCCAATGTGAAAAGAAAGAGCCCCTCGCGGGGCACTTTGCTACTCATCAGTTGCGAGGTTGTCGCGAGTCAGCGACCCACCAAGATTGCGTGAAGCTCCTCGATCTTTCGCGTGCCGACGAGGCTGTTGATGATCCAGCTCCCCGGTGCGCGCTGCTCCAGGATCTCCACCATCTGGTCAGCACTTGCGAGCTTCAGCACGGTGAGCACTTCGAGCGGGAACTTGGAAACGACCTCGTCGTAGATTTGCTGCGCGGGCATGTTTCGTTGGATCGCCAGGTCGATGTTCTGCACCAACAGCGGGATGGCTTCGGGCAAGCTCAGGCCATCCGTCGGGAAGGCGAAGTTCTCCAACGTGTTCGCGCCTTCCTGCGCTGGCTGAGTCGCCTCCAGGACCGCCGACGTCTGCATGGTGGGCTTGGGTGCGGCCTTGAGCTTGGGCGCGGCTTGGGGCGCGGCTTGGGGCGCGGGCTTGGGTGCTGCCTTGGGCGCGGGCTTGGTGGGTACTGCCTTGGGCGCGGCTGCCTTGGGCGCGGCTGCTGCGGCTTTGCGCGCCGGCGGGAGCTGCGGCATCGGGATCTCGACGTCGGCGTAGGCCACCGAACCGGGGAGAACCCGTTGTGGTTGCTGCGGTTCCTGCTGCTGTTGCTGCTGCGGGGCTTGCGCTTGGGTCTGAGCGCGGCTCTGGAGGAACGACGACGCCACGGCGACGATGCCTGGCGCTGCTTCGCCGACGCGGTCGAGCACCTTCTCCCATCGCTCGCGGCTGTCCTCCTCTTCGCCGTTCAGCGAGCCCATGAGCTTCTTGAACTGCTGCATCTTCTCGACCGTCGAGAAGAAGTCATCCTTCTTGCCGCGCGACTCCTTGAGCATTTCCATGAGGAACGTCTCTTTGGTCTGCTGCGTCGACTGCATCTGGGCCATGAGCATCTGCTGGCCCTGCATCTGTTGCTGCAAGAGGAACTCCTGCTGCTTCGTCGCCTGGGCCGTCGCCAGCTCCTGCTGCTTTTGCTGCTGCATCAGGAAGACTTCCTGTTGCCGCTGTTGCGTCGCCGACTTCTCGCTCTCCATCTTCTGCATGAAGAGCAGGAGGTCGCGGCCTGACGTCGCCTCCGACGCCGTGCGCGAACGAAGCTCCTCGACCATGCGCTGCTGCTCCAGGCGCATCTGTTCGATCTGCCGTTCGCTCTGAAGGCGCATCATTTCGAGCTGCCGCTCGTGCGTCGCCTGGGCCATCTCCAACTCGCGCTTGCGCTCCGACGCGAGGCGGTCGAGTTCACGCTGGCGCTCTTCGCGGTCGGAACGCATCCGGTCTTCTTGAATGCGTCGCTCTTCGAGCATCTCACGACGGAGGTCACCACCGCCATTGAGCGCCGTCGCGACCACGTCTTTGATCCCGCTGTCGTTCTTGCTCATGGTCTGAAGCAGCATCTTCTTGAGGTCTTGCTGCTCGGCCCACAGGCGCTGGGTGTCGCGCTCCTTCGACTCCATCACCTGCTTCACCAGGGCGAGCTGGCCGGAGTCCTCCGTCGCCTTGGTGGCGGCTGCGGCGGCAGCGACGCTTGCCGCGCTGCGCGGGCTGTTGGGGACGATGGGGTCACCGCTGATCTCGATGTTCTTCTGCTTCTTGAAGACGATGCGCCCGCCGCCGTCGTGGCCCGAGGGCCCCTGCAGCGTCAACGTGTACTCGCCGCCACCGTGCTTCGCTCGGATCTCTTCCGGCGTCACAGGCTTGCGGAACTCTTCGAGGTAGCCCGCCAGGCGCTTGCCCGAGGCGACGTCCCATTCGGGCTTCACGCGCACGAGCAGAATCCGGTGGTTCTTGCTGCTGTCGAAGTCGATCGACGCCAGCATCTCGTCGTATTCCGAGAGGTTTTCTCGGATCTTGTCCTGCTGGAACTTGGCCGGCAGCCGACCCGTGGGGCTAAAATCCATCGGCAAGGCGCGGGGCGGCATAGGTCGCACCGGAGCACGCGCCGGGGCCTTCGCCTTCGCCTTGGCGGCGGGCTTGGGCGTCGGCAAACGCTTGGCCGGTGCCTTCGCCTGCGGCTCGTCGTCGGCGTCGTCGTCGTCGTCGTCTTCGAGGTCCTCGTCTCCATCCTCGTCGTCGTCGAGGTCGTCGTCGTCGTCTCCATCCTCGTCGTCGAGGTCGTCGTCGTCGTCGTCGAGGTCGTCGTCCTCGTCGGTATCATCGAGGTCTTCGTCGGCGTGGGGCGTACCGTTTGGCGCCGGGGGCGCGACCAGGAAAGGCGACGGCGACTGGGCGCCTGCTTCGTCTTTGGCGATGTTTTTCATGGACTCCTTCGGGGTCTTTGCGATGTGGGTGACTTCGGCGGCGGCTGCCATGGCGGCGTCGGCTTCGGCACGAACGGCGAGAGCTTCGTCGGCTTCCTCGCGCTCCTCGCGCAGGTCTTGGTTGAAGTCGAGGTCGTCGAGGTCGCCGAGGATCTCTTCGATCTTCTTCGGCGGCTTCAACGGCTTCGGCAAGGTGATGGGAGCACTACCTCGGGGACGACCCCGAGGACGGCCTTGGGGTTTTCCGCTCATGCTTCTGCCCCCTCCGCTGCCCCCGCGTTCGCCTCGGCTTCGGCTTCCTCGTCGGCTTCCTCTTCTTCGTCCTCGTCGTCTTCCTCGTCCTCAAGCTCCGCGAGGCGCTCGAAGAACGAGCGCGTCTCGTCAGCGGCCTGGCGGAAGGCCTTCTCGATGTCGGCAGGCATCTGCTCCGTCGTGCCCGTCGCGTCGATCCAGCCGACGCGCGCAAACGTGTTGTCGACGAGGTTGCCGAGCATCAGGATGAGCTGCTTGGCCTGCTCCAAAGCGTCTTCGTCGGGGATGTCGAGGCTCTCCAGCGTCTCCTCGATCGCCTCAAGCGACCCCGCGTATTCGGAGCGGATTTCCTCGAGGAGCGGCTCCAGGAAGCGCACAAAAAAGTCGGCTGCGCTGATCTGGGGATTGCGCGCCAACGACCGCTTTGTGCGCTCCACGGCGACGTCATAGGGGGACGGGGTTTCGGTTTCGTCTTGGACTTGGTCGGACACGGGGACTCCTTGGGTAGGTTGGTCGGGGACGTGGGCGGGCTCAGTCTTCGGTGCGGTCTTCTTCGTCGGCGTCGGCGGGGGCGAGGGCGTCGACGCCGATGCCGGCGACCTGGGCGACGGCGAGCGTGCGGCGGTAGACCTCGTCGGCCTTCTTCTCCACGTCGGTGACGAGGGCTTCGAGGTCTTCGTCGTCGGCGTCCTCTTCGTCGACCTGCTCGTCGGTGAGCGCATCGAGTTCGTTGATCTCAGCCTGCGTCAGGGGCTCGTAGCCGTCCTCGAAGGACGAGTCGAAGGGGCGGGTGGTGTCGGAGACGTAGCGGTCGCAGTACACGGCCTGCTCCTGTCCGCCGTCGCCCAGCTCGATGATCTCAGGCGCGACCACCAAGCAGCGCCTCGTCTTCTCGCCCTGCTTCAACGACAGGGAGTTGAGCACGTCGAGCTTCGTGATCGTGCTCCAATAGTGCTTGCACTTGAAGCCCGTCTGGGCACCGCTGCACAGCGGTTTTTGGCGAAGCATCAGGCTCCGCTTGCGGTCGCGAGGATCAACAAAATATGTGGCCGACATCGGGCTCCTGGGGTCGTGGGCGTTCGCCCTTGGGTGTGCATCACACTAGACACGTCCATTGACGCGACTAGCATTGACGCATTGCTAGCCCCTTTTGCGGTAAAAAAACGTAAGGAAGTCACCACATGCTCGGGCTACCACCAGCCGAAGCACACGCCCTGATACGGAGAACGGTCGAGGCGTGCGACGGTCACGTCGGCAACGCCGCCGAGTTGCTTGGCGTGAGCATCAGCGCACTGAGCCGGAAACTGAATCATCGCGGCTTGCTTCAGTGGTGGGAAAAGTACAAAGCGAAGCAAATGGTCGCTCGCACAAGAGCCGCACGCCGCCGCGCGTATCTGCGACAGAAAACGCGGGCCCTGATCGAGTCTGGTTACGATCCAGAGACAGCCGCTGCGCTGGCAGCGGTCCCGCACGCACGCACGGGATTCCGCACGGAGCACCGCGAGCGGTAGCCTGCCCTGCCCCGGCCCGCCCCTACGCCCTGCCCCGGCCCCTACTCCCCCGGCCTGCCCCGGCCCGCCCCTACGCCTGCCCCGGCCCCTGCCCCGGCCCCTGCCCCGGCCCGCCCTGCCCCTACGCCCTGCCCCTACTCCCCCGGCCCGCCCTGCCCCTACTCCCCCGGCCCGCTCCTACTCACCCGGCCCGCCTGCCCCTACGCCCTGCCCCGGCCCGCTGCCCCTACTCCCCCGGCGAGCTGGATCAGGGGGGGCGGGAATCCATCGGCGTGTCGCGGGCTGTTTTTGGCCTTTTTTGGCCCTTTTTGGGCCTGATCTGGCTTTGGGAAGCCGTTTTTGGCCTTTTGGGGCGGGTGCGACACGCCGATGGATTCCCCGGATCTGGCCCGGATCTGGCCCGGATCTGGCCCGGATCTGGCCCCCTTCCGCCGCATTGGGAAGCCGTTTGGCGGGCTGGCGTGCGCCCCGTCACACCCGCCGCAACGGAAGACTTGACGCCCGCCGCGAGCGGGCGCATAGTGGGCTGGCTGGCAGGCACCACCGCCGCACCGCACGCCCCGGACTGGGCGCTACAGTAGGAGTCCCCATGACGACCACCGCCGCCACCACCCTTTGCCGTTACGTCGTCTGCTACACGCGCATCCCGACGAACTACAACCCGACGCAGCGCGCCCTCGTCGACGCGGAAACCCCCGAGCTGGCGCGTGAACTGATCGAGGAGCAACTCGGCGACCGCCAGAACAAGCTCCGTAACTACGTCGTCACCCTTGGCGTGCCCCACGAGCCGTTAGCGTCGAAGGGCAGCATCGTCTCGATGACGGGTGGCTGATACCGCGCCCCACAACCTGCCCCGCATTGCCCCGTCTCAAGCCGGGGCTTTCGGCGTGTGAGCCCCCTGCTCGCACCCGCTCGCGCCCGGTAACCGGCGCGTCCACAGGAGTCCCCCCCATGACCACCACCACCACCACCAACACCGCCCGCCGCTTCTTCCTCGCCTTGGACGGTGACGCCGTCTGGGGCAGCGGCCCCGACGCCGACGGAGCCGTCGACGACGCCCGTCAATGGTGCGTCGACCAGGACGGCGACGAGGACTGCGAGGCTGTCGCGCTCCTTGCCGTCCACGAGGTCGGCGGGACACTCGCCCGCCGCGTGCGGGCTGGCGAGGTGAGCGTGCGAGCCCTCGGGCTGGTGGTCACCCTCGACCGCCACGACAACACGATCCGCTCCGTCGAGGGGGGCTGGACCGCCCGCGAGGCGCAGGCTCGCCTCCGTCGCGAGTGTGCCTCCTACACCGTCGCCCTCGACGGAGCCGGTCCAGCTCGTCGCGGGTGGTTCGTCCAGCGCGGCGCCAAGACGCGCCACTTCTTGGGCGCCACGGCGCAGGAAGCCGTCGCGGCGCTCTGAGCCGCGCCCCCACAACCCGCCCCGCTTCGCCCCGTCTCAAGCCGGGGCCTTCGGCGTGCGAGCCCTGCTCGCACCCGCTCGCGCCCGGTACCGGCGCGCCACAGGAGTCCCCCCGTGAACATCACGCTCAACCTCGCCAGCGCCACCGCCACCATCAGCGCCGACGCCAAGCGCGTCCTGGCCAACGACGTCGTCTTCCAAGGCGAGTACAACCCCCACAACGTCGGGCTGTTCGTCATCTGGAACCGCGACACCGCCATCGCGGCGGTGTGGGCGTCCTGCGAGGGGGACGCCCTCGACGAGGCCGTCGACGCGGGGCTGATGGACGCCGTCGCCTGCGACGGTGAGGTCCGCTTCAACGAGGAGGAGCAGGGCGACGAAGACCTCGTTGGCATCGCCGTCACCCG
>Ga0315289_10004482_pt1 | contig 20820 bp, 16 predicted proteins | sample YL17G11_40_MG_FD_203452 | JGI IMG/M metagenome (GOLD analysis project Ga0315289, IMG submission 203452) | Sediment microbial communities from Yellowstone Lake, YNP, Wyoming, USA - YL17G11_40 | ecosystem: Environmental > Aquatic > Freshwater > Lake > Sediment | place: USA: Wyoming | collected... | reverse complement strand
GCTTGCTCAGGACAAAGCTGATGGCGCTGGTCAGCGTCGTCTTGCCGTGATCCACGTGCCCGATGGTGCCGATGTTAATGTGCGGCTTGGTCCTCTCGAACTTCTGCTTTCCCATGGTGTCGCTCCCGTGTCTAGGCTCTGCTTCGCTTCGCGCGATCCGCGGTCAGTGGTCCCTGGTCCGTATGGAGAGCGCGAACCGCAATCCGCGGCGCTGGGCGTGCACCGTATGCGCCAGCAACTGCTCCGCGATCTGCGCGGGAACCTCCTGGTAGTGAGAAGGCTCCATGGTGTAAGTCGCCCGCCCCTGGGTCAGCGAGCGCAGCGCGGTGGCGTAGCCGAACATCTCCGCCAGCGGCACCAGCGCGCGTATGGTCTGCGTCCCGCCCGGGCTCGGCTCCATGCCCACGATGTCGGCGCGGCGGCTGTTGAGGTCCCCAATGACCTCGCCCAGGCGATCCTCGGCTACCACCACCTCGACCTTCATGATCGGTTCGTTGAGCACCGGGTTGGCTCGCGACGCCGCGTCGCGGAAGGCCATCGCCGCTGCGATCTCAAAAGCCATCTCGCTGGAATCCACTTCATGATAGCTGCCGCCGAGCAGGGTGACTTTGGCCTCGGTCATCGGATACCCGGCCAGCACCCCGCCTTCCATGGCCCCGCGTACGCCGCGCTCGGCAGAAGGGATGAACTCCTTCGGGATCGCCCCCTGCGTGACCTTGTTCTCGAACTCGATGGCGCCGGAGGGCGAGGGCGCGAGGCGCAGCAGAACATGCCCATACTGGCCGTGGCCGCCGGTCTGGCGCACGAAGCGGCCCTCACCTTCGGCCGCGCTGGTGACGGTCTCGCGATAGGCGACCTGGGGGCGGCCGACATTGGCGGCGACGTTGAACTCGCGCAGCAGGCGGTCAACAATGATCTCGAGATGGAGCTCCCCCATGCCCGAGACGATAGTCTGCCCGGTGTCCTGGTCCACGCGCAGGCGAAAGGTGGGGTCCTCGCCGGTGAGCCGGGCGAGGGCCTCGGCCAGGCGCTCGCGATCGGCCTGAGTGCGGGGCTCGATGGCGATGGAGATGACGGGCTCCGGGAAATGAATGCTTTCCAGCACGATAGGATGGCGCTCGTCGGATAAGGTATCGCCGGTGGTCACATTGCCCAGGCCCACCGCGGCGGCGATGTCGCCGGCGAAAAGCTCGCTCAGATCCTCGCGGCGATTGGCGTGCATGCGCAGGATACGCCCGATGCGCTCGCGGCGGCCCTGGTTAGCATTGAACACCTGCTGCCCTTTGCGCAGGGCGCCGCTGTAAACGCGGAAGTAGGTGAGCCGGCCAACATGGGGGTCGGAACGAATCTTGAATGCGAGGGCGGCGAAGGGCTCGGTGTCGCTGGCTCGCCGGGTGACGGTGAGGCCGCTGGTCGGATCTATGCCCTGCACCTCGGGCACCTCCAGGGGCGACGGCAGGTAGTCCACGATGGCGTCAAGCAGCGGCTGGACGCCCTTGTTGCGCAGGGAGGCGCCGCACAATACCGGCACCATGTTGTAGCGCAGGGTGCCTTGGCGCAAGCCGGCGCGGATCTGCTCCGGGTCGAGCTCCCCGCGGTCCACATAGCGCTCCATCAGCCCCTCATCGCTCTCGGCCGCGGCCTCGAGCATCGCCTCGCGGAAGCGCAGGGCGCGGTCCATGAGCTGTGGCGGCACCTCGCGCTCCTCCACCGTGACCCCGAGTTCGTCGGGGTAATAAAGGGCCTTCATGCGCACCAGGTCAATGATGCCCTGGAACTCGGCCTCGGCGCCGATGGGCAGCTGGATGGCGACGGCGCGACAGCCCAATCGCTGGCGCATGACGTGCAGGATACGGTGGAATCCGGCGCCGGCGCGGTCCATCTTGTTGATGTAGGCGATGCGCGGCACCCGGTATTTGTTGGCCTGGCGCCAGACGGTCTCCGACTGGGGCTGCACCCCGCCCACCGCGCAGAAGATGGCGACAACGCCGTCAAGCACGCGCAGAGAGCGCTCGACCTCGACCGTGAAGTCCACGTGGCCGGGGGTGTCAATAATGTTGATGCGATGGTCGCGCCAGAAGCAGGTGGTGGCGGCGGAGGTGATGGTGATGCCCCGCTCCTGCTCCTGGGGCATCCAGTCCATGGTGGCAGCGCCGTCATCCACCTCGCCCATGCGGTGCACCTTGCCGGTGTAGAACAAGACGCGCTCGGTAGTGGTGGTCTTGCCGGCGTCTATGTGGGCGGCGATGCCTATATTTCGCGTTTTATCTAGCGGAAAATCGCGTGCCATCTGGGTAATCCGATATGTCCAGCCCGAGGCTGCCTCTACCGCCGCCGGTAGGCTCGGCGCCATCCGAGACTCGCCGGACTATCGGCCCGCGACACGCGAACCACAGCCGGCCTACCAGCGGTAGTGGGCGAAGGCCTTATTGGCGTCCGCCATCCTATGCGTATCCTCTCGCTTCTTGACCGAAGCGCCTTGGGCATCGGCGGCGTCCAACAGCTCCGCCGCCAGCTTGTTCTCCATGGTCTTGCCCGAGCGCTGACGCGCGTGCTGGATAATCCAGCGCATGCCCAGGTCCACGCGCCGCGCAGGGCGCACCTCCACCGGCACCTGGTAGGTGGCGCCCCCGACCCGCCGCGGGCGCACCTCCACCAGGGGCATAGCATGGCGCAGCGCCTGCTCCACCACGGCCAGCGGATCCTTGCCCCGCTCGGCGATGATCTGAAGCGCGCCGTAGAGAATGCGCTCCGCGATCGAGCGCTTGCCTCGCAGCAGGAGCTTGTTGACTAACTGCGTCACCAGCCGGCTATGAAAAATCGGGTCCGGCGCGACTTCTCGACGCGGCGCAGCTCCTTTTCGCGGCATCGCTTGCCACTCCCTTAAGTCCATTCAAGATGCGCAAAGTGCAAGGCGCCCCCGTGGGAGGCACCCCGCACTTTCGCCGCTGGTTACTTGGGCCGCTTGGCCCCGTACTTGGAGCGCCCTTGCCGCCGGGCGTCCACACCCGCGGTGTCCAGCACTCCGCGTACGATGTGATAGCGGACGCCGGGGATGTCCTTGACCCGGCCGCCGCGGATCAGCACCACCGAGTGCTCCTGAAGGTTATGCCCCTCCCCCGGGATGTAAGCCGTGACTTCAACCCGGTTGGTCAGGCGCACCCGCGCCACCTTGCGCAGGGCAGAATTGGGCTTCTTGGGGTTCACCGTGCGCACCTGGGTGCAGACCCCCCGCTTCAGCGGCCCCGGCACGCGGACGTATCTGCGCTTCTTGGAGTTGAAGTTCCAACCCAACGCCCAGCGCACCGTCGGCCGCGCCCGCGTCTGCTTGCGCTTGCGACCCTTTCTAACTAGTTGATTGATGGTCGGCAACAGCTTTCACCTGCGCGGCTTGAGCATCACTGCAACGCGCTCAACTGGCCGCCACGGGGTCCCCCGGAGGCGGGTCGCAAATCACCGACTCCATAATAGCAGGGCCCCGTCAGCTGCGGAATCCCGCGTGGGTATCCCACAATGAAGTGCGCGGACGTAACCCTCCGTGCGAGACGGATTTCCATCCGCGCAACGAACTCTTAGTATAATGCCGGGGCGCGAGCTTGTCAACCCCCGGCGCGAAGGAAATTTGGGCTCCGGGCGTCCCGACTCCATACGCAGCGCTGCGCCCTGCCGTACGGCGGGGCGCAAGATGATAATACCACAACTGGCGGCTACGCCGCAAGCGCAACCGAGGTGTGAACTCCCAGTGTTGGTCTCGCCCGCAGCCAGATGCCGGTCGCCGAGCCATGGAGCGGCAGGCGCCTCGCCTGCCAAACTGGACGGACACAGCCGAGGGCGGCTGTGCTCCATACGGATACGCTACCGCAGACCAACAGAACTCGCTCATACCCGCCCAACCGAGGCCGCCGCGCGGACCGTTCGAGCTTGGAGCTACAGCACAACCCAGCCAGACGAGGAGAGGTGGCGCGCGCTGGCGAATCGCGTCCTTATGCAGCGACGAGTCGCGTTGTGCGCCGCGAGCCGATGAATGCTGAATCCATCGGCTGCCAAGCAGGCGTGATAATCACCGGCGAGGTGCCCAAATGCCCATCGCACACAACCCCACGACCCTGGCCGTGCTTCTTCCCATCATTGTGTGGAGCCTGATCTGGAAAGGGATCGCCCTGTGGAAGGCGGCGCGGCGGGATCAGCCGCTGTGGTACATCGTCATGCTGGTGGTGAACACGGTGGGGGTCCTCGAGCTCATATACATCTTTATATACGCGCGCCGACGGCCCGACCTGGTCGAGCACGGGCGGGCCCCGGACTTCTAGCGCGAGCGCAGCGGCAGTCGCTGACCTAGGGATCGGCTGCTAGTGAGAAGTAGCGCGAGCGGCACAGGAAGCGCCGGTCAGGCTATCGAAACGCTAGCGGACAACTTTCCACAAGGAGGGAGCGTTGGAATGGCTCGCTATTTGATTATCGGCAACGGCGTTGCCGGGGTGCGTGCAGCCGAAACCATTCGCAAACACGATGATCGCGGGGAGATCACCCTCGTCGGCGATGAGCCGGATGGCTTCTATTACCGTCCGCAGCTCGCCGATTTCGCGGCGGGCAAGCAGACCGAGGCGGGGATGCGAGCCAAGCCCGACGCTTTCTATGCCGCGAACCGAATCAAGCTGCACCTCGGGCGCAAGGCCGCGGCGGTGCTGCCGTCGGAACACCGCGTCCGGCTGGACGATGGCAGCAGCCAGCGCTACGACCGGCTGCTGGTCGCTACTGGTGCCTCCGCGCAGAAAGCGGATGTGCCCGGCATGGAGTTGCAGGGGGTGCACTATCTGGACACAATGGCGGATGCGCGCGCCCTTGCCGCCGCAGCGCGCGACGCCAAAGAGGCGGTGGTCGTCGGCGAGAATTCCATTGGCGTGGAAATAGCGCGGGCGGTGCTCGATTTGGGCGTGAAGGTGAGCTACCTGGTGCGCGGGGATCGGTTCTGGCCCGAGATGTTGGACACTGACGCAGGGCAGTTGGTCGAACAGCACCTGGAGGGGCGAGGCGCCAGGCTCCTGCGGCAGCAGCAGCTCCAAGCCATTGGCGGCTCGCAGGGAGAGGTGGAGAAGGTTGTCACTTCGACCGGGCAGGAGATCCCGTGCAGCATTGTGGGGCTGAGCATGGGCCGTGCGGCAAACACGGCGGCAGCCGCCGCGGGCGGCATCGAGGTGGAGCAGGGAATCTTGGTTGATGACAAGCTTGCCACCAGCGCCAAGGACGTGTACGCGGCGGGAGATGTGACCCAGGCGCCGGAGCTGACCACGGGCCAGCAGCAGCCTTCGTTGGGGTGGCTGAAGGCCTGGCGGCAGGGGCAGGCGGCGGGGGTGAATATGACCGGCGGCAGCGCGAGTGGGGCGGATGCCATCAGCACTCTGCAAGTGCAGATACTGGCGATGGATTTTCTGGCGATGGGGCAGAACAACCCGCCGGCAGGCGCCGGCTGGCGCAAGGAATCGGCGCTGTTCCCGGATGTCGGCGTGTACAAGAGCCTGGTGCGTCGCAATGGCACGCTGGTGGGGGCGACTTTTGTGGGCAATGTGGCGGAGGCAGGGGTTATCGAGCGACTGATCCGCGCGAAAGCCGATATCTCCCAGCTTGACCCTGCGATCCATAGGCAGATGTTCGACCAGTTCTCACTGCGAAGCGTGATCGTGGCGGTGCTGTGCCCGGTGTGTAAACTCGCCGTGCCCCTGGCGCCCGATGCCAAGGAGGGCGATGTGATGACCTGCCCGGTGTGCGGCATCGAGATGCGCCTGGAGCGCATGTCCAACGGGCTGCTCGGAGGCAGGGTCGCGTTGTAGGGCAGAGGGCGGGAATCGCGCGGCTGCTGGTCATGCCTGCCCCCGCGGCGGCAATGCCAGCCTGCGCCGGAGCTCGGCGCTTATCCCAAGCGGCCGGGCCCGAGGCACGCAGGTCTTGACCGCCGTTGTGAAAAGGTGCACCATTGTCCCGATGGAGAGCACCGTGCGAGCGATCTTGAGCGAACTGCGTTGCCGATTTGAGCGGCTGTATGGCTCGCGATTGGTGGCGCTTATGCTCTACGGTTCCCAGGCCCGGGCTGACGCGGAGCCGGGGTCGGATATTGACCTGCTGGTAGTGCTGGAGGGCACGGTGGACCCTGGCGCGGAGATCGCCCGTACGGAGTATGACGTCGCTGACCTTTCGCTTGCGCACGACGTGGTCATCACCTGCCTTTTCGTCTCGCGCGAGCAGTTCGAGCGAGAGCAGAGTCCCCTGCTTATTAACGTGCGCCGGGAGGGGATGGCAGTTTGACGCCGGAACAGCAGGCGTTGGTGCAGAAGGCGAGAGACAGTCTGAAGGCGGCGCGCCTGCTGCACGCAAATGGTCAGCACGGATTTGCGGCCTCCAGGGCCTACTACACCATGTTCTACCTCGCGGAAGCGTTGCTTCTACGAGAGGGCCTGGCCTTCTCCAAGCATGGCGCGGTGCACGCGCAGCCTTTGGCGAGCGATTCGCCAAGACTGGGGTTCTACCGGCCGAGTTCCATCGCTATCTCATACGTGCCCTGGAAGTCAGACACCTCGGAGACTACGCCACATCGCCGGTGAGCGAGGCGGATGCCGAGGAGCAGATCGCCCGCGCCGAGAAGTTCCTGAAACTCGCAGAGGAAACGCTCAGCGCTGCTGGGAACGGAGCGGGAGAGCCCACCTGCGCCAACCCTTGCTAACGCTAGGGCTAGGAGTCTGCTCCTGTAATTGTTCCAGGCACAACACATTGTGGTCGCTCCAGCCGATCAGCGCCTCTTGTGGTGGTTGACTCCAGGGGCAATCGTTGATGTCGTAGCAGCGTTGTTCCTTCGGGAGGCAAGAGAAACGAGAGAGCGCGCCACAGCCCTGTACGACAGGCTGCGCCAAGACAACCAGAGCGTGCAGGCTTTGGCTCTCCTGGAGTCAATCGAAGACAATACGCTTCGCTCTGCTGTCAAGGCTGAGGTTGCTCTGCACATGGGGGGGCGTCAAGTCTTCGCCGCTCGATCTGAACTCGCTTGTCAGCAGGATCATTGATCCATCGAAGCTCTCGCCGCGTCTGCCTTTTCCGCTGGAGGAAGACAAGGCGGGAGGGTGACCGGATGTGGGTTCCGGTTGCCTCCCATCGGGGGAATCCGTCCCGAACCGTTGCCCTGGCTTCGCGCGAACCGGCCTCGCGGGTGTGACTGTTCTTAGTGTGGATCGTCGCGCATCCCCCGCCTAGGGGTCGGTCTCCTGAGGCTGTTGCGTAATTGGCATGACGCCAGTTATAGGCTGCCTCCAAGGCAAGATTCTTCGGCTTCGCGCTCCGCGCTCCGCTCTGAATGACATGCGCGCAGGTATGCGAGTCTGCGCGACTGAATTGTGCAACAGCCTCTCCCTGCTTCGCGGGCTTCCGCCTTCGCGGGCGACGTAGTTCCGCTTGCTACTCTGCGAAGCGGCGCTTCCGGCCTTCGTAGCCGTAGGCTACTACGGCGGAGTAGGCTCGCTGCGAAGCACGAGTCGCAGGGCGAAGTAGCCCAACCGACCCGGAAACCCGGAATGCGGGCCGGGGCGGTCGCCGACGCGCCAAAGCCGCTATGGCGACGGCGCGAGCCCGGCCCCTACGTCGCGGCGCGCATCCCAACTTTGCGCTGTCACCCACCCGGCCTCGCCCTTGTCCGCCTGGGTGGAATGTGCTAGATTGGGTCCTGTCAGTCATGGGCAGCGCCGAGACCATCCGCGACATAATCGAACGCCTGGAGAAGCCGCTGCGGCTGGAGGCAAAGCAGGGGTACGGCAACCGCGCCGTAACCAACGGCATCGCCGCCTATGTCGGCGAATGGGCGCGCAAGGGCGAGCACGAGGGCCATTCGCGCGAGATGCGGGAGCATTTCGCCGCCATTGGGCGCCAGCTTGCGGGCTATGACGCCGCCAGCGCCGAGAACCGCAAGGCGATGGTGGCGGCGGCGCTGCGCAGGCTCGCGGAGATTCGCAAGCTCGACGGCCAGGCGGCACGGTCACAGCCGAGGGCGGCTGTGCCACATGAGCCTCCGCGGCCGGGGGCGACCACGCTCCACAGGCCACCGCAGCCGAGGGCGGCTGTGCCACATGAGCCTCCGCGGCCGGGGGCGACCACGCTCCACAGGCCACCGCAACCGGGGGCGGCTGTGGTCCATGAGGGCGCCGACTGGCGGGAGCTGGATGCTCGTCATGAGGGGAGCGGCAGGGGTAAGCGTCCGCAGTGGACCGACCGGCTCCCCAACCTGGGCATCGAGACCAAGCGCGACCTTCTGTTTCATTTCCCGCGCGACTATGTGCCCTACCGGCGAATAGCGGAGGTCCGCGACGGGGAGCGCGTCTGCCTCAGAGTCACTGCGGCGCAGCGCGACGTCGCCGTGCTGCGCCGCTCCGGGGGCAACATCGTCCGCCGCTATGCGCTCGAGGTGAGCGACGATACGGGCAAAGCCTGGGTCACGTCATTTGTGAGCGGCTCGTCGGGCAGGCGCCTGGCGAAATGGAATCCCCTGACCTTGCCCTATGACCCGGGAACCAAGCTTTTTCTCGAGGGGACGGTGAAGGAATGGTACGGGTCGGTCGAGCTTCAGTACCTCGATGGCTCGGCCGACACCTGGGCCGACGATCTCGCGCCCGGGCAACTGGTGCCCGTTTACCCGCTGACCGACGGCATCTACCAAACCAACCTGCGCCGCGCCATCAAGGGGCTGCTGGACCGTTATGCCCGCGATGCCCCGGAGCCCCTGCCCGAGCCGCTGCGCCGCGAGCACCGGCTGATGGGCATCGCCGAGGCGCTGGTGAACATCCACTGGCCGCGGGACGAGGCGGCGATGCGCGACGCGCGCCGCAGGCTCGCTTTCGAGGAATTTCTGCTGATGCAGTTGGCCCTGGCGCAACGCAAGTCGGAGCGCGAAGCGCCGGGGTCGGGCGCACGCCTGGCGCCGCGCGGCGATCTCATCGCCCGCTTGGAGGAGAAGCTTCCGTTTCAGCTCACTGAGGCGCAGCGGCGCGTCATCACCGAGATCGCAGCCGACATGTCGTCGGACCGCGCGATGAATCGCCTGCTCCAGGGTGATGTCGGTTCGGGCAAGACGCTGGTGGCGGTGGCAGCGCTTATCGCCGCGGTGGATAACGGCTACCAGGGCGCGCTGATGGCGCCCACGGAGATTCTGGCAGAGCAGCATTACCTGGTGCTGTCGAAGCTTCTGGCGTCGTTCGGGATCGGTATCGAGTTGCTCATCGGCTCGGTGAGCCGGCGCGATAAAGATCGCATCTACGAGCGCGCGCGCAGTGGGGAGATCCCGGTGCTGGTTGGCACCCATGCGCTGATCCAGGAGGGGGTGGAGTTCAACCGACTGGGCCTGGTGGTGGTGGATGAGCAGCATCGGTTCGGGGTCATCCAGCGGGCGGCGCTGCGGCGCAAGGGGATCAACCCGGAGCTGCTGGTGATGACGGCGACGCCAATTCCACGCACCCTCGCGCTCACCGTCTATGGAGATCTCGACGTGTCCGCGCTCGACGAAATGCCGCCGGGGCGCAAACCGGTGGCGACGCAGTGGCTGCCAACGCCGCGGCAGGACGAAGCGTTCGCATTTGCGCGGGACCAGGTGACCCAGGGGCGGCAGGCGTACATCGTGTGCCCGCTGATTGAGGAATCGGCCAAGCTGGAGGCGGAGGCGGCGGTGCGCCTGTACCAGCAACTGCGCGACCAGGTTTTCCCCGATCTGCGGCTGGGCCTGCTGCACGGGCGCATGAAAACGGCCGAGAAGGACGCGGCGATGGAGTCTTTCCGCCGCGGCGAGACCGACATCCTGGTTTCGACGACGGTAATCGAAGTCGGGGTGGATGTGCCGAACGCGTCGCTGATGCTGGTGTTGAATGCGGAACGGTTCGGGCTGGCGCAGCTTCATCAGCTGCGGGGACGGGTGGGTCGCAGCAGCCATCAGTCCCACTGCCTCCTGGTGACCGAGGCCCGATATGACCCGCGCCTGCGCAGCGCAGGAGATGACCCGGCGCAAGAGGGCCGGCGGCGAATGCGAGTGATGACACAGCATAACGACGGTTTCGTCATCGCCGAGGAGGACTTGCTGCTGCGCGGGCCCGGCGAGTTCTACGGGACGCGGCAGCACGGGCTGCCGGATTTTCGCGTGGCCCGGATGGGACGAGACGTGGCGCTGCTGGAGGAGGCGCGGCAGGGGGCGTTTCGCCTGGCGGAGAAAGACCCGCAGTTGCGCCGCCCGGAACACGCGCTGCTTCGCGAGCGAACGGCCGAGATCCGGCGGCGCATGGACTCCGTGGCGCCGTGAACGTGTACGACGCACAACAGGCCCACCCATGCGCATCATCGGCGGCGAGTCGCGCGGCAGAAAGCTGAAATCCCCGCGGGGGCGTTCGGTGCGCCCAACCTCGGAGCGCACCCGCGAGGCGCTGTTCGACATTCTGGGGGCGCGCGTGCCTGGCAGCCGGTTTCTGGATCTGTTCGCCGGGGCCGGGGCGGTGGGCCTGGAGGCGCTGAGCCGCGGCGCCGGCCAGGTGGTGCTGGTCGAGGAGAGCGAGCGAGCAGCGAAGGTGATCCGGGAGAACGCGGCCGCGCTCGGACGGCCGGGGCAAGTGAAGGTGGTGCGCGCGAGCGCGGCGGCGGCGGTGCGAGGATTAGCGGCGGCGGGGGCGAAATTCGATGTCGTCTTCATGGATCCGCCATATCGGGAGCGCGCTGCCCTGGAGCGGACGCTGGCCGAGGTGGCGCGCCCGGAGGGAATTCTCGCTCGGGATGCGATCGTCGTCGTGGAGCACGACGCGCGCTCGGAGCCCCCGCCGCCGACGGGGATACTGGTCGCCGAGCGCAGCCGGCGCTTCGGCGATGCGGTGCTGACCTTTTTCAGGCCCGGGCGGGCCGAGGAGCTGCCAATGGCGAAAGCAGTGTATCCGGGAAGCTTTGACCCGGTGACCAACGGCCACCTGGACGTTATCGAGCGAGCGGCGGAGTTGTTCCAGGAGGTGGTGGTTGCGGTTGCCGTAAACTCGGCCAAGGCGCCGCTATTCACCGGCGAGGAGCGGGTGGAGATGCTGCGCGAGGTCTGCGCTCACCTGCCCAATGTGCGCGCCGCTGCCTTTAGCGGGCTGCTGGTGGAGTTCGCGGCGGAGCAAGGCGCATCGGTGGTGGTCAAGGGGCTGCGGGCGGTCTCCGATTTCGAGTACGAATTGCAGCAGGCGTTGATGAACCGCATCATCAAGAACGGGGTGGAGACGGTCTTCTTCATGACCAGCCCCGACAACCTCTTCCTCAGCTCGAGCATGGTCAAGGAGATCGCGCGGCTGGGCGGAGACGTGAGCCGGTTCGTGCCGCCGCAGGTGTGTGCGCGGCTGGAGCAGAAGTTTCGCTGATGGGGCGCGGCGTCGTGAGACGGCGCGCGGGTAAACCCGCCCCAGGCGGGTAAATCTGTCGGCGGCGGACAAACCCGCCGTCGGCGGGCAAATCTGATTACAAGGGGGAGGCCTGCCATCGAAACCCTGAAGTCCGCACAAGCCAAGGATATGGACAGCCTCGAGCTGATACGCCGGCTAGAGGAACTGGTGGACCGCGAGACCAAGTGGCACCTGTTTCGGCGCTCGTGGGGAGTTGACGAAGAGAAGTTCTTCACACTGCTCAACAAGCTGCGCGCATCCCTGCCGGAGGATTTGAAGAAGGCAAGCCGGATCGCGCGGGAGGCGGACCACATCCTCGCCGAGGCCCACGATCAAGCGGCACGGATCCTGGCCGAGGCGCAGGAGCAAGCGGCGCTGCTGGTGTCAAACGACGAAATCAGCAAGCAGGCGGTGAAGCAAGCGGAGGAGATACTCCAGCGCGCCCGCGAGGAGGCCGAAGAGACCCGCCGCCAGGTCAACGATTATGCCAAGCGGGTGCTCCTCAATCTCGAAGGATACACGTCGAAGCTGCTGGCGACGATCGAGCGGGGGCGGCTGCGGCTGGAGGAGCAGGCGCCGCTGGAGGAGGGCGGGACCGAGGAGCGCCCGGGGCGATAGGAGCGGCCGCGCGTAACACTGCGGAACGTTCTGGAAGGTGAGCTGAGACATGGGATTCGTGAGCATGCGCAGGAATTTCGGCAGGCACATGCGCACCCTGCTCTACATTATCTTCGGCATTTTTCTGGTGAGCTGCTTTTACTTTTACGGCGCCTACACCGGCCCCTCGGCGCGGCGAGAAGAGCCCGGGGGCAGCGGCGGGGCGGTGATCGCGATGGTTGACGGCCAGCGCATTGAGCTCGCGCCCTTCGAGTTGCGCTTCCAAGAGCAATACGAGCGCTACGCGCAGATGGGTATGGCTTCGCTGGACATGCTGGAGATGCTGCGGTGGCGGTTGCTAGAGGGGCTGATTGAGCAGAAGCTGCTGGTCGCCGCCGCCAAGCGCCAGGGCATCGAGGCCTCCCGCGGCGATGTGAATAAAGAGCTTGATCGCCAGGTCGCGGAAGCGCTCAAGGGCCTTCGCGGCGGGCGCGGCGAGAGCCGGGAGTATCGCGACCGGGTGGAGCGCTCGATCCGCAGCCGGGCGGACGAAGTGCGAGAGATGCTGATGGTGCAGCGGCTTCAGGAGATGGTGAAGTCGCAGATCAAGGCCAGCGATCAAGATATGCGCGATGCCTACAAGCGGGTTCGGGCGCGGCACATCCTGATCCGCGTGGACCCGACGGGCAAGGCGGGGCTGCCCGAGGACAAGGCGAAAAAGAAGGCGGAGGAGATACTAGCGAAGCTGAAGGGCGGCGCCGATTTTGCCTCCCTGGCCAAGCAGTTCTCCGACGACAAGGCGAGCGCGGCGCAGGGAGGCGACCTGGGCTACTTCGGCGGCGCGCTGACCGGCTTGCCCCGCATGACTCCGGAGTTCGAGAAAGCGACGTTCGCCCTCAAGCCCGGCCAGATCAGTGACATTGTCAAGACCCCGTATGGCTATCACATTATCAAGGTTGAGGACGAGCAATACGACCTGCCCAAGGACTTCGACCAGAAGAAGGAGCAGTACCGCAAGCAGTACGTGGAGCAGCAAGCCGGCCAGGCATGGCCCGAGTTTGTGCAGCAGTTGCGCCAGCAGGCGAAGGTTGACATCCGCAACCCGGAGCTGCGGGGGGCCCAGGAACAATGGCAGGGCAAGACCGACGCGGCGATCGCGGACTTCACCAAAGCGCTGGACTCGGCGGGCCGCGCGGGGGACCAGGTGCACGCGGCGATCTACTACACGCTGGGGGGGCTCTACGGGCAAAAGGGGGATTGGAAGAAGTCGGTAGCGATGTACGAGCACAGCTTGGATGTGGCGAGTGAGTCGCTCCAGGAGATCTACGTCGCCCTGGGGGACGCCTATCGCAAGCTGGACAACAAGGAGAAGGCGCTCGAATACTACAAGGCGGCGGAGGATGAGGCGCCCGACGATTCCAAGGTGCGCCAGCGGCTCCTGACCGCATATCAGGCCATGGGCAACGTCGAGGCGGCGGCGCGCCAGAAAGACTGGATTGCCCAGGAGGAGCGCAAGCGGGCCGAGGAGGAGAAGAAGCGCGTGGAGGAGATGGCGCGGCGGTCGGCGCAAGAGGCCCAGAAGAAGGCGGGCGCCAGCGAGCCGACTGCGGGCCGAACCTCGGAGCCGCAGAAGGCGCCGACCTCCAAAACCCAAGGCAGATAATCGCGCAGCACGAGAATGCGGGGCACCGCGCTGCTGAGGGGCAGGCAAACGTAAACATGGTCTGCCCTCTGCGCCGCATGGTTCGCGTTTTGCATACCTTGAACTGCCAGGCCCGGTGACGATGGCTAAGACCGTCCTCAATGACCGCTACGAGCTTGGTGAAGAGGTCGGCAAGGGCGGTATGGCGATCACATACCGCGCGCGCGACACTTTGCTCAACCGCACGGTGGCGGTCAAGGTCATGCGCGAGCAGTTCAGCAGTGACCCTGCGTTCATCGAGCGCTTCCGGCGCGAGGCGCAGGCCGCCGCCAACTTGTCGCATGAGAACATCGCCGGCATCTATGACACCGGCGCCGACGGCGGCCGCCATTACATCGTTATGGAGTTCGTCGAGGGCGAGAACCTCGAGCAACGCCTGCGCCGCGAAGGCCCGCTCAGTCCGCTTGCCGCCATAGAGATTGCGCTTCAGGTGGTGGCCGCGCTGGACGCCGCTCACCGGCACGGCATCGTCCATCGCGATGTCAAGCCCCACAATGTGCTGGTCAACAGCGAGGGCAAGGTCAAGGTCACCGATTTCGGTATCGCCAAGGCCATCAGCGCCTCCAGCCAGACCGAGACCGGCCTCATCATCGGCTCGGTGCACTACTTCTCCCCCGAGCAGGCGCGCGGCGACCCGACCGGGCCGCAGTCGGATCTGTATTCCCTGGGCGTAGTGCTGTTTGAGGCGCTGACCGGAAGGCGGCCGTTCGAGGGCAGCAATGCGGTTGCGATCGCACACAAGCAGATCTATGAGCAGCCGCCGCTGCCCTCCGAGCACCGCCCGGATCTGCCCGAGGAGCTGGAAAGCATCGTCGTGCGCTGCCTGGAGAAGTCCCTGGCCCGCCGCTACGCCTCCGCCGCCGAGCTCAAGGGCCACCTGGACAACGCGCGCGAGCGACTCATCGGCCGCGAGCAGCGAGGGCGCCGGGCCGCGGCGCCTCTGAGGCGGCGGCGCAGCCAGCGTTTGGCCTGGGCCGGCGTTACCCTGGCGGTGGCGGCGCTGGCGGGGGGTGCGTATTTCCTGGTCTGGCAGCGGCAACCGCAGCAAGTCGCGGTTCCCGACCTTTCCGGCTTCGACCCGACGTCGGCGCAGCGGTTGCTGGCGGAGACCAAGCTCATCTACCGCGCCGCGCCCGACGGAATCTACGCTGAGATTGGGGCGGGCCTCATCGCGCGGCAGAATCCACAGGCGCTCACCCGCGTCGAACCCGGTTCCACAGTGACGATCTGGCTCAGCCTGGGCCCGCGATACGCGAGAGTGCCGGATGTGGCGAACATGTCGCGGCAGCAGGCGGAACGAAGGCTCAAGGAGGCCGGGCTGGAGGCGGGGCGGATCATAGAGCAATACGATGACAAGATCCCCGAGGGATATATCGTCAGCTCGGAGCCAGAGGCGGGCGCGCAGGTGGGCAAGCGGACGCGGGTGGCCCTGATTGTCAGCAAGGGGCAACCGCCGTCAGTGTGGGAGCCACCTGAGGCGGGGAGCGAAGGGGGCGCGGAGGCAACCATCGCCTACACCGTTCCCGATGACGTGGGGGCCAACCCGGTGCAGGTGCGTGTGGAGGTGGTGGACCGCGCGGGCAAGCGCACGCTGTACGATGCGGTGCACATGGCGGGGGATCAACTCCCGACGCTGCGCGTGCGATACGCGGGGTCGGCGGTAGTGCGCGTTCTGATCAACGGGCAGGAACGCTGGAGCCGCGCCTTCGGGCCCGAGACCTCTGCCCAACCAGGGAAGGCGGGTGGTCCGATATCTCCGCCCGGCGAGGGTTCACCACCAGGCGCACCCGGCTCGAAGTCCGGGACCGCGGCGCCACCGAGCAAGCCCTGAGGGGGGACCGCCGAACTCGCATGGCACATCTCGCCTATGCCAACGAAAATCGAACACACCCCATTTTCCGGTGACAGAGGAGGAATTTCGCTAGAATCGGTGGGTGTGTTCGAGTTTCTTTGGCGTGGCCGAGCCGGCTCGCAACGCCTCTCCCTCGCAGGGAGAGGTCGTCCCGATCCATCGGGACGGGTGAGGGTGGACGGCGACGCCTGTTACCCTCACCTTGATCCTCTCCCTGGCAGGGAGAGGAGTCCCTCATCTGCGATCCCAAAACTCCGCGAACACACCCGAATCGGTGCTGCGATTGCGGCGCGGGTCTCATTGTGGTACAATACGACTTGCCGACAATAGCATAGTCGCGTGATTGGCAGGAGAGGTGGCCGAGTGGCTTAAGGCAGCCGCCTGCTAAGCGGTTAAGGGTTCTTAATGGGCCCTTCCCGGGTTCAAATCCCGGCCTCTCCGCCAGCAGCCGTGTTCCTCGCGGTGATTGGGCGCGCTCGTAGCTCAGTGGATAGAGCGTTGGGTTGCGGACCCAAAGGTCGGAGGTTCGAGTCCTCTCGGGCGCGCCAACTCATGTTGCAGGCTCCGTTCAAACCACCGAGGCGCGAGGAAGCCGACTGCGCGCAAGGACAAACGGTCCCACCCCGAACCCGCGTTGCGACACCGGCCTGCTGGCTGCTTCGCGCTTATCAGCGGCCGAAGAGATGCGAGCCGAGGCTTGCGACCGTGGCCGCCGCGTTCCAGGCGAAAGCGCCAAGCAGTCCGAGGTATAGGCTCACCGCCGCCCATCCCCACCGCGGCCAGCGCTCGCGGCACCAGAGGACCGCGGCCCAGCACACGAGGCCCGTCACAGCTTGACTTCCGGCGACAGGCAGGTAGTAGAAGCGGCGATACGGGACCACCGCCATTTCCCCGGAAGCGGGCAGCACCGCGAGGGGATGGAAGAGCAAGAGCATCAGCGCGGGCCGCGCTCCGTGGCGGAATACAAGGACTAGCCCCATCCCCCACAGCACGAGCGTCCCCCAAAAATCGAGGAACTGCCGGGGCGCGGCGAGCAGCGTTACGAGCCCGGGAGCAGCGCCCCTGAACATCGGATAGACCTGCACCACGAGTATCCGCCACCACCAGTCCCCGCCCATGAGTATCGCCTTGCGCCAATGCAGCTCGCCGCGCTGCAACTCCGCCAGATGCTGAGCCCCCATGGGCGTGGCGCCGGAGCGCAGCGCCCAATAACCAGCGGCCATCCCCAGCATGAGCGCGAGCGTGATACCCGTCCATATCCAGTGCCTCCCTGATTTGCGCAGCGGCGGCGAGGTAATAACGGCCCAGACCATGACGATGGGCGGGAGCGCCAGCCCCATCTCCTTCGAGAACAGCGCCGCCGCCGTGCAGCCGATGGCGCCAAGCCAACAGGAAAGGCGGCGTTTTCGTCGTGCGCGCAGCAGCAGAGCCAGCGCCGCCAGAACGAAAACCGCGGCCAGAACGTCGGCGCGCGCGCTGATCCAATAGACCGCCTCCCAGTTGCCGGGGTAGACCTCATACAGCGATGCGGCGAAGAACGCTGCCAGCCGGCTGCGCGTGACTTCGTAAACGAGCCAGCCGAGAGCGGCACCCGCGGCGACATACAGCAGCAGGTGGGTGAGCCGGAACCCGAAGGGATTGGCGTCCCATACGACGTAATCGAGGTAATATGAGATACGGGTCAGCGGGCGGTAGAAGAAAGCCGGCTGATGGGTAAACCAGGCAGGGATGTCCGACAAGTGGGCGCCGCGAACCATCCATAGCCAGACCAGGTCATCAGCAGGAGCGACCACCCATCCGCGGTTGAGGGTCTGCCCGTAAGTGGCGAAGCCAAGCACGAGCAGAGCCGCAGCGGCTGCCCAACTGGCGCGGCGGGGGTGGGTCTCGAACCAACTGATGAGGGAGAGTATGAGGCGGAGGGTCTTTGACACGCGGCCATTATACCCGCCTGGGGACGGGCGCTTCAAGGTGCCGGCTTCCAGGGGGTGTGTTCGCGCAGAGTGGGGATCGCAGTTCAACTCCGTGCTCAACGCCGACGGAGGAGTGCACCGGGCGCGGGGTCGCCTGACCCCGCGATTCGCGGCTTCAGCGAAGCCGCGCCCGATTCGAGCGCGCGGGTCCGTCCCACACCCACTGAAAACGAACACACCCTTCCAGGGGGTGTGTTCGCGCAGCGTTGGCGCGCGCAGCCGCCGGCGCCGCGGCTCTGCCAAGCGGGCTTGGCTGCGAAGCACGAGGTGTCCCAGACGGCGGGTGCGCGGCACACTGAGCAATTGAATCCGGCCACACCCTGAGCGGGTGGCGCTGGAGTGAAAGGCGCGGTATCCGAATGAAGCAGCCGCGAGTGAGGCGAAGCCGCCAGCGGCCGGCGTTTCCGCCCGATGGCGAAATCCACGAGGCGCTGCTTGAATCAGGCATGGGCGCGCTCGCGGTGGAGCGAGCGATGTCGCAGCTTCTGCGACCGCTGCGGTGGGATTTCTTCGGGCACCGCAAGCGGCGGCTCTACATCGTCGCGGCCATGCGCATGGGCATGGTGCAGCTCAAAGAGAAAGTGGCCGCCCTCGCCGCGCAGCACGAGAAAGAGACCGGCACCGCGCTGAACGTTGACGATTTCTTCTTCGGCCCCTACAAGTACTTACTCACGGACTTCGGCCCGGGCGATGTTGACGGCGCGATCAAGGAGCTGGTGCGAGATGGTGTCCTGCGCCCGGAAACCCGGGGCGGGATACAGGTGCTGTTGCCGACGCGCAAGCCCTGCCGGCACTCGATCGTAAGACTGAGACGGGCGCTCGACCAGATGAAGCTTCACCTGGGGATCAGGTACGCGCAGGAGTACGATACGGAGCGGACCTACCGACTGTGAGGCCGGCCGGCCATCGCGCCGGATGACGCGCTAGGGGCGCCGTTCCCCACGGCGCCTGAAAGGCGCAATGCGCCACTGCGTTCCGCGCTAACGCCTCCACCCATTACCATCGCTTCTTTGGCGAGCTCGTTAGCAGAACTTGTCATTCCCTTTGCTTCGGCGCGCTCCGCGTTCGCATGATCAAGGAGGTTGCCACACCATCGTCCCACCCGGCAAGCGGTCTAGACGGATGGTCTCCTGGGTAAACTAACTGTGGAGGTGATCGGAGCGATCGCACTAGGATAGGCGCGCGACTTGCCCGTACGTGCGAGCTCGCCCCGGCCCGGCTCGATCGGCATATGGTTTCACCTGGGCTGAGCAACCATTACGATCATTGACCAGTCATAGAGATGAGGTGGATCATGCGCACGAGCAGATGGCTGCGCCCCGCAGCGCAGGCCGCGATGTTTCCGTCGGACCAGGAGGTGCGGCGCGCATTGGGGCAATCGGGCATGGGGTGGCCGGCGGTGGAGTGTGCGATGTCGCAAGCTTTGCGCCTGCTTCGCTGGGATTTTGGCCTGCGCCGGAAGCGGCGGCTTTACAGCCTGGCGGTGGTGCGAATGGGGATGATGCAGCTCAAGGAATTGCTGGTCGGCATCATCACGCGCCACTTGCAGCAGACGGGAAACCCGGTGAGCCTGGACGATCTTGCCCAGGGCAACGACAAGGAGATGCTGGTGGATTTCGGGCCGGTGGCGATTGAGCGCGCGCTCAACGAGTTGGCGCGCGAGGGCATCGTGCGGCGGGAGAAGCGCGGCATCGTGGAGGTGATCCGGCCCACGGGCAAGCATTATCACGCCGGCTCGCTGGGCGCGCTGCGGCGCGTGATTGACGAGATGAGACGCAAACTCAACGTCAGGTACGCGACCGAGTATGACACCGCGCGCACCTTCCGGGTGTGAGCAGAGACCGGTCGCGTCTGCGGGCAAACCTATTCGCAGATTTCTGATTACTATTCGCAGAGCACGCGTCAATCGGCGGAAACCTGCGCCGGAGCGGCCTCACCTGCGGTGCTTGTTGACTCCCTCTTCGTGGCCTCGACGTACCACTGCATCATCATCCCCCACACGCAGAGGCCCAGAAGCATAAGCAGCAAGCTGGCCGGTATCCCGCGCAACACAAATCCGGCGCCTATGAACGCGCGCCGAGGCATCGGCCCGAGCACCCCAAGCACAAGCGCCTCCGCGGCGGTGGCACCGACGAGCAGCGCCAGAACGGCCGGCAGATGGCGCAGGACAAAGCGGACCGACGCGGCGATTGCGCGATGCACATGCACGCCGTGAACCACGACGGCGTAGGGCGCGAACATGAAGAGGATAGTCGAAAGCGGCGGACTGAGCGCCCGCATGACATGCGCGAACAAAGGAGGCCGGAACATGTACATCTGCGCAAGTGCGAAGCCCATCTGAACGGCCATCAGCCCTGTCATGCGCGCGAAGAAATGGTCCATGCCATAGAGAAAACCCTGCGGCTGCCCGCCAGGCATGGCCGACTTGAGCCGCGCAAACATGCCCGCATATAACAGCGCGGTCACAAACGCGAAGACCGCCCAGTACGCGGCCGCGACGGGCCGGCTCACGAACCATCGTGGGGCCCTCGGATTTACCGTGCGGATTAGGGCGGGCGGGGGCACGGGTGCAGCGGGAAGGGGGTAGCGAGCAATATCGCCGGCGCGGCCCTGCGAAAACGCTTTGGCAAACGAACCCGGCAGCGAGGACACCCGCTGCCATATGGCTTCGCCTATGCGCACCGGCTCCTCCCGGGGCTCGAATCCAAACGGTAATCTATATCCCTGACGGCTGTCCATCGCCGAGACGTAACGATAGGTCATGTACTGCTGGCCCGCGAACAGGAGCACTGGAAGTAAGTAGAGGATGGGATGGCGGAAGACGATTGCGGCGCCGCGGATAAAGAACCGCGGAAAAGACACGAGGTCTTGGCGAGCCACTGCGAGGCAGCCCTTAAGCCCAGGTCGGCGCGCGGCAAGCCACGCCGCAATCACGTCGAGCGGCGCAAAGCCGACATGCGGCTGCGTCTCGGGCGGCAGCTCGGAGACCAACTCCGCATTGCACTTGGGGCATGTGCGGGCGGTCTCACGATATTCGTATCGGCAATTCGGGCAGAACGGCATGGTTCTCACCTCCGATGTGGTCTGGTTCCATGTGACCTGAGGCGTTTCCCGCGGGGGATCGGGCCGCGAGCGGAAACGGACACAGCCGAGGGCGGTTATCATAAGACGGTCTCCTCCCGTAGATGGCGAAACCGAGTGCGTCTGCCAAACCATCTCTGAGGAGGAGACCAAAATGAACTATGTGGGACTGGATGTGCACAAGGCTTTTTCGAGCATGGA
>Ga0315289_10004481_pt1 | contig 20824 bp, 21 predicted proteins | sample YL17G11_40_MG_FD_203452 | JGI IMG/M metagenome (GOLD analysis project Ga0315289, IMG submission 203452) | Sediment microbial communities from Yellowstone Lake, YNP, Wyoming, USA - YL17G11_40 | ecosystem: Environmental > Aquatic > Freshwater > Lake > Sediment | place: USA: Wyoming | collected... | reverse complement strand
AATTCTGCCCTTTCGCATGAGGACCTTCAGCCCCGACTCAATGCCCGAGGCCACGGCGGCCGCATTCTCAAAGGCGACGTGGAACCAGGGAACCCTCCATGCCGTAAATGGAATGGGAGTGGACACAACCTCCATGCATCCTGTGGCGGAGGCGATGACGATGTTCCTCCCCAGGGCCTTACAGACTAGGCGGAGGGCTAATGCCTCCGCACATCCCTGACAGGCCCGATGGCCAGGGGAAAAATACTCCTTTTGAGTCAATGTTCTAACGGCATAGACATTCAGATTTTCTGTCATTCTCTCACCCCGTAAATCTCAAAACCTTCTCGGTTTCCTTCCTCAATTTCAATCTCCGCCTTGTCCACCATTTTGATGAAATCGGCCGGGGAGACATCTCTGCCCCCAAGACCAGCGGCATAGTTATAAACGGCCGGATGCATCGGCTCCCCGTAGAGGGCTGCCTTCACTTCGGATGCCACAGGCCCCCCCGGCCCTCCCATGGAGATCGCCCGATCGATCACAACGAGCTGCTTCGCATGGAGAGTGGCTTTCTTAAAATCTTCGAAAGGAAAGGGACGCCAGAGCCTGATCTTCGCCAGTCCAACGGATCTTCCTTCTTCTCTCATTAAATCAACGGCTACGGAAGCGGTTTCCGCATAGCTTCCCATAATGACGATGAGGGTCTCGGCATCTTCAGTTTTATAGGTCTCAATCGGATGATAATACCGGCCCGTCATCTCTCCGAAGGCCTTCCAGGTGTCTAAGATTTTAGACATCGAGGACCGTATGGCAACCTCATGAGCCTTCTTCGTCTCCGTAAAGATGGAGGGTAATGCAATCCCGCCCATCGAAACGGGTCGATCCGGATGGAGTCGATGGACAGGCTGATAGGGCGGCAGGAATTGATCGATCTTTTCCTGTTCGATGAACTCAATAGGCTCGATCACGTGGCTAAGGGTGAAGCCATCCAAATTGATGATCACGGGAAGAAGAACGCTACGGTTCTCGGCCAAGCGATAAGCGATAAAAACATGATCGTAGACGTCTTGTCCGTTCTCTGCGAAGTATTGGATCCACCCACAGTCCCGAATCGACATCACGTCACTGTGGTCATTCCATATACTGATGGGGCCTGAAAGTGCACGATTTGCAATAATCATGACAATGGGCAATCTGAGGGCAGACGCAATATAAGTAATTTCGCTCATGAGGGCCAATCCCTGAGAACTTGTACATGTGAACGACCTCGCCCCCGTAGCCTCGCTGCCCAAACAGACGCTCAATGCGGAGTGCTCCGATTCCACGCAGAAGAATTCCGCATCCATTTCCCCATTCGCCACTATTTCGGAGAGGTGTTCAACAATGTGTGTTTGCGGGGTAATCGGGTAGGCTGAGATGACATCGACCTTCGCCTGTTTGACAGCCTCCGCAGCGGCAAGGGAAACTTCCATTCCAATTCTCTTTCCCATTATTTTTCCTCCGTTTCCGCCACCATCGTGATCGCCCCGGTGGGACACTCTTTTGCACAGATGCCGCAACCCTTGCAGTAGAAAAGATCCACTATAAAATAACCCTCTGAGTCCAATGAATAGGACATATCCGGACAGAAGATATAGCATAATCCGCAATGAATGCAGAGTGCCTTGTTAAGAACCGGCTTGAGGGTCTTCCAGTCTCCGGTCCGGTACTGATCGGCATTCCCCGGTTCCAACATGACCGTTCCTTCTGGCAGTTCCTTCCATGTCCATTCTGAATCAGGTTTTGTCATTCCTTTCACCTCTTACGATAGAAATGATTAAGTGAGGACGGTATCCTGATAGGCCCGATCGAAGGCCGCGATGTTCTTTTCAGCGATGCGACCGAATCGCTCCTTCAAGGGAGGGATAAAGGATTCTCTCTTCACCAGATCCGCTGCACGAATGAGGGACCCTAACATCGCAGTATTTGTGATGGGTACCCCGAGAACTTCCATCGCAATCTTTATGGCATCGACGACTGCGATGCGATTTTTGATCCCCAGAGTCTCTCTCACCATTTCAGGACTATCTTTGCTTGTGGTGACAACAATGCCGCTGGGTTTTAACCCTGCGGCGACGTTGACGATTTTCAGAAGGGTCGGATCGAGGACCACTATAATATCAGGCTCATAGATATTGGCCCTGATCCTGATGGGCTGGTCGCTAATCCGGCAGAAGGCCACAACAGGAGCACCCCTTCGTTCCGGACCAAAACTTGGAAAGGCCTGAGCATACTTCCCCTCTCCGATAGCCGCTAAGGCCAACAATTCCGCAGAGGTCACCGACCCCTGGCCACCTCTCCCATGGAATCGAATCTCAATCATTTAATTCTCCTCAAGACGTGATATAAAATATTTCACAAATGATTTCAAGGTATTTGAATTCTACGAATCCTTTTCAAAGAAATATCTAATTTCATTAATCATTCGACTTAATTGCGTTAACGTTAATATCCATTAGTCTACATGTCAAGAAAAATTTTTTTAACAGAAAAATTTTTTAAATTGACATTTTCCCCCCGATTTAGGAAAATTCTCTTGTAATTAAAGTCCTCCTTCATTTTATTTCACCATATATTTTTCAAATTTATCAGGAAGATTTATTTTTTAATTTCTGGAGAAATGCTAGCATAGTTCAACAGTTATATAAGATGGCAAGGAGGTAAAAAAAATGCTTGAAAATCTCAATGTTGATGAGTTGAATGGACTTCTACCTTGGTCAACATGCGCTATATCCAATGCTATCGAACTTTTCAATATTCGTCCTCGCAATGAAGGATTTATGCTCCCTGAAATCAAATGCATCTTTCCCGAACTAGAGCCCATGATTGGCTATGCTGTCACAGCCGTCATCAGTACCAAATCATCCAGCGATCATTCAATTCCGATGCCAGAGTTGTGGAAGGAGATGTTGAGGATACCAGAACCAAGAGTGGTAGTGATCCATGACATGGACCGTCCTGTTGTAGGTTCCTTCTGGGGTGAGGTGAGAGCTAACATCCATAAGACTTTAGGGTGTGTTGGCACGGTTACCGACGGCGCTGTGCGAGATTTAGATGAAGTGAGGAAGATAGGATTCCATTTTTTCTCCAGTTGTGTCTCCGTTTCCCACGCCTATAACCATCTGGTTGAGGTAGGTATTCCAGTCAAAGTAGGAGACTTAGTTGTAAAACCTGGCGATCTGATCATGGGTGACAAACACGGCGTCATTTCTATTCCCTTAGAGATAGCGAGAGACATTTCTAAAGCCGCCCAGTTAATTGAAGACCGCGAACGTGCCATTATCAACTTTTGTAAGTCAAAAGAGTTCACTCTGGAAGGACTAAAAGAACTATATATGTCCCCCCGTCCAACCTGGCCTCCTCCACAATAGAAATTTTTTAAAGATGGTCCAATGGTCTCATTTAATTTACAGGTATTTCTTCGTCTGGTAAAAATGACCTAACATAGCAGCCCCGAAAAGCGAAGAGCGGTCTTGATACTCATATTCAAAGTCGCCCATCCAGCGTTTCTTCGCTTGTATGATCCCATTAATTTTCGCTCCTCCCCCTGATATTGTCACCCTCCGACCTAATTTTACATAACCAGCCACCTCTTTCAAAAACTGTCCTTGATAAACCATATTGCCCTTAATCAGAGAAAGAAGCATCTTCTCCCGTGTAGTCTCCAAAGTCATACCTGAAAAGCTGGCCCTCAAGGGCTCCAAACTATAACGGGATCCCTGCAAGAAAGGCACATACTCAGGAAGGTCAACTTCCAAGTGGTCAGAGTTCTCACTGTTAAAAAAGTCATCAAGAACAGATGGTATATACTCATTATAGAATTGATCTTTAGTCATGTCCTGGCAGAAAACAGAATGGAACCACTCTAAAGCCTTCCCTCCTGTATTAAGGACAAAAAAAAGTACCCACCGATTGGGAATGACATGACATCGCACATTAAAGTTAGGCGAACCAACAGGCTTATCTGAACAAACACTTACAGCGTCAGCAGTTCCGCAGATATTATTGATATCCCCTGGCTCTGTTAGCCCTCCTGACAACGCAGCAATCATTGCATCATTTCCACCACATAAGACATCACAATCCTTTGGCAATCCCAGTCCTTTTGCCACCTCAGGGATAATGTTACCTGCCTTATGGTAGGACTGCATCAATGGCGGAAGTTTTGTTTCAGGTATTCCAGATAGAGTCAGTACATCTTTATTCCAAGTCAGGTCATGACGGGCTGTGTTATAAAGACCTGTAATAGATGTGGTCGAAGCATCAATCGCCCATTGACCTGTAAATCGTTTGACCATATAAGTATTGCAATGACCAAACTTTGTTGTGGCGTTCCAGATTTCCGGCTGATTCTCTCGTATCCAAAGAATGGAACAAAGCGAAGAACCTCCTGAAACAGGTAAATTGCATGCCTCGCGAAGAAACATCTCCTCCCCTACTAACTTTCGAATTTCTCTGGCCTGTTTATGGGAACGGCCATCAAGAAAGAGTATTTCTGGCCCAAGTGGTGTTCCATCCTCAGCCATAGGCACTACTCCAGTCGTCACAGAAAAGGATATAACACCAACTGATGATAGAAACTCCTTACACTCAGCGCAGCAATCTTCGAGAGCTTGCCACCATTTCTCAGGTTCAATATCTACCTTAACAGAATCATAGACGTTGAATTTGTAGTCCCGAGAAGTCTCACATTTTTTTTCCAAATTAGGACTGAATACACCCATCTTAAAAACTGTTGTCCCTACATCAATCGCTAAAATATCTCTCATAATGTTTTTATCTTAGTCAGATTTTAGGAGAGTCAAAAGTCTTTTTAGACTTTCGACCTTATCCTCATCAAAAGAAAGCTCAAGTGTTGCGGTTCCGGTGAATCCCTTTCTCTCAAGCTGTTCAAAGACTGAATTAAAATCTATATTCCCCCTATACAAAGGTGCTGATATCGGGTCAAGGCTAAAAAGATGAATCTCTTCGCATTCAATGAGATAGATACCTTTTTCTTATAATTCAAATGGCCTTCTCCCCTGCAGGGGAGTGTGGGGAAGGCATTTTGCGAATTGAGTGGTCTTGAGGAAAATTGAAACCTACGGCTTTGATTGTTGAGGCGGCCTTCTCCTCTTATAAGGTGCTTCAGTTCAGTATTCTCTTGTACTCCAAGCACTTTTAGGATCCCCCCTCTTCAGGAGGAAAATATCACCCGTTAATATATGGCTTCCTGCCTTCTTCTTTACATACACTTTATCGGCTGATGAGATTCGGTAAGAAAAGAACCATGCTTGGCCAATAGGTGCAAATTGCGAGCACTGCAATGAGCGCGAAGATAAATAATAGAACCTCTTTGATGACGATCTCTACCTTTTCCTCAGCGATGGCCGATGTAACATATAAGAGATATCCCACGGGAGGAGTGAGCAGTCCAATCATGAGATTGAGGACAACCATCAAACCAAAATGTACCGGATGGACCCCCACAGAAGTAACAATTGGGAGGAGAATTGGAACAAAAATGATCAATGCGGCCAGAGGGTCCATGAGCATACCAACAATGAGAAAGAAAATGTTGAGTTCAAGGAGAATCACACCCTGATTTTTGGAGATGGATAACATAATTTCGCCGATCTTATTCCCGATATTTGACTGGGCAATGATCCATGCAAACACATAGCTTACCCCCACTAAGATAACCACAACACCCGTGCTCACTACGGTATTTTTAATAATTCTTACCAATTTACTCAGAGTTAGCTCTCGGTAAACAAAAAATCCAATAATTAAGCTGTAAAGGACAGCTACAGCCCCAGCCTCAGTTGCCGTAAAGATTCCTAGAAGGATCCCACCAACGATGATAATTGGGGAAAAAAATGCTAAAGAGACTTTTATCCCTAATTTCAAGAGCTCGGCTATGGGCATCGAGGCTCCTTTGGGATAGCCACGACGGATTGAGACCACATAAATGGTGATCATTAGATAACTACCCATGATAATGCCTGGAAAAACTCCCGAAAGGAAAAGCTGCCCTACAGAAACATTGGCGATCATCCCAAAGATAATCATAGGAATACTTGGAGGAATAATTGGGCCAATAGTAGCGGCAGCAGCATTGACGGCTGCTGAAAAACCCGGTGAATACCCTGCTCTTACCATTGAGGGGATCATGAAGGAGCCGATGGCTGCACAATCGGCAACGGCTGAGCCAGATATGCCTGCATAAATCATATTAGTGATGACGTTAACGTGTCCTAACCCCCCGCGGATACCCCCTACTAAGCCCTCGGAAAAAACGACAATCCGTGAGGTCAGCCCCCCACTATTCATGATCTCACCTGCCATAAAGAAGAAAGGAATGGCCAACAGAGTAAAAGAGTCAATCCCCCCGACGATGTATTGGGGGATTAGTTCCAGAGGAAGGGTGCGATGAAAAATTAGAAGAGTTGCTAAAGAAGAGCAACCGATGGCAAAAAACAAAGGAAGCCCTGAGACGATTAATACTAACATCACGCCTAGTAGAACAAAAACTTCAATGGTCATTGCTTTTGCCACTTGCTAATAGATTTTGTAAAGTATTCCTGACTTCCATAACCATATAAAATATCATCAGCCCGCCAGCTATGACTGTAACCAGGTAAGTGTATCTAACAGAAACGGGGAAAGTAATATAATATTCCCGAGACATTGCCTTGGCCAAAGACCATCCTTTGAAAACCACCACAAACAAAAAGAAGATGGCCAATATTTCCATGATGAGCTTGATCACTAGGGCAATAGTCTTGGGAAATCTATCTCGTAAATACTCGATCACCATGTGTTTTCCCTTAGGGATCCCTAATACCGCTCCCAGCCAAACGACCCATATGAATAAGAAACGGGTAAACTCCTCACTCCAGATGAAGGAAGTTTTGAAAATATATCGCAACAGAACCTGAAGAATAGTAATCGATGTGACAATGGACAGGAATACGAAACCAATAAACTCCACCGTCTGCTCAATTCTTTTCTCAATACCAACTTTCTTTTTCATGAAGCCTCGCCTACAGACCTTGAATTAACATATCTGGGACATCATTTTCAAAAACGATACCATTGACAGAGGAATAAAGAACCCCATTGGCCATAACCTGAACAACTATTTATATCAATGCCCGTTTTTTAACCCCCTTCATCTAATAATCTCCTGTCTTCACAAAGTTCTATTTCGCTTTGTTAATCTTTTCAATAGTCTCCCATCCAAACTGTTTAGCATATTCTTCCTGAACGGCTTTTCTGACTATTTTGGCAAATGCCTCCTTGTCTGGGTTTGCAATGATGGTCATTCCCTTCTGTTCCATCTCCTTGAGCATTGACTCTTCCAGGCTCCGGTTCAAACTCCGATGATAGACAACCGCTTCGTACAACGATTCAATTAATATATTCTGTTGTGAGTGGGTTAAACTTTGAAATTTTTTAAGATTCATGTCAACACCAGAGACAGAGTAGGCGTGCATAGTTAATGATAGATACTTTTGAACCTCAAAAAGTTTTGCAGCATGAATGACCGTGAGTGGATTCTCCTGTCCATCCACTGTCCCGGTTTTCAGAGCCATGTATACTTCGGGCCATGGCATGGGCGTGGGGATCGTTCCCAAAAGCTTCCAAGCGGCTATATGATATGGATTTCCGGTTGTACGTAGCTTCAGGCCTTCCACATCTTTTGGTTCCTTAACCGATCTCTTAGAATTCGTCAAATTGCGGAATCCAAGCTCCATGGTCCCAAGCCCTTTTATGCCAAGTGGTTCTAATTGCTTCAGTAACTCCCTACCGATCTCCCCATCTAGCACATGATACGCATGATTGTAATCCCTAAAAAGGTAAGGGAGGTCCAGTACATTGATAAAAGGCGCAAACGATGCGTGCCATGGGATACCTGTCATTACAATATCGATGCTTTCCAAGCGTACAGCTTGCAAAATCTGCGGATCATTACCCAATTGGCCTGCCGGATAAACCGCAATCTCTAAAGCACCTCCAGTTTTATTCTTCACCAACTCAGCGAATTTAAGTACTGCCTGGTGCATGGTATCCGTGGGGCTCATGGTATGCGCAAACTTCAGTTGTTCCGTATTTGCCCCCATTGCCATGGGTCCCAAAATCAAAAAGGCCACCAAAACAACACCCCATCCAAACCTTTTACTTTTTGCCTTCATATAGCGCCTCCTTTTTAGATTATTTTGATTTAGCAAAATTCTCACGTTCACCAATTTCAGCCAATCAACATATTCACCTTAGATTTTCCTTAAATCTAACAGAAGGAAACACTTTTAATGCTACACATTTGCTCTATCTTTCTCTATAGTCTTTACCCGGCTCGGCCCCTAATCGAAATTAGATTTTCTTTATATCCTTATTGATTAGCCATCGATCTCAGCAACCGGGCCGCTCGGTACGGATTGAATACCCCACATTGACAAGGACGGAACAAGCGCTCTGCTCCCTCTTCAGGTGTGCATCGTCCTTTCTTTACATCTTCAATCACATCTTCAATGAGGTTCAAGGTTACCATTCCGTGTCCGCACATCGTGTTGATTTCCAAGATTCCTTCGGATGGCAACTTATCCGTTCGCCCCCAACGCCCCAATGATTGGTTAACGGTATGCATCTCAAGACCGGTCTTCTTGCAGATTTCTTTTGCCTCATCAAAAAGCCCCGATACGATGACGGAGAGGCCGAAATTCTCCTCCTTCACCGCCTTAAGAAATTTGGCCACGGTCTCTGGATCTTTAAAAACAGCATGAACCACCACAGAACGTTCATTAACATTCTCCAAGACCTTATCCACGCCGCCTTGATGGTACTCATTCCCCATCCCGGCATCTCCAATTTTGACGGTTCCATAATCCAATGCCATCTGTAGAAATCGCCGAAACTTTGGGCCTGAACCCTCACGATTAACAAATTTTGAAGACATCAGCATCACCACATAGTCATCTTTAAGACTTTCAACCGGACCTGTTCGATGTAAAGTGTGTGTCATGCTCATACCTCCTTTGCTAAGGGTCGGCCTAACCCAACGCAAGTCTTGCCATTCGGGGCCAACCACAGACCAGCCTCTTTCACATACGGGTCTGTAGGAAATGATCCGTCGGGATTTACTTTCGTTATGAGATCCAAACTGAATACGGTCTCGATCTCTTTAGAAACTTTCTTCAGGACCTTGAACAAGTCTGGTAATTTCCCAAGTTCAACCGTAAGTTCAAGAATAAGTGACATGACCCGTTCATTTAGAACATCCCTTTTAAACTTGCCCGTCTTAGGATCTTCCATCAGACTCATTGTCGGGTTTAGTTTTTCAAACTCCACCCCCAGAGCCGCAACAGCTTGGGCCACTTTCTCTACATCGTAGATTCGGGCTCCCAGGATCGGCCGGCCAAATTCCATCGCTATTCCTGCATAACCCCTCTTGAATCTCCCGCTAACATCGTTTGTCTTCATCTCTTCCGTCCCCCGACCCGGGAGACCTGTTGTTGTGCCTGTAGCAAGGACGTCACTAAGAACCCTACGAATGCTTCGAGGCCAACCCAGTTCATCCTGGTAGATGGCGTCTGTGGGACAATCAGCATTACGAAGGCAGTTAGAGCATTCTACGCATCCGTCATAATCAATTTCTGCAATATCATTTTTCATTTTGATGACATTGACAGGACAGTAGGGGATACATTGTTCACACCCTGAACATTTACCCGGATCAATACGCATTTTAAACCTCCTTTCTCTTATTAGAACTCTTTAATGAAAAAGAATTCACTCTTCAATGGCAAATGCCCGGACTGGAGATCCCTCGGTCTTTAGTTTCAATGGCACTGCGAAGAACTTGACCCGGTCCTTCTTGATTGCTGTGAGGTTGCAAAGGTACTCTATCTGCAGTATCCCGTGGCTTAAGTGAATCCGATGGACATGTTCGTACTCTTTCGCCGGAGAGCCTTTGCGTGTGTAGTCGTATTCTATGCTCATGTGTTGAGTCCATTCGTTTGGGCAATCGTATCCAACGGCTTTCACCCTCTTCTTCACCATCCATTCTGCCATCGATCTAGTGGGATAAGGACCATTCCAGTAATCCGTATCCTTCGGTAATCCTTCCATCCTCTCGGTATTACCTCCTGCATTCTTTTCTGTCCAACCAGTCTTAAGCAATACGATGTCACCCTCCTTAACATGTTTTCCCCGGTCCTCTAAATCCTCTGCCGTAATCGGGTCCAACTTACCTTTATCCGTCAAATCCACAACTGCAGCTTCACCAAAACATCTATCTATTGGGATCTCATCGATGGTCGGTCCACCTTCAATCATATGGAGTGGAGAATCTATATGTGACCCGCAATGGGCACTTACATGGATGGTACTAATTTGTAGATGCATTGTGTCTCCTTCAACCTCATGGGGTTCCCCCTTTTTTGTACTTATATCGACTTTCCAAGCAGAACGCCACATCTTGTTGCTCACAACCATGCTACAATCAATAATTCGTGCCATTTTTCCTCCTTGCTTTATCATTGACCTAAATTGAGTGATTAAATCAATGAGCAGTCCACCCGCCATCTACTGGAAATATAATACCGGTGACCATTTTTGCTCCATCACTAGCCAGGAAAGCAACGGCAGCGGCTATTTCATTAACTGTTGCCACGCGGTGAAGAAGACAGTTGTCTAAGGCATAGGCCTTGAATTCTGGATTCTCCAACGCTTTTTAAGTCATATCAGTGAGAACAAATGTGGGAGCTACCACATTGACCCGAATATTATATGGCGCCCAGTCGATAGCTTCAGCACGGGTTATCTGGTTCACTGCGCCTTTAGCAGCACAATAAGCAGTTTGTGTTTTCATGCCTACGAGCCCAGAAATTGAACTAATATTCACAACAGCTCCGGCCTTCCTCGTTATCATAGACTGGATAGCTACTGCCTAGTTACAAAAAAATAACCCCTTTGCATTAACTGAAAATATGGCATTCCAGTCTTCTTCGGTAATCTTCTCAGCCGGTTTGCGGATGACAATTCCCGCACTGCATACAAGAATGTCCACTTCACCCAACTCCTGCTTTATTCGGCTGATTGCAGAAAAAATTGCTGATACATTGGTCACATCTAGCTGGTAAACCTCAGCCATATCCCCTTTTTTTCACTATTTGGGTCGCTTCTGCCAAACGGTCTGCTTGACAATCTACGAAAGCCACTTTTGCTCCTTGGTCAGCAAATAACTTTTCACAGGCTAAACCAATGCCACTGGCTGCCCCAGTTTTAACTGCCACTTTGCCATTTTAATTAATATTTCCATTCAAACGGTTAAGATCCCCCTTTTTCGAGTTTCTATCTCGGCGAGGTAATCCTTTAAAGAATAGGTCAGAGTATATGCGAGCAATATCTTTACTTTTCATCGGCCCATTGCCCGAAAACCACTGCATCAGCCAATTCATCATCCCCAAGAGAGCGAAATGAGCCATTTTAATATTTATAGGCCGGTAAAACTTTCCCTTAACACAATCAGCGATAATCTTACGGAAGAATGCTTCATATCTATCCCGCAGCTTAATGATTTCTCTCTGGTTCCTCGGGCTGAGGGACCTCAATTCCTTGAGCATTGTTCCGTGTCCGTCGATATTCTCGGTCAGGTTGATAATATGGGTTTCGATCATCTTTCTAAGCTTTAGATCGGATCTCAGGGGGGAATGGACGATTGGTTCAATAGCTTCCAAACTCTGGAGCATGCTCCGCCGACAAATGTTATAAAGAAGTTTCTCTTTTCCCTTTATATAATGGTAGAGGCTGCTTTCCCGAATCCCGATCGCCCGGCAAATCTGTCTCATAGAGGTGACTGCATATCCATTTTTGTTGAAAAGAAAAGAGGCGTTTCGATAAAGTTCAACCTCCCTCTGCCGAGGTATTTCTTCGGCTAATTTTTTTCTTTTCCTTCTCATTAAAACCTTTGCAGCCTGCCCTGGAAAAAATGTAATATTAATCTCACGAACGTTCGATCGGATTATAATGGAAAAGAATAATCATGTCAAGAAAGAAATTCAAGAGGTCATTTAAACTGCTAAAGGTCATATAATTCGTGTTAGATTTCTGTCGAAACGCTCCGCTCACCTTGAGAGAAAGGGTAAGATCCCGGGGGTTACCCATCTCATCCTCCGTCACCAACTACGGCTCAATGGGTTCAAAGATTAGAAGCTTTAAAAAGACTGCTCCCTTCTTTTTAATAATTACAATGCATTTCTAATATTGGATGCCTCTCTTCCTCCAGCCTGTGAGTAGATAATCATCCGTTCCTTGTTCCATTGAAGTCAAAATATTCTTATTGTTTACAACCTAATCTTAATGAAATCGTTTTACTCACAGCTAAAAGATCTGGTTTTATCTTTTCTATTTTTTCATCGGTCATCCTAATGGCTGGTCCTGAAAGACCTATCGCTGCAATACAGTTTCCCGTGTAGTCAAAAATGGGAGCTGCTATGCAACGAATTCCCAAGTCAAATTCTTCATCGTCAGTAGAATATCCTTGCACACGTACCTTCCGAAGATCTTCCAGTAATTCTTGAAAGTTTATAATCGTTTTTGGGGTACAGGCTCTAATTTGGCCCGACGGAAACCGCTCATAACCTCCTTTTCGGGTCGATTTGCGAGTATTGCTTTCCCCAAGGATGAACAATAGGAGTGGACACGACAGCCAATACCCATGTCGATGCGTAATAAATGAGGGCTTTCTACCTTATCTACATAAATGACTTTAAGGCCCTCTATAACCCCTAAATTTACTGTTTCTTGGTATTGGAACCCCAGATCGATAAGGAAAGGGTGTACAATTTTCCTAACCTCCAAGCGATTCGCAACGTTAATTCCCAATTCGAAAAGCTTAAAAGATAATCTATTGGAATCTTCTGATTGTTCCAGGAAGCCAAGTTTGCGAAGAGTTGCTAAGAAACGATGAGTAGCACTCCGATGTATGCCAAGTTTTTTGGCAATCTCTGATACTGAAAGTTCTCCCCTGTTGGCAAGGAGTTCCAAAATCTTCGTTGCCTTTTCAAGAGAGTTTATACAATAATAGGGGCGACTTTGCATTTTGTCAATTATTGATTGACTTATGTATCAAAATTTATAAGGACTGTCAATATAGTTTTTTTATATTTTTTTATAATAAAGAGAGTGGCGAGGGTAGTTAACTTCGAAGGGAAAGTGATGGTTGTTGGCAGAGAACCAATTTTCACTCAACAACTTCTTTGTCAAAAAGCTCTTGTATTTCTTCACCCGAACAGCCCAATTCCTTTAGGATCTCTCTAGTATTGGCTCCTTTGGAAATTCCCGGATTTAAAGCTTGGCCTGGAGTTCGCGATAGCCTTGGTGCCGGTGCTGGTTGAGATACTTCATATAGGCTTATCAATAGGCTTCTTTCTCGGTTGTGGGCGTGGATCGCCACTTCATTGAGGTTCAAGACAGGAGTTACACAAGCATCCTTGCCCCGAAAGATGATCTCCCACTCATCCCTTGACTTGGTCTTGAAGATCTGGGTGAAACGTTCTTTGATTTCAGGCCATTTTTCGGTATCATTCTGCTCAGGTAAGATAGAAGGGTCAAGGCCTAATCCCTTAAGTAACTCCGCATAAAATCTGGATTCAATCGCTCCCACAGACACGAACTGGCCATCGGAGGTCTCATAGGTGTCGTAATATGGCGCGCCAGAATCCAGTGGGTTGGTTCCAATATCGAGGGTCATAAGATTATTGGCGACCAGTCCGTAGAAAAAGGTCGACAAGTTGGCCGCACCGTCTACCATGGCTGAATCAACTACCTGACCCTGACCGGACTTGTTCCTCTCGATAATAGCCAGCAAGATACCCATAGCGCAAAGCATTCCACCACCTGCGAAATCGCCTAAAATATTACAGGGAAAAAGTGGCCTTTCACCTTTCCTCCTGAAGAGGGACAGAGCGCCCGATAAACCAATATAATTAATATCGTGACCTGCCATCCGAGCATAAGGTCCCACTTGGCCCCACCCTGTCAGGCGGGCATAAATGAGCCTTGGGTTAAGCCCCAACGATTCCTCAGGACCTAACCCAAGTGATTCCATGACTCCAACCCGATAGGGCTCAATCAGCACATCGAAGTTACGGATCATTTTCCGCACAATAACAACGCCTGGCTCCGTTTTCAGATTCACACGCATGGAGCGTTTTCCACGATCAAGAGGGTTTTTTGCCATGACATTGGGGATCTCCGGCGCATCCTTTGAAATCCGGTCAACAATTACCACATCGGCTCCAAAGTCCGCCAGAAGCATTCCACAGTACTGCGAAGGTGCCAAACCAGCCATCTCAATAACCTTGATTCCGTCTAAAGGACGCATGATTTCTCTCCCTTCACACATTTTCAGTTCACTAATCCGTTGCCAGCCGAAAAGGTTAAACTGGTGCTAGTTTCTCTGCTGTAGCCATGAGAGAGTGAGCCGGTGAAGGTACAGGCAATATGGCCATATACTATCATTGTTTTGTGCGCTTCTAAGAAAAAACGGCAAATCACCATCCAGCCCCCAATGCCTGGCAGGCTCTTCATGAATATAACTGAGTTAGATCCCTCGATATAGATGAATGGCGAATGAGATGAAAGATTAATCAAGACTTTGAGCACCAGATAAGCTGAGGGCACAGGACTTCGCCGACACGATGTCTGCTAGCCTTATAATCATGATCTTTTGTGCTTGAGGCGACCCTGCACCGTGGATGGATTCTGTCAGGTACGATGCCGCACCGGTACCTAAAGTAATGTTTTCAATAAGGCGCAGTATGCGCATACGATATTCGCTGTCTACTCTCGCTTTTCCAACCATGTACTTTTTTACATAATTCCCTATTTCTGGGTTTTTCTGGTCCTCAATTGAGGGCATGGTAACTAAAATACCACCAGCAATATCCTGTGCTAATCTGGAGATTTCAAACGGAAAGCGGGTCACATTAAGCTTGCACACATTTGCCAAAAGCTGATCAACCGAGAATGATCCGCTCGGTGTCTGGTAGCCCCTAGCAGCGCTTGCCAGCCCACCAGCATAGAGCGTTTCATTGAGATGTATCATCTCTGCAAGCTTATCTTTGAAATGTGAGGCCTTGTCAGTCCCTTGTGCCTCGGCAATAGCGACCGTAGCACCAATTAGCACGTCCCCTACCCCAACCTTACACCCTCCATAGCTGGCACGATGATTGGCGGCAAATAATTCCACTAAATGCCCAGCATAAGGATATTCTCCTTTCATAAATATTCTTTCTTCAGGAACAAATACGTCATCGAAGATCACCATGGCTTCACAACCCCCGAAATAAAGGTTTCCCACGTCCGGTTTTCCTCCCTCCAGCTTTCTGGTGTCCGACGGCTGACGGCCGTAGACAAACGAAACCCCTTTGGTCTCCACAGGGATTGCAAATGCAATGGCATAATCCCTATCTTCTTCTCTAAGAGCTCTCGTGGGCATTACTACAAGTTCGTGCGAGTTAACCGCTCCGGTGATGTGGAGTTTGGCCCCTCTGACGATCACTCCACCGTTCCCCTCTTCCACAACGTGCAGGTACTGGTCCTTGTCCTCTTGCTCCGAGGGTGGAAGACTCCGATCTCCTTTGCTGTCCGTCATACATGCCGCCGGAATAAGGTCATTGGTCTGAATATATTTTAGAAAATCCTTGAAGCGGTCGTGGTACTGGGTACCATATTCCTCATCGATATCGTACGTTATAGCATAGACAGCGTTAATGCCATCCATACCAGCACATCGCTGAAAACAACAGGCTGTTTTTCTGCCCATTTTCCGTAGCATGACAATTTTTTTTATTAAATCTTCCAAACTATGCTGAATATGGGCGAAACGATTAATAACTTCACCAGTTAGATGCGACTGAGCTGTAAAAAGGTCGGGGGACTGTTCGGCCTGGAAATAGGTCTCAGCCATAGCCATTGCCCCTGGCCTGGAAATAGGATGATCGGGTACCCCTTGAACCCTCTCTCCTTGAATATAAACGCGATGACCGAGTTTATTGAGGCTTGAAAGAAATTGCTCTTTAGATCTTAAAGCCATGATTTCCTCCATCGAAGAACGTTACCTCCAAATATATCATAACCTCTTATAACAAGGAAAAGCGTTGTTCGGTCAAATGTACCATTTCGGCAGTCATATTCATCGATCATATCTCGCACTTGTTTAACCAAGCTCTTATGGCGAATTTCCCCATGGCAATTGGGTTGATAAATCGACTTCTTTCGAAGCCTTGTGTCCTCGATTTTAGACGGTATAGCCCCGACTTTCTTTATGAATTTATGCCACATTTTTTCTTGAGCTTGGCCCACTGTCTATCTACCTGGCGCTGAAACTCCCCCCGGCTTTTTAGAGACATAGTCTTAAACCTTCCCTGAATATCGAGGTACTTATCGACCGTGGTTTTGTCCGGCATAGAACTCAGTACCCACGTTTCACCTTCGATTATCTCATATAAAGGAAAAGCCCTTGAGGTCACCGCCAACCTTGCTACTTCAATACTCAACTGTGGGTCATGTCGCCAACCCGTTGGGCATGAGGCGAATACGTGTATGAATCGTGTGCCACGAATGGTTTTTGCCTTTTTGAGCTTGGATATAAAATCTTGGGGGTAACCTATCGTGGCTGTGGCTGCGAAAGGAATATTGTGGGCTCCGAGGATCTCGACAATGTTCTTCTTAGGTTGACTCTTCAGAGCCAAGGACGGAGTGGTTGTTGTCCAGGTTCCTTGTGGCGTGGCCGAGGAACGCTGAATACCGGTATTCATGTAACCCTCATTGTCGTAACACACATAAATTATATCATCGTTTCTTTCGGCGACACTAGAAAGGGCCTGAAATCCTATATCAAATGTCCCACCATCTCCTGCCCATGCAAGCACTGTCGTCTCTCCCTTGCCCTGGATATCAAGTCCAGCCTTTATTCCAGAAGCAGTGGCGGCTGCAGTTGCGAAGGCCACAGAAATTGTAGGCACAGATAGACACGTATATGGATAAATACCGATGAAGCTCGACCAGCATCCTGCAGGCATGGCTATGATGGTGTCGGGACCTAAGGCCTCCAACGCATACCTCATCGCGAGAGCTGCTCCGCACCCTGCACAAGCGAGGTGACCGGGGGTGAGTAGATTGCTCTCCATCATTTGCTGAGTCATGGCAAAACCTCCACCCATTGTGAATTGCCTACTGAAACAGCTTTGCCTTGGCCCCTTGTTGATTGAGACACAATCTCGATCACCATGTCCGGTGTAATATCGCGGCCGCCAATGCCCGCTATAAAGCCATGAACTAAAATATCCCGTCCCTTTCCCCAAAGGTTGGCTTTCATCTCTTGTGCAATAATGCCTTCGGCACCAGACGAAACATCACGGTCGATGACTATCACATGCCTTACTCGAGGGGCGATACCGGCGATTCCGAGCTCTGGAAACGGGCGTACGAGTGAAAGGCGCAGACCGCCTACGGGGAGGCCATTATCTCGTAGTCTGTCCACGGCAACTCGGACTACTCCTGCGCAAGTGCCAATACTTGTAATCACGATCTCAGCATCATTTGTCCGATACATTTCCACCGGGGGATGAGCCCGTTGGAATCTGGAGTGAAAATCCTCTGCCATTTTCGCCCAGAGTGAGGACGCTAAAAATGTATCCCGATGTCGTTGAAATTTTATTGACATATACAGATCAGAGCCGCAAACATTTCCAAATGTAACAGGGTTATCTACATCAAGTTTGCAATCAGGCCTATAGGGAGGAAGAAATTCATCCACATCTTTCTGCTCAGGGATATCCACTATCTCAGTTGTGTGGGTCAAATAGAATGCATCCATGTTAATCATAACAGGTAATAATGCTTGCTCTGCTACGCGATAGCCAATCAGAATACTGTCCAGAACATCCTGAGCATCTGCACAATAGTACTGGAGCCAGCCTGTGTCTCGTTGGGCCAGTGAATCGGTATGGTCACAATAGACATTCCAAGGCGGACCCAAAGCACGGTTCGCATTGACCATTACAATCGGATAACGGCCTCCTGCAGCGTAGTGGAGCATTTCATGCATGAAAGCCAGGCCATGAGAGGAAGTAGCGGTGAAAACCCGAGCACCTGTCGCGGAGGCACCAATACAACTCGCCATGGCCGAATGCTCGGACTCCACAGTGAGAAACCGCGCCTCCAACTCCTCAGCACTGACCATATTGGCAAGCTCCTCTACGATTGTCGTCTGGGGGGTTATTGGGTAGGCCGCAATCACTTGTACTCGGGCCAATTTTGCAGCTATAGCTGCAGCTTCAGTGCCCATCATGAGTTTTTTCATGGGATATTCTCCATGATGATCACATGACCTGGACATTCATATGCGCAAATTCCGCACCCTTTGCAGTGCTCCAGATCAACCTCAATCGCCTTAGTTTTAATATTAAGATAAATACTGGCATCAGGACAGAAAAGTGCGCATTTTTGACATAGATTGCAAGTACCACAGTGAAAACAACGCTCGGCCTCCTCAATAGCAGCTTTCTCTCCGAATCCCAGGTTGACCTCACCAAATGATCCGATCCTCCTGCCCATCTCGGATAGTTGAGGCACCTTTTCCCGTGGCCTGTGCTCAAAATAGGAGGTATTCAAATCCTCGTAGGTGACAACCTGGTCGCTTCGGTGGGTCTCGGAGGGAGGATTTATCCAAGAAGACATAGAGAAGCTTCCTTGGCTTCCGAGGGACACTGATTGGGCTTGGTTTCTGTCAAGCCCTCGAACGAAGGCATCAATGGCTATCGCCACCTTTTTCCCGGAGCCAATGGCATGAGGCACTGTGCGAGACTCCGCGGTGAGATCACCGCCCGCAAACACCCCTGGGATCTGAGTGCCTCCCCACTCGTCTACCTTAATCCCTGCTTCCGTCTCCTTGAGAGATTGGATAAGGGGATCTGAATCGATGCCTTCCCCAATGGCCACAACGATGGTATCCGCGACAATGAGAAAGTTGGACCCCCCCATGGGAAGTGGCGTTCTCCTGCCGTCTGGTCCAAGCTCTCCCAGACGGTTCCTCACGCACTCCAGTTGAAGTTGCTGGCCCGTTAGCCTGGTGATGACAACTGGGGAGGTGAGAAATTCGATTCTGACCCCTTCCTTGAGGGCCTCCTCGATTTCGCTGGGAACTGCGGGCATCTCGGTGCGGGTTCGCCGATAGATCAGGGTGGGAGCCGAGCCCAGTCTGAGCGCTGTTCGCGCAACGTCAATGGCTGTGTTTCCACCGCCCACCAGGATCACCCGTTTCCCTAAGGCAGGGGGGTTCCCCCCCTTGACCCCCCTAAGGAAATCGAGACCGGAGAGGACCCCCTTGAGGTCCTCTCCGGGGATACCCAAATGTAGGTCCTTCTGGGCTCCCAAGGCGAGAAATATGGCCCTAAATTCCCTCAGCCCATCTGTGAGAAAATGGCTATCCAAGGAAACATTGGTCTCTATCTTTATTCCCATGTCTCGGAGTCTCTCGATTTCCATACCCAAGACTGTCGGCGGAAGCCGGTAATCAGGGATTCCCCACCCCAACATACCGCCTGGAAGGGGTGAACGTTCGAATACCTCCACGGTGTAACCCAACCGCCTCAAGTGATAGGCACAGGAGAGACCCGCTGGTCCCGAGCCCACCACGGCAATGGTCTCACTTCCGTGGGCCTTGGCAATCTGCACCTTGAGCTCGTGCGCAAGCCCATGGTCACCTACGAATCTCTCGAGGGCGTGAATGACGAGGGGATCGTCGAACTCCTTTCGGTTGCATGCGCCTTCACAGGGGTGGCCACAAACTCGCCCACAGACACTGGGAAATGGGTTCTCCTCCACAATAATCTGCCATGCCCGTTCATAGTCTTTGCATCCCACCTCACTGATAAAACCGGAAATATCGATCCCGGCAGGGCAGGCATCCCTGCATGGAGAGATCTTATCCTGTAGTATCGGAGTGAGGAAACGCCAGGAACCGGTGCGATTCCATGCCATGTTATTTATGGTACATGGCATGGATGGTAGATCCTTAAGGTAATTAATGATTATTCTTTCACTGATTCCCATCGATAATTGACTTTATCAAAGGCTTCCTGAGCTGCAGCTACATTGGCTTCTGGTTTGTCAGGAACACCATCTCTAATTGCAGAAAGGATATTTTTCAATTCCAGGTTCTTCTCAAGTCGTGCAAAGGCACCCAGAATAACCGCGTTCACTATAGGGGCCAAGGGAGAGCCGAGACGGTGTTTGAGCGCAATCTTGGATGCATCAACTGTTGCAAGGTTAAACTGACCTCTCAACGGTATTGCTTCTGGAGCAAGGCAGTGGTTGACAAGAACGGTCCCTTGGGGATGTAGGCCCCGTACAATTTCAATCATGCCGAGTAATGTGGGATCGAGGACAATGACTGCATTGGGATTTCTGACTTCTCCTCTCTCCAGGATAGGCAATTGGTCAACCCTTACAAAGGCGGCTACAGCCATTCCGCGTCTCTCCACACCGAATACGGGGAAAGCCTGAACAAAAAACCCTTGTCTAAAGTAGGCGTCGGCTAGAATTTTGGAGGCGACGACCGCCCCTTGACCACCGCGGCCATGTAAGCGAATGCTATACACCTACTCCCTCACTCACTTTAAAAAACAATAAATGCCTATGCATTTGGCTCCTAAATCCAACCCATCCATATGCCGTAGCATTTGCTGGACCTGCATTAATGCTGAAACTAGGTTCTGACAAGAGCATGGGAGTACGGAAGAGGATACGCCGCTTT
>Ga0315289_10004479_pt1 | contig 20831 bp, 14 predicted proteins | sample YL17G11_40_MG_FD_203452 | JGI IMG/M metagenome (GOLD analysis project Ga0315289, IMG submission 203452) | Sediment microbial communities from Yellowstone Lake, YNP, Wyoming, USA - YL17G11_40 | ecosystem: Environmental > Aquatic > Freshwater > Lake > Sediment | place: USA: Wyoming | collected... | reverse complement strand
TGGAACGCTACGTTACGCTGGAGACGTAACAACTAACGACGAGATCCTGAAACAAGTTCAGGATGACGAGACCGAGAGATGCTGAAAACGAGTTCCCCGAAAGTCCGAGGGCAGGCAGCATGACGCGGCCATGAAGAAGGCTGAGATTGCTTCGTCGCCTGCGCTCCTCGCAATGACCCCACAAAAGACACTGGATTCCGGGTCAAGCCCCCGATAAACGGCATCGGGACAGGTCGGAATGACGACCGCGCCTTAAATCCCCCTTAGTCCCCCTTTTGCAAAGGGGGATAAACTCTGGATTCCCGCCCCCGGCCTACAAAAGAGGGAAATTCCAAAATCTCCCTTAACCCTCGTTTTTCCAACGAAAAGCCTTGATTTCAGAAATGAAATTCCTGTATAATTAAATGCTAATAGGAGAGTTAGACCTGAAGCTCATCGCGGTCTTCGACTACCTCTTTCTCCTGAGGCCGATATTGTTCGTGCCTCTGTGGACCCTGACTTTGGCAGGGTACTTCTGGGCGGGCGAGGGGGAAGGGACATACCGTTTCGCCTGGCTGCCTCCCGGAAGGCTGGCGCTGTCGCTCCTCTTGTACAGCCTGCTCATGGGCAGCGTGTACATCCTGAACCAGATCTTTGACCGCGACACGGACCGGCTGAACAAGAAACTCCACCTCCTGGCCGAAGGCCACGTGAGCCCGAGGGCGGCGTGGGCGGAATGCTTCCTCTTGATCGTCATCGCGCTCTCCCTGTCGCTCCTGTTCCCGCCGGGATACCGGGTCTTCATCCTGCTCTCGTTAGGACTGGGAATCCTGTATTCCGCGCCGCCGTTCAAGCTCAAGGGCAGGCCCTTGCTCGACATCCTGTCCAATAGCATCGGATACGGGGGCCTGGCCTTCATGGTGGGATGGCTGACCCAGGGAGGGTACGATATGGCGCACCTCCTCAAGAGCGCGCCCTATGTCCTCGCGGTGGCCGCGGTGTTCATCAACACCACGGTCCCGGACATCGAGGGAGACAAAAAGACGGGGAACATCACCACCGGAGTGTTCTTAGGAATCCGGGGGACGACGTTGCTGGCCCTGTCAGCCATATTGGGAGCCGTAGCCGCCTCGCTCTGGTTGGGGGACTGGCTGTGCCTGATCGCCTCTCTGGCGGCAATGCCTTTGTTCCTGTGGGCTGCAATCCGGGCCAAGGTCAAGTCCGCCATGATCTCCTATCAGCTCAGCGGGGGAGCCCTGGTCATCTTAGTGTGTCTGCTGTTTCCATGGTACCTTGCCCTATTACTTGTAACCTTCGGGGCGTTGTTCGTGTACCACAAAGTCCGGTTCGGATTGAATTATCCGGCACTGGCGGATAGAGGTTAGGCCCTAAGCGTGAAGAATACCTGCGACGTGTTGGTCGTGGGGGCGGGACCGGCCGGGTCCCTGGCCGCGAAAACCGCGGCTGATGAGGGGCTGGAGGTCCTGCTCATCGAAAAGCATCGTCAGATCGGGGTGCCGGTGTGTTGCGCCGAAGGGATAAGCCGTGAGTCGCTGGCGAAATACATCGAGCCGGACCCGAAATTCATCTCCCAGGCGGTCGAGGGGGGACGGCTGTTCTCCCCGGACGGAACCGAGGTCGTGGTCCGCTGGCCCGGAGTGGGATACATCCTGGATCGCAAGGCCTTCGATGCCGAGCTCGCCCGACGGGCCACCCAGGACGGGGCCGAGGTCCGGATTTCCACCCAGGCCACGGGGATGGAGAAGACCCCGGGAGGCTGGAAAGTCAGCCTGACCACCTTTCCGGAGGACAGAGCGGAGGGGAAGCCGGGGGAGGTCGAAGTTAGGGTGGTGATCGGCGCGGACGGGGTGGAATCCCTGGTGGGCCGCTGGGCGGGGATCCCCACGGAGGTCCGGATGAGCGAGGTCCACTCCTGCATGCAGTACCTCATCGAGGATCCCTCCCTGGGGGAGGATGAGCTGGTGACCTTCTACGTGGGAAGGGACCTGGTTCCCGGAGGGTACGCCTGGTCCTTCCCCAAGGGAAAGGGCCGCGCCAACGTGGGGCTGGGCCTGGTTCCGACGATGATGAAAGACAAACGCGAGAAGGCCGGGGACTATCAGAAGCGGTTCGTGGAGAGGTTCTACCCCCGGGCCGGGGTCCTGGAGAGGACCATGGGGGGGGTCCCGGCGAACAACGCCCCGCAGGGTCTGGTCGCGGATGGGGTGATGCTCGTCGGGGACGCCGGACGGCTCACCGATTCCCTGTCCGGGGCGGGCATCGCCATCGCCCTGGAAACCGGAGCCCTGGCCGGGGAGGTGGCCGCCAAGGCCCTCCGGCGGGGCGAAACCACGAAGAAGGGGCTTTACGAATACGAGCGGCGCTGGAGGGAGAGCCCTTCGGCAAAAGACTGTTCGAATCACGCGCTCGTCCGGAAGATATTCCTCAAGCTCTCCGACCCCGAGATGGACCGGGTGGCGAAGCTGTTGAACAAGATCCTGGACGGCAAGGACCCCTCCAAGGTAGACCCCATGGACGTGGCCAAGACGGTGATCCAGTCCGACCCCGGGTTGCTGCTTCTGGGAAGACATCTGTTGGCGGCGAATTAGCAACGAATCATTTTAAATTTAAAAATTAGCATTTTAAAATTTAAAATCCTTAATTGCCGAGCCGTCAGCTCCGCCGGGATCGCTCTTTTACTGTTCGTCGGCGCAGGGCTCGCGAGCCCCCAGGCCGACAGCCTGGTCCGCTCCGGAATGGACCTGCTCCTCAAAGAGGATTACCCCGGGGCCAGGGCGGAGTTCCAGAGGGTCGTGGTGCTTGACCCCGAGCAGCCCTGCGGATACTTCTTCCAGGCGGCGAGCTTCCAGATGGAGATGCTGGACTACGAGACGGACGACCGGGAGAAGGAGTTTTATGCCGCGGTGGACCGCGCCGTAAAGAAGGCGCGCAAGGCGCTGGCCAAGGACCCCCGGGACGCCTGGGCGAACTTCTACCTGGGAGCGTCCTGGTTCTACCGCGCGGCCTACGAGGGGAAGCGGGAGAAATATTGGTCCTCGGTGCAGTCCGGGCTGAAGGGGCTCTCAGCCCTGAGGGCCGCCGTGGCCAGCGACTCCACCCTTTACGACGCCTACCTGGGACTGGGGAGCTACGATTACTTCCGGACCAAGGCCACCCAGGTGCTGTCCAAGCTGCCCTTCATCGGGGACACCCGGGAGAAGGGGATCGCGGAGATCCGTCTCGCCATGGAGCGGGGCCGTTACACCCGGGTCCTGGCCAAGAACGGGCTGGTCTGGATATTGATGGAAGAGAAAAAGTACGGCGAGGCGGAGAAACTGGCCGGGGAGCTCCGGACGGCCTACCCCGGGAGCCGGACCTTCCGCTGGGCTCCGGCCGAGATCGCGTTCCGGAAGAAGGAGTGGGAGAAGGCCCTGTCCCTGTCCCAGGACCTGCTCCAGGCCGTGTGGGACGGGAAACCGAGGAACTACTACAACGAGGCCACGATCCGTCATAAGGTCGCGCTGGCCGAGAACGCCCTGGGACGGTATGCCGAGAGTCGGAAGGAGTGCGAGACGATCCTGGGGCTGGGGTACGATCCCAAAACGAAATCCCGTCTGCATGACGTGCTCGACGAGGTCCGGGACCTCCAGGAGAAGAACAGGAAGCAGACGTTCCGATAGCGGATCCATGAACAACTTCGCATGAGAATCTGAGAGATGCTGAACCAACTCGTCGCCTGGAGCCTGCCCTTGATCCCCCGCTTCATCGTGGGGAGCGTGGCCATGCGATACATCGCCGGGGAGACCCTGGACGACGCGGTGCGGACCGTCAAGGACCTGAACTCCAGGGGCATGCGGGCCACGGTGGACGTGCTGGGCGAGTTCACCAGCGAGCTTTCCCAGGCCCAGGCCACGCGGGAGGCCTGCCTTAAAGTCCTGGAGGCCCTGGACGAGAACAAGCTGGACGCGAACCATTCCATCAAGCTCACCTCGCTGGGGCTCCAGGTCAATTACCAGGCCTGCCTGGACAACGTCACGGCCCTCCTGGAGCGGGCCAGGGTCCTGGGGGTCTTCGTGCGGATAGACATGGAGGACAGCTCCTGCACAAAAGATACGCTCAAGCTCTTCCGCACCGTCCGGATGTCCTTTTCCAACACCGGGATCGTAGTCCAGTCCTACCTCAAGCGAACGAGCCAGGACGTGGCGGACCTGACCCGGGAGGTCGGGACGAATTTCCGGCTGTGCAAGGGGGTCTACGTGGAGCCTCCGGCCATCGCCTACAAGGGCCGGGAGCCGGTGCGGGAGAACTTCAAGAAGCTCCTGTTTCAGATGCTGGATGCGGGGAGCTACACGGGCATCGCGACCCACGACGAGGCTTTGATCGAGGACGCCAAGCGGCTCATCCGGGAGCGCAAGTTGGGACCCCAGGACTACGAATTCCAGATGCTCCTGGGGGTGCGGGAGGAGAAGCGGGCCTCGCTGGTGCGCGAGGGCCACGGGATGAGGGTCTATGTGCCGTTCGGCAAGGACTGGTACGGGTATTCTACCCGGCGGCTCAAGGAGAACCCGCAGATGGCCGGACACGTGGCGAAGGCCGTGTTCGGGATCGGACAATAGAAAGAACAGAAGCGTGAGGAGAAAAACCCGGCAGGGCGTTTCGCTTAAATCCCTGGAGACCTATGGCTGACCACCTGGAGAACATCGAAGCCATCTTCAGCTACGCGATCGAGACCATCGACTTCGACCACCTCCTGGAGCAGACCCGGGACAAGGTCAACGCCCTGGTGGCGGAGAAGGCCTTCAACGGACTGCTGTCGGGGATGATGGCTTTCTGCGAGATGTCCAAGATCGAGTCCCTGAAGAAGGAGGTCATCGGGGACTACATCCAGAAGGTCTACAACAAGGCCACGCCCGAGAAGAGGGAGAACATCCAGAAACAAACCGATGTCTTCCTCGGCGACCTCTTTCCCGAAGGATACCCCAAGAACGGGATGGTCTCGGCTCAGGAGATGGAGGCGATCCGGGCCTACACCCGGGAGAAGGAAAGCCCGAGCTTCGAGCGCTTCAAGGAGCAGACCACGGTGGGGATCCTCTTAAAGCTCCTGCAGGGGCCGCTGTATGACAAGATGAGCCTCGAATCCAAAGACCGCATCTCCTCGCTGGGGACCCTCTACGGGGAGTATCTCAACGACGACTACTTCCTGATCCTTGAGGACCGGGTGACCTTCGAGGTGCCGGGGGAGGACCGGGACATCCTGTACTACGAGTCGGCCTCGCTCATGGACGCGCTCTCGATGTGCCGGAGGATTTACGGGGAGGCGCGGCTGGATATCCTCTCCGGCGGGGAGGCGGCCAAGGCAGGCGCCTTCGGCGTGGTCGGAAAGAGCCTGGCCAGGATCCTGGAGCTGGCCCAGGCCAAAAGCGAGGGGACGGACCCCACGGAGGAGTTCGTGCACAACCTGGTGGTGGGCATCTTCCTGATGTACTCCCAAGACCCCTCCACCCGCCTGGCTCCGGAGGAGACCCAGAAGGTGACCAACCTTGCGGCGTTCTACCGCAAGATGAGCGACCGCTATCTGAGAAAGAAGTAGGAGGAGAGGTGAAGGCATTTCTCACGCAAGTCCTGGACGCCCTGGAGAGGGAACGGGTGGATTACGGCGACGTGCGGGTCGTGGAGCAGCGCATCGAGAGCCTGGAGACCAAGAACGGGCAGGTGGAGGGAGCGACCTCGTCCCTGGGAAGCGGGTTCGGGGTGAGGGTGATCGTCTCCGGGGCCTGGGGGTTTGCCTCCAGTTCCAAGTTAGAGAAGGCCGCGGTGGGCAAGGTGGTCAAGGAGGCCGTGGCCATCTCCCGGGCCAGCGCCCTGGTCCCGGGGAAGAAGGTGGTCCTGTCCCGGGAGAAGCCGGTCAAGGGAAAATACCGGACCCGAGTCGTCCAAGATCCGTTCAAGGTCTCCCTGGACGAGAGGCTCGCCTTGCTTCTGGCCGCGGACGGGATCATGCGGAAGCACGCCCGGGTGAAGGTGGCCCGGGGCTCGATGAACTTCTTCCGGTTCCACAAGCTCTTCGCCTCCACCGAGGGGAGCTGGGTGGAGCAGGAGATCACGGAGAGCGGGGCCGGGATCACGGCCCTGGCCGTGGAGGGAAGCGAGGTGCAGGTCCGCTCCTACCCCAACAGCCTGGGCGGGGATTTCGCCTCGCAGGGATACGAGTTCATCGAGGGTATGAAGTTAGCGGAAAACGCGGATGAGATCGCCGACGAAGCCTGCGCCCTGCTTCGGGCTCCCGATCTCGATCCCGGGGAGAGGGACATCATCATCGGCTCAAGCCAGCTGGCGTTGCAGGTGCACGAGAGCATTGGGCATCCGGTGGAGCTGGACCGGGTCCTGGGCACGGAAGCGAGCTATGCCGGGACGAGCTTCGTGACCCTGGACAAGCTCGACAAGCTCAAGTACGCCTCGCCCATCGTGTCGGTGTATCAGGACGCCACGATCGAGGGGGCTCTGGGCAGCTTCGGGTACGACGACGAGGGGGTCCCGGCCCAGAGGCTTCCGATCATCAAGGACGGGCTCTTCACGGGATACCTCACGTCCCGGGAGACGGCCCCGGTCATCGGGCGCACCTCCTCGGGCGCGATGCGGGCCGACGGCTGGAACCGCATCCCCTTGATCCGGATGACGAACATAAACCTGGAGCCCGGAGGCGGCAGACTCAAGGACCTCATCGCGGACACGGGCGAGGGGATCTACTTCGGAACGAACAAGTCCTGGTCCATCGACGACAAGCGGCTGAACTTCCAGTTCGGGACCGAGATCGCCTGGGAGATCAAGAACGGGAAGTTAGGCAGGATGTTCAAGAATGCCACCTACACCGGAATCACCCCCCAGTTCTGGAACTCCTGCGACGCCATCTGCGGGCGGGAGGAATGGAAGATCTGGGGCCTGCCGAACTGCGGGAAGGGGCAGCCCGGGCAGTCGGCGCACGTAGCCCACGGGGCGGCCCCGGCCCGGTTCAGGAAGGTGAGGGTGGGGGTCAGGGGGTGAGTCGGGAAGGGACTCCACAAGAAACTTGTAGGCTTCAACAAGAAACTTGTGGAGTCCAACAAGAAACTTGTGGAGTCCAACAAGAAACTTGTGGAGTCCAACAAGAAACTTGTAGAGTCCAACAAGAAACTTGTAGAGTCCAACAAGAAACTTGTGGAGTCCAACAATAAACTTGTGGAGTCCAACAAGAAACTTGTGGAGTCCAACAAGAAACTTGTAGAGTCCAACAAGAAACTTGTGGAGTCCAACAATAAACTTGTGGAGTCCCGCATTAAACACACGGAATTGAGCAACATTAAGGTTTTTAAGGGAGTTAGGCTGAGAAAGGCTATTAGGCTTCTGGTTCTAACTGCGGCCACGGTCGTGGCCGTATGCTTTATAGGAGCCGGGGGTTGCGGGAGGAGGGAGGCGCTCAAGGCTCCGTCCCCGGAGGTCATCCAGGCTCCGCCTGAGACCACGGCCCAGGTCAAGGCCACCCCCCTGGACACCTTTGGCGCGAAGGCGGTCTACCGCGGGGTCCAGGAACTTCAGGAGGAGATTGGGCGGGCCAAGGGGGCCGGGGGGCTGCGCGAGAGGGACAGCCTCAGGGTCCTCTTAGGGAGAGCGCTTTCCGAGTTCCGGGAGTACCGCGCGTCCGGTGCGGCCTTCGACAGCGTGAGCAAAACGGGTCCCCCGGCCCCCTGGACCGAAGAGGCTTTTTTTGAGGGCGGAAGGGCGTACCTTTTGGATGAGCAATACGGCCCGGGTCTCGCGATGCTCTTAGCGGCCCGGAGCGCCTATCCTGAGAAGGTTAGGGAGAGGAGCACGGGCCTTTTGATCGGCTATGCCTACGAGGGACTCAAGCAATACGGCAAGGCCCAGGAAGAATACGAGCTGCTCATCATGAACGGCGCGCCATTAGAGGACTACGCCAAGCTCAGGTTGGGCGTTGTCTACCGCAAGATGGGAAAGAGAGCGGCGGGAAACCGGATTTTAGAGGGCTTGGCGGCACAGGGAAGGGGGGCCGGCCCCGAACATCCGAGGGCAGGGGGAAGCGCAGTGGGACAGTTAGCCAGGGCGGAGCTGGCCGCAGGGAGGAAGAAGAAGGAGATCAAGATGCCGGCCCTTCCGGCCACCCCGGACACTTCCCAGGAGGCCAAGCTCAAGGGGGGGTTCTCCTACGCCAAGCGATTGATGAAGCGCGGGAACTACACCGCCGCGATCCGCTCCTTCTCCAAGGTGGCTAAGGCCGGGGGATCGCGGGGGGCCGAGGCCCGGTATTACGTCGGGCGCTGCTATGAGTTCATGGGGGAGCTCGAAGGGGCCCTGGAGAACTACCGTCTGGCCCAGAGCGGGGGGCCCAAGTCCGGGATCGCGGACGACGCCCTTTGGCGGGCCGGGCTGGCGAGCTTCAAGTTAGGGCGGCCTGACGAGGCCATCAAGGATTGGGGACGGGTCCTCGCCGAGTACCCGAAAAGCCAGTTCTACGAGGAGTCGGCCTTCTGGAGCGGGAGGTGCTGGGAGGGCAAAGGGGAGAAGGGGAAGGCGATAGCCTCCTACCGCAAGGTTTGCGAAGAGGACCCCTTTCAGTACTATGCCTTCAAAGCCCGGGAGCGAATCACCCTCCTGGACACGACAGCCAAGGACCCCCCGGCCCCCCGGCCCCCATTAGGGAGCGACACCCTCACGACAGGGGAGTGGTTTGCACGATGGGGGGCCGGGGGCAAGGACCTGGCGCGGGACTCGGCCCGCTGGTCGGGGACCCTGAAGAGGCCCTATGTCCTGCGGGGGATAGCATTGCTTGAGGCCGGGTTCCTGAGGGAGGGGGCCATGGAGCTCGCGCCCCTGGAGGAGGAATACCGGACCACTCCCTATGCCCTCTGGCAGTTAGGGAAGATTTACGAGAAGGCCGGAGCGGACAGCCGGGTCATCTGGTGCGGAAGGAGGATCCTGCGCCTGGCCCCGCCCGCGGAGAGGCCTGACGTGACCCAGGAGGTCATCGCCATGATGTACCCCGTGCGCTTCGCCCGGACGATCCTGGAGCAGGGGGCGAGATGGAAGGTGGACCCGGCGTTCACCCTGGGGATCATCCGGGAGGAGAGCCGGTTCCGGGGGAGGGACGTATCCCGCGCCGGAGCGCGGGGCCTGATGCAGGTGATGCCCCGGACCGGAAAGGTGATCGCACGGCAGTTGGGGATCGAGGGCTTCGAGACGGGCGACCTCTTCGATCCCTATACCTCCCTGACGTTCGGGATTTACTACCTCTCCTCGGTCAGGCAAGACGTGGGGGACCAGAGAGAGCTCATCGCCGCGGGATACAACGCCGGGCCCGGGGCCGTCGTGCTCTGGGCCGCGAAGGGGGCCGGGGGGTCCGTTCCGGACCTCCCGGCCTTCATCGAGGACATCCCCTACCTGGAGACGCGGGAATACGTGAAGACGGTTCTGGGAAGCACCTGGACCTATGAGCAGAGGTTCGGGAGAATGGGGAGAAAGGGAGACAACCCCTAAAGGGCCATGGCCTCCACGGATTCGCCACCCAGGAACGACAGAGGGGGCCAGGGGGAAGCCGGGGCCCCTAGCCTTCTGGTCTCCGCGTTCGATTATGCCCTTCCCCGGGAGCTCGTGGCGCAGTATCCTCCCCAGCGGAGAGATGAGTCCCGGCTCCTGGTCCTGGACCGCTTGGCGTCATCCATCCAGCACAAGCGCTTTCCTGACCTCCTGGAGTTGCTCCATCCCGGGGACGTTCTGGTCCTCAACGAGACCAAGGTTCTTCCCGCCCGGCTCCTGGGCCAGCGCGCGGATACCGGCGGAAAAGCGGAGGTCCTGCTCATCCGGGAGAAGAAGCCGGGCGTATGGCTGGCCGCGATCTTCGGCAAGGGGAATCTCCAGCGAGGCGTGGTCATCACGTTCAGGGACGGCCGCTGGTGTGGGGAACTCGTCAAAAGCAGGGGGGAAGGGGTCTGGGTCCTGGCCTTCAGGGGCCCTGAAGCGACCCCGGAGGAAACGATGGACGCGCTGCTCCAGAGCGAAGGCAAGATGCCCCTGCCGCCCTACATCCGGCGTCCGGTGGAGCATTTCGACGAGCAGCGCTACCAGACGGTTTACGCCCGTCTCCCCGGGGCGATTGCAGCCCCGACCGCGGGACTGCATTTCACGGAGAGGATCCTCTCCGAACTCGGGCGCAAGGGGGTCCGTATCGCCAAGCTCGTCCTTCACGTGGGGCGGGGGACCTTCCTGCCGGTGAGGAGCGAAGCCATCGCGGAGCACCGGATGGAGGCTGAAAGCTTCGAGATCCCGAAGGAGACGATGGCGGAGGTGGTCCTGGCCAAGAAGGAGAAGCGGCGGGTCGTGGCCGTGGGCACGACCGTGGTGCGGGCTCTGGAGACGGTCTGGGGGTCGCATGACGGAAAGCCGGATTCGGCGAATGAACTCAAAGGGTGGACCGAGAAGTTCATTTATCCGGGGTATGAGTTCATGGCCGTGGACGCCTTGGTCACGAACTTCCATCTTCCCAAGACGACGCTCCTGCTTCTGGTCTCGGCCTTCGCGGGCCGGGAGCTCATCCTCAAGGCCTACCAGGAAGCCATCGAGCAGAAGTACCGTTTCTACAGCTATGGGGACGCGATGCTGATCCATTAAGGATCGCATCGCCGCAGGGAAAAGACCATCCGCTTCGAGACCCTTAATTCGGACAGCCCCACCCGGGCCCGGAGGGGAAGGCTTCACACCTCTCACGGGACCATCGAGACCCCGGCGTTCATGCCGGTCGGAACCCAGGGGACCGTGAAGACAGCCGCGCCCAGGGATCTCCACGAGGCCGGGGCCGAGATCATCCTCGGCAACGCCTACCACCTTTATCTCCGGCCCGGACACGCCCTCATCCGGCAGGCGGGAGGGCTCCATCAGTTCATGGGCTGGGACCGGGCCATCCTGACGGACAGCGGGGGATATCAGGTCCTCAGTTTAGCCGACCTGAGAAAAGTGACCGACGAGGGGGTCACGTTTCAATCCCACCTGGACGGATCGCACCACCTGTTCACTCCAGAGAAGGTGGTGGAGATCCAGGTGGCGCTGGGCGCGGACATCATGATGTGCTTCGACGAGCCGCTTCCCTATCCGGCAAGCCGTGAGGAGGCGAGCCGGGCGGCCCGCCGGACCGCGGACTGGGCCGAGAGGTGCCACCAGGCATGGAAAGAGGGTCCCCCGGGGCCGAATCCAGACCCCGCCCTGTTCGGCATCGTGCAGGGAAGCACCTACCCGGACCTGAGAAAAGAAAACGTCAGACGGCTTGTGGAGACGGACTTCCCGGGCTATGCCGTGGGGGGGCTGGCCGTGGGGGAGCCGGAGAGCGCCACTTGGGAGATCGTGGAGGCCTGCGCCCAGGAACTGCCTGAGGAAAAGCCGCGTTATCTTATGGGAGTGGGGTATCCCGAGGATCTGGTGGAAGCCGTGGGGCGGGGAATGGATATGTTCGACTGCGTGCTTCCCACCCGGAACGCTCGGACCGGGACCGCGTTCACGAGCCAGGGCAAGGTGGTGGTCAAGAACGCAGCCTACGCCTCGGATTTCACCCCGCTCGATCCGGAGTGTCCCTGCTACGCCTGCAGGCAGTTCAGCCGGGCCTACCTCCGGCATCTTTTCAATGCCGGGGAGATCCTGGGCCCCCGGCTTCTGACCCTGCACAACCTCCACTTTTACCTGGGACTGATGGGCCGGATGAGGGAGGCCATCCAGCAGGGCGGTTGGGAAGCGTTCAAACAAGGTTTCCTCGCCCAGTATCGCCGGGCCGAGGGCGGCCCGGAATCGCAGCGTAACCAAATCTGAGGAGGAGTCATGGACTTATTTGTGAGCACGGCCCACGCCATGGGGGGAGGAACGGGAAGCCCGGGCGGGGGAGGAGCCGGGGGCGGCCTGGTGAGCTTTCTGCCGATCCTCCTGATCTTCGGCGTATTCTACTTCCTGGTGATGATGCCCCAGCAGAAACAGCGGAAGAAGCACGGGGAGATGCTGGGCAAGCTCCAGAAGGGCGACAAGGTCGTGACCGCCTCCGGGATTCACGGGACCGTGGTCGGCGTGGACGAGACGCGGAAGATCGTGGTCCTGCGGGTGGGGGACGACAACACCAAGATCGAGTTCGACAAAAGCGCCATAGCCAGGCTGGAGACTCAAAAGGAAGGCTAACGGTTGATCCTGTGAAGTGGAAGTCGGCGTGTTAAACATCAGAATCTATGGGAATCCGGCCCTCCGCCAGAAGGCCAAAAACGTTACGGCGTTTGATGGAGACCTCGAGGCCCTGGCCGAGGAAATGGCAGCGACCCTGCGCGAGGCCGAAGGCCTGGGCCTGGCCGCTAACCAGGTCGGAAGGCTGGTGAACCTGTTCGTCCTGGACTGGGAGGCCATCGGCAAGCCTCAGGGCTGGCAGGCTTTTGTGAATCCCGGAATCCTCGAAGCCTCTGGCGAGCGCCTGGTTGAGGAAGGCTGCCTCTCGCTCCCCGGGATCCGGGAGGAGGTCAAGCGGTTCGAGAGTGTCCGGCTATCGGCCCAGGACCTGGAAGGGAAGGCCTTCGAGATGGAAGCCGAGGGGCTCGTAGCCCAAGCCTTTCAGCACGAGGTGGACCATTTGAACGGGGTCCTGTTCATCGACCGGATGTTAAGCGGAACCCGGGAGCTCCTGCGGGGAAAGCTCAGGGACCTGGCCAAAAAGGGGGAGAGTGCCCGTCCGAGGAAAACGAACCGAGGTTCTGAGGACCTCGGAGAGCCCGGACTCTGAGGAGTTAACCACAGCTCTTGCCGTGCTCGCCTCGGGGGGCGTCATCGCCTTTCCCACGGATACGGTGTACGGACTGGGCTGCGATGCCGCGAATGCCGTGGCGGTCAGGGCGATTTACGAAACCAAGGGCCGCAAAGAGGATAAACCCCTGGTGCTTTTCGTCTCGGCAACCTCGGAAGCCTTGGCCTTAGGTGAAGGGAACGAGGCCGCCGAGCGGCTGGCGGAATGTTTCTGGCCCGGCCCGCTCACCCTGGTGCTCAAGGCCCGAGGAAATTGCCCCAGGGCCGTAGTGGCTCAGGACGGAACCGTGGCGTTCCGGATTCCGAATCATCCTGTTTCCCTGGCCCTGGCGCGGGCTTTCGGAAAGCCCCTGGCCACGACCAGCGCCAATCGTTCCGGCGAGCCCGAGGTCACGGAACCGGCCAGGGTCTACGACCTGTTCAAGGGCAAAATCGATGTCCTCCTGGATGGGGGAAAGAGCGGAGAAGGCCGGCCCTCCACCGTGGTGGATGTGAGCGGACAAGAGATCATTATCCTCCGCCGGGGGAAAATCACTAAGGATGAATTGGAGAAGGTCGTGCCCGAGGTCAAGGAAAAGCGTCCCTTTAGGGTTCTCTTCGTGTGCACCGGAAACTCCTGCCGGAGCCCTATGGCTGAGGGCCTGATGAGGGAGGATCTGAAAGGCCAGGGGCTCTCCGGGATCGAGGTCTCCTCGGCCGGGGTGGCGGCCCTGGATGGGGCGAGGGCCACGGAGAACGCGGTCCAGGTGGCCCGGGAGGCCGGGGCCGATATCAGCAGACACCGGACGCGCTCGCTCCGCACCTTCCTGATTCAGGAGAGCGACCTCGTGGTGGTTATGGAGCTCCGTCACAAGGAGGAGGTCTTGGGGCTCGCTCCCGAGGCCGGGGGCAAGGTCTTTCTCCTGAAGGAACTGGGAAACCCGCCCCGGAGGGAGGCGATTCCGGATCCGATCGGCGGAACCTTGGAAGACTATCGCGCCTGCCGGGATGAGATCGCCCAGTGCCTGGACGGGGTGGCTGCCAAGATGAAGGCGGTGAGTAAAACGTAAGGGTTTCAGAGAGTAAACCAAAGAGAAAAGCTCCGTATCAAACGGAGCTTTTCTCTTTGGTCCTCGAGGCTATGCGCCTCTCAGGAGGTGGAGCTTCTTTTTGACCTTCTCGTTGGCGGGGTCAAGGGTCAGAGCCTTCTCCCAGGCCTTGGCGGCCTCGTCCAGCTTGTTCAGGGCATGGTAGGCCGTGCCGAGGTTGGCGTAGGCGCCGGCATAATCCTGGCGTTTGGAGAGGGCCTGAGTGAAGGTCTCCACGGCCCTGGCGTGCTCGCCCATGCGCTCGTAAAGGCAGCCCAGATTGTTCAGGGCCTCGGCGAAGTCCGGGGACAGCTCGATGGCCCGCTGAAAACACGTGGCGGCCTCTTCGTGCTTTCCGGCCTCGGTGAGGACCAGGGCCAGATTGTTGTAGGCCTCGGTCATGTCCGGGGCCAGTTCCAGGGTGCGCTTGAACTCCATCTCCGCGGCTCCGTAGGCCTGCTGGTAGTAGAGCGAGACGCCCCGGTCGTTGTGCAGGCGGGCCTCCTCGCTCTTGAACTTCCGGGTCTCCTCCTCGTGCAACTTGCGCTGGGTCTCCAGGAAAGCGCCCAGGGACTGGGTGGAGGCGGCGATGTCCTTGGAGATATTGTCGAGCGCGACCTCCCTCTCCTTGGGCCCGGCCATGGCCTCTCGGGTCGTCTCCAGGCTCTTCTCCAGGGCGGCGCGAAGCGAGTCTAAGGCCTGGGCCTGGGCTCTCTGGTTCTCGGCCAGGGCCGCAAGCAGGGCCTCGGTGGACCTCCGCTCGTCATCCCTCAAACCCGTCACCCTCTGACCCAGGGTCTCGAAGGAGTCGGACTGCAGGACGTTCTGGCGCTCGAGGGTGGAGAGAAGGGCATCCAGTTTCCCCCCGACCTCCTGGAGCGTGGCGTTCAAGGGGCGGGTGGATTCCTCGGTAGCCGAAAGCAGCTTCTCCAGGGCCTGCCGGTTCTCGGCCAGCCCGGCCTGCACCGCGGAGCGCTTCTCGTTGGCGGTCTTCTCGGCTTTCTCCATAGACGAAGAGACTATCTCGGAGTTCAGGCGCAGGGCGTCGCCCATGCTTCCGGCCAGGGCTGCGAACAGGTTCTCCTGGTGCTGAGCCTGGGCCTCGCGGAGCTTGTCGGCATGGTCGGTCCGCTCCTTGGTGCTCCGGGAAAGCCCCTCGGAGAAGGCCGCACCGAGCGAGGCCGACATCTCCTCCTGGGCCGCCCGGGAGTCGGCCTGAAGGCGCTTGACGACCTCGGCGGTCCCGACCGCGCTCTCCTTATGGGCCTCGAGCAGCGAGGCTTTCAGGTCGGCCAGGACCTCCAGGGCCTGGTCATTGGACTGCGTCAAAGACTCCAGGGAGGTCTGGGATTTCTCGGCGCTCTCCAGGAGCAGGGAGGAAAGGCTGTCCTGATTCCCTTTGAGGTTCTCGCCCAGGGCGTCCAGCTTCTGGACCAGGGTGGCTGAGGCCTCGGCCTGGCTGGTCTTGATGGCGCCGGCCAGGTCCCCGAGGGTCTCCGAGGTCTTACGGGCGGACTCCTCGCCGGACACCTTGACCGCCTCGGAGAGGCGCCCGAGGGTCTGGATGTTGCGGTCCAGGGCGTCGCTGGTCGCGGCGGCTATCCCTTCAAGGATCACGTTGGACTTCTCCGAGGTCTGGCGGAGCTGGGCGAGGGACAGGGTGGTCTCGGTCGCCCCCTGGACAAAGAGGTCGAAGGCCGATTTGTTCTCTTCGGCGAACCTGCTGAACAGAGGCTCTTGGGCGGTCGAGAGGCGCTGGGGGAGTTCCTTCAAGGACTGGGTGAGGGTCCCGGAATTGCTTTTCAGGGTCTCGGAGAGGTCCTCGGCGTGGCTCTTCTGAGCCTCGTCCATGGAGGAGGCCAGGGTGGCCAGGAATTCCTTCAAGCTCTCCGCCTCTTTCTTGCGGGATTCCCTGGAGGTCTCCAGGGAATCCTTGGTGGCGGCGGAGAGATCCTGCAGGCCTTCCTGGAGGGATTCCTGGTAACGATCCAGGGCGTCCTTGACATCGGTCAGGGCGGCGCGGTTGGACTCCGCGAACGTGGCCAAGGGCTGCTGGGATTCCTTCATGACCTCGGGAAGGAGGCTGAAGACGTGGTCCATTCCCCGGCTGTTCTCGTGGAGGATGTCCTTGATCTCGCGGAGGGTGGCCTTGCTTTCATCGTCCAGGCCGGCGCCCCCTTGGGCCGCTTTGACATCGGTGAGAGCCTGGGTGATCTTCTCCAGGAAGACGCGGGTCTCCATGGCCGTTTCCACCGAAGCGTGGTGGCTCTCCTCCAGGGAGGCGACGAGCTCCCTCAGGCTCTCGGTCAGCCCGGCGGAAACTTCCCCCGGCCCCCCGCCCCCTCCAGAAGGAGCGGGACTGGCCGCGAGGAGCTTGGTGACCAGCTCTTTGGTCCCCTTGGACTCGGAGAGGATCCCGGAGCTGGACTCCAGGAGGTCGGACAGCAGCGCGGAGGTGGCCTCGTTCAGGTCCGAGGTGGCCTGGCGGGTCTTGCCTTCCACCTCCTCGATGGATTGCAGCCGGTTGGCGAGGATGGGCAGGGCGCATTTCTGGGCGGCGAGGTCATAGACCTCGCACTTTTCCTTCAGGCATTCCAGGAGATGATAGGTGGGGGACTCTTTCTCCTCCACGACCTGGCCGGCCTTTCCCACCTTGCGTTCCTTGACGACCTCTTTGACCAGGGAAAACGGGCAGTATGCCATGGGTTCCTCTTTTATCAGTTAGCGAAGGGTGACCCCGATACCGGGGGGAGTGGCGGCTTCACTCTAACGAGTGGCGGCTCCACTCTAACGAGTGGCGGCTCCACTCTAACGAGTGGCGGCTTCACTCTAACGAGTGGCGGCTTCACTCTAACGAGTGGCGGCTCCACTCTAACGAGCGGCGGCTTCACTCTAACGAGTGACGGCTTCACTCTAACGAGTGACGGCTTCACTCGGGTGAGTGGTTCTATTGCTTAAGTACATATTTAATAAGGGCTTAATGGGATTCATAGGCTACAGGGTTCCCTCCAGGATCCTCGGCTCCCCGGCCCCCTGTCTCAGGTCCATGGCCACGGCGCATCGGGCGGCCTGGGGCAGGCGGTGGGGGAGGTCAAGGTAGGCCGGGTTGCCGGCCGCGGCCTTCTGGTAGCAGGCGTATGCCTGGGGCCACTCTCCGGCCGCCTCATAGGCCCGGGCCAGCCAGTAGTGGTAGGAGAGTCCGGGCCCGCTTGAGATCTCCTCGGGGGCGGCATGGCTCCGCAGGAGCTCGATGGCTGATCCCGGCTGTCCGCGCTGCACGTGGATCCTCCCGGCCAGGGTTGCCGCTTTGAGCTTGCCCTCAAGATCTCCTGGCTCCGCCAGGAGGAGCAGGCTCAGGGCCTCGTCGTGCTTTCCGGCCTCGGACAGGGCTTCCGCCAGGCGGAACCGGGCTGCGAGGTTCTCCGGCCCCCCGGCCCCGGCTTCCATGTCCTTCCGGAGCCCCTGGGTCTCGATGGCCAGCCGGCGGTCCGTTAGCTTCTGATACTCCTCCTCGATGGCCCTGGCCTCGGGCGAGATGCGGTGAGCCTGGAGCACGGCTTCGCGTGATTTCTTCTTGTCGCCCAGGCCGGCCAGGCTGTGGGACAGACAGAGATAGAGCCTCCCGGCATCGGCCTTGTCCTTGACGGACTTGATCCCGGCAAGGAAGGTCTCGGCGGATTTCAGGTATTCCTTCCCTTCCAGCCGGAGCAGGCCCAGAAGCCTGAAGACGGAAACCTCGCGAAGGCCGGTGACCAGGGCCTGATCCAGGACCGGGATGGCCTTCTCCCTGAGGGTGGGATCCAGACGGGTGGCGGCGTCCAGGGCCGCGACGCCCTCCGTGGCGACCCCGGACTTTAGCAGGGCCTTTCCTAAGACGAACAGGGCCTGGGGATGCTCCCCCCCGGCCCCTTGGGTCTCCTCCCGGCCCCCGGACACGGCCTTGAGGTCCTCCACGATCCGGGGAAGCAGGTCCCCCGGCCCCCCGGCCTCGTCCGTGAGGAGATCCAGGTGAATAACCGCAGGACCCAAATCTTTGCGGGCCAGGTAGGCTTCGGCCAGGGCCAGGCGGGCCCTAAGATTCCGGGGCTCCTCGGAGAGGAGGTCCTCCAGGTCATTGAGGGCTCCCTCGCCTCCGTAAGGATCCAGGCTCAGGATCTCCTGGAGGAGCACCGCGGCCTGGTCCCGCTGTCCCCTCTGGCGGTAGATCCCGGCCAGGATTTGCCGGGCCGGGCAGTTCTCCTTGTCCTGGTCCAGGACCTTGCGGAGCTCGAACATCGCGGGCTCCAGGAGGGTCTTGTCGTGGGTCAGGGCGATCCGGAAGCTCTCCAGGGCCGGTCCCACGGCGCCCTGCTGGACCTGGACCTTGCCCAGGGCGAAGTTGGCCTTGGCGTTCTCCGGGTCCCGGGAGGCGATCTCCTGGTAGATGGGGATGACCTTTCCGAGGTACTCCGGGTCCAGGTCCACGGTGCGGTCGCATTCCAGGGAGGCTTCCTGGGGATCTCCGGAGCGAAGGTGGAGGTCGGCGAGGATGAAGTGCCCCCGGGCGTTGAGCTTGTCCTCCTCCAGAAGGGCTTTGATGTCAGCGATGACCCGCTCGCTCCGCTGGGGATCCAGCCGGGCGATGAGCTGATAGGAGTCCAGGGCCTCCCCGAAGAGCCGCTCCTTGGTCTGGACCTTGGCCAGGACATAGTGCGCCGGGATGTTTCCCTGGTCGATGGCGATGATCCGCCCCAGGGAGGCGAGCACGTCCTTGGACAGGTCGGGCCGGAGCTCCACGGCGCGCATCAGGTTGGTCACGGACTTGGTCAGCTCCCCCTTCTCCATCTGGATCCTGCCCAGCACGAGATAGGGATAAGCCGGCTCCACGCCTGAGGCGACGGCCTGCTCGGCTTGCTCCTGGGCCTGGTCGTAGACTTTGAGCGAGAACAGGGCCTCCAGGATGGCGTCCCGGACTTCGGGGTCGTCGGGCAGGGCCTCGCGCAGGCGGTTGTAGCGGAACACGACCTCCTCGAAGAGCGTCTGGTCCGCGGACAGCGCGCTGCGCAGGGTGGCGATGGCCTCGCTGGCCTGGCCCTTCTCGATCCGGGCGTCGGCCAGGGCCAGGTGGATGAGCCCGGCCCCGGGGTTGCGCTTCAGGATTTTCTCGTAGCCCTGGACCACGGCGTCCAGCTTGGTGGGGTCCTGGGCCAGGACCTTGCGGAACTGCTCCACCGAGCCCTTGTAGTCGCCCTTCTCGGCCTTGGCCTCGCCCATGGCGAACAAGGTGATCAGGCTCTCGCTTCCGGCGGTCTGGAGGGAGTTGTAGACCTCCATGACCTTCTCCACCAGCCCCTTGTCCGACTTCATGATCTTGTCCAGGAACGGAAAGACCTGCCCCTGCAGGGTGCTGTCCCTCTGCACCACGGCCGCGAACTCGGCGAGGGCCTCGCCGGGCTTGTCCTGGAGCATCAGGGCCTCGCCCAGGGCGATCTTGGCTTCCAGCAGGGAGGGGGAGACGCGTACGATCTCGCGGAGGCCCTGGACGGCGAGGCCCTGGGCCTCCGGGGAGAGCTTGACCAGGTGGCGGTAGAGCTCCAGGGATTCGGTGAAGCTCTTCCGGCGGAGGTAGAGGCGGGCCAGGAGGTCTAGTCCTCCCACGTGGTGCAGGTCGCGCTCCAGGACGTGGCTGAGCTGCTCGATGGCCAGGTCGTCCACCTTGTCGCTGGCCTTGGCGGCCTTGGACAGGAGCCCGACGGCCTTGTCCAGCTCCCCGGCCTCGATCTGCTGCACGACGCAGGGCTCCAGGGCCGAGGCGTTGTCCGGCTGGGCCGCGAGGATCTGGTTGTAGCGGTCCAGGGCCTGGGGCAGGTAGGAGCGGTCCAGCTCCGGGATCTTGGCGTATTCCGTGACCGCCAGCTCGTAGCGCTTGTTGTGCAGGTGCAGGTCGCCCAGGGCCAGGAACCCGGCCGCGTCCTTGGCCGAGAGCTTGGTGATCTCCTTGTACTTGGGGACCAGGCTGTCGATGCGTTTCTCGTCCAGCTGGACGACCCGGGCGTAGGCCGCGGTGGCGGCCTCGGTCATGCGCTTGGTGAGATAGGCGTCGCCCAGGCCCTCGAAGGCCGAAGCGTTGCGGGGATCGGCCTGGACCAGGGGCTCGAGCTTGGCGATGATGGGGTCGGCCATGGCCTTGTCCACCCGCAGGGCTTCCTGGTACTCGCGGAGGGCGTGGTCCACCTGGCCCTGGGACAGGTAGTAATCCGCGAACCCGATATGGGGCAGGCCCTCCTTGCTCTGCTTGGTGACGTAGCGCTTGAACTCGGCCTCCACGGTCCCGGCCTCGCCCATCTCGGCCTTGACCACCGAGTTCAGGTGCTGGAAGCACTCCGCGAGGTTTCCCCGGGCTGCGGCCAGCATGGCCAGGGAGTAGCGGGCGGTGACCTCCCGGGGACGGCTGCTTTTCATGTCCCTGCTCCCGGCGCTCCCGGCGAAGTCCTCGGAGGTCTTGATCATCTTGCGGTATTTCTCGGCGATGCGGTCTATCTCCTTGGGGGGCAGGGGGGCGGCGCAGGCTACGGCGCTCTCGAAGTCCTTGGCCCCGATGTAGGTCTCGAACAGGACCTCGGTGAGCTCCGCGACCTTCTGCTCGGGCTTGTAGGATTCCTTGATGGACTGCAGGACCTCGCCCTTCCGGGTGGGCAGGAGGGAGAGGGCGTTGCGGTAGGCCACGGCGGCGTCGGCGTAGTTCTCCTTGGCGCAGTACAGGCTGCCCAGCTCGAGGTAGGGCTCGAAGTCGTCCTCGGAGTCGGAGAGCACGGCCTCCAGGGTGGAGATGGCTTTGTCCAGCTTGCCCTCGCCTTTGAGCTTCTGGGCGCGCTGGACGACTTCGGCGACGGAACGGAAGAAGAGCATGGTTTTCTTTATCTTTTAGGTTATGGGGAAGACCTAATATTGTAATTCAGATGCGCAGGGAAAGTCAAGGGGTTATAAAGGATGGCG
>Ga0315289_10004477_pt1 | contig 20841 bp, 19 predicted proteins | sample YL17G11_40_MG_FD_203452 | JGI IMG/M metagenome (GOLD analysis project Ga0315289, IMG submission 203452) | Sediment microbial communities from Yellowstone Lake, YNP, Wyoming, USA - YL17G11_40 | ecosystem: Environmental > Aquatic > Freshwater > Lake > Sediment | place: USA: Wyoming | collected... | reverse complement strand
TGCGGGCCCGGCAGAAGAGCCAGTGGGAGAAGTTCTTCCTGTACCTGGACCTGGAGAGCCTGTACCAGGCCAGCCCCGCCCGCAGGGAAAGCTACCGCCGTATGTCCGAGGAGGCTCGGCGGGCCGCCCTGGCGGGCTACCGCCAGCTGCTCACGGAACAGGTGGTGGACAACGATATCGTCCTGATCCCCACGGTGTTCGAGGTCCAGGAAACCCGCTACACTCCCTTCGAAGCCACCGTGCTGGTGAGCGAGCGCTTCAAGCTGCGGGACTACACGGAAATCAAGCGCTTCAGCTACTATCTGACACGCCGCGACCGCATCTGGCTGATCACGGGGTACGAGACCGTCAACCTGGGCACGGAATGAAGGCGCTGGTCGTCGCCCGCAGCGATGCCCTGAAGAACCTCCTGGCCTACCATCTCAAGCCGCTGGGCTTCGAAGTCTTTTATTACAGCGACCCGGTCAAGCTTCTCGAAAGCCTGGAGGAGCTGGACCCGGAGATGATCCTGGCCAGCGCCGTGGACTTTCCCCGTCACTGGAAGACCCTGATCAAGGTGTTGCGGGAGAAGCGCTCCAAGGAGGAGTGCGTGTTCGTGCTGCTGGCCGGCTCCCTGCCCTTCGAGGAGGCGGCCAAGGCCACCCACCTCGGGGTCAACGGGATCGTGGGCGCCGACCTGTCCGACAAGCAGCAGGTGCGGCAGCTGGCCCAGCTATACCGCCGCTACCGCTCCGTCAAGGACCAGCGCTGCTTCCATCGCCTGGTGCTCACCGCCCGGGACCGCGTCCAGCTGGTGTTCGTGCACCCGCGCAACTTGAGCATCGTCACCGGCTCCCTGGCCGAGATCTCGATCCAGGGGGCGGGGTTCAAGCCCACCGACGTAGAAAGCACGGCCGACCTGCGCAGGGGGGAGGAGATCCCCCTGGCCGCCCTGCGCGTGGGGGAGGACATCGTCACCCTGGTCTGCCGGGTTTCCCGCAACCGCGGCGAGCTGGGCCTGCAATTCACCTCCTTCGAGTCCGGCGGCCACCACAAGCTGTTCCGCTTCATCCGCAGCCGGGTGGAACGGGAGCTCAAGGAGGCGATCGCCCGCCCGGCCCCGGAGGGTTGAGCCGCCCTGGGCGGCCTCGGGGCCCTGCCCCCCGCACCGCCTTGGAGAAGCGCTCCCAGGGATCACCCGGTAGACGGCTGTGACGACAGCCTGGGGCATGGGGTTTCCCGGGACGGAAAGCCCCCTCGGCCAGATCGTCCCGGTGCGCGACCTCCAGGCCCATCTTGGCCAGCTGGACGAGCAGCGTTCGGCGCCTCTCCGGGATGTTCCAGCAGGCGGGGCACACCCCGATCGTGGTCAGCTCCCCCGTCCCTGCCCGGCGCACCCGGACCATGGCCCTGCCCTCGGCTACCGCGAGCTTGCGCAGGAAGGACACGTTTCAGGCCGCCCTCCGACCGCGGCAGCTTGACACTGGCGCAGTCCCTCTCCTATACATATTGCAGCCAGTCTGTCACAGCGGGAGCGATTTGTGAAGGTTCTCTTTACGGGCATCCAGCCGACGGGGCTGCTGCACCTGGGCAACTATTTCGGCGCCGTCCGCAACTGGGTCCGCCTGCAGCACCAGTATCGCACCTACATCTCCATCGTCGACCTGCACGCAATCACCATCCAGTACGAGCCGGCGGATATGCCCGAAGCCGTGCGCCAGCTCGCGCTGGAGCTGCTGGCCTGCGGCATCGACGCGGGAAAGACCCTGCTGTTCGTGCAGTCGGAGGTGCCGGGCCATGCGGACCTGACCTGGATCTTCAACACCCTCACCCCGCTGGGCGAGCTGGAGCGCATGACCCAGTTCAAGGACAAGGCGGCCCAGCACCGCAAGAACGTGAACATCGGCCTGCTGGACTACCCCGTGCTCCAGGCGGCGGACATATTATTATATAAGGGCGAGGTGGTGCCCGTCGGCGAGGACCAGATCCAGCACGTGGAGTTCACCCGCGAGGTGGCCCGCCGCTTCAACGCCCGCTACGGCGACACCTTCCCCGAGTGCCAGGCGGAGCTCACCTCCTCGCCCAGGATCATGGGGCTGGACGGCGACGCCAAGATGAGCAAGAGCCGGGGCAACACGATCGGGCTGCGCGAGAGCGCGGAGGAGATCTGGCCCAGGCTGGCCACGGCCCCCACCGATCCGGCCCGGGTGCGGCGCAGCGACCCGGGCACGCCGGAGAAGTGCAACATCTACTCCTATCACCGCCTGCTCACCCCGGAGCCGGAGCTAAGCGAGGTCGTGGCGGGGGGCTGCCGCTCGGCGAAGATCGGCTGCCTGGACTGCAAGCGGCTGTTCCTCAAGCACCTCATGGAGGAGTTCGACCCGATTCGCGAGCGCTACCGGGAGCTGGCCGCCCGCCCAGGCATGCCCCAGGAGGTGCTGGCGGCGAACGCGGAAACCTGCCGCGCCGACGCCGGGGCCACGCTGCTGGAGGTCAAGGAAAAAATGGGGCTTACCAAGACATGGAAGATCTGAAACCGGACGATCTGCGCATCCCCACCCTGGGCCCGGCGACCATCCCCTCCCCCCTCGGCCTGTCCAGCCGTTTCGGGGACAACGTGGCCAACTACGTGGCGGAGGACGAAACCGTGCTCTACGACCTGGACCGCGGGCGGGTCGAACAAAGCCTGGCCCGGGGGCTTGCCCTGCCGGCGTTCGAGCGGGCCGGGCCGCGGGCCAGGATCTTCTTCGATCCCTCCAAGGCCCGGGCGGCGATCGTCACCTGCGGGGGTCTGTGCCCCGGCATCAACAACGTGATCCGCTCCCTGGTGATGACGCTGCACTACCGCTACGAGGTACGCACGATCTACGGCATTCGCTACGGCTACCAGGGTTTCATCCCCCGCTACCGCCACGACATGCTGCAGCTGGACCCCGAGGTGGTGGACGACATCCACGAAAAGGGCGGCAGCATCCTGGCCTCCTCGCGCGGGCACCAGGAGCCGGAGGAGATCGTGAATTGCCTCCAGCGCCTGAACATCTGCCTGCTTTTCGTTATCGGCGGGGACGGCACCCTGCGCGGGGCGCTGGCCATCCACGAGGAGGTGCGCCGGCGCGGCCTGAACATCGCCGTCATCGGCATCCCCAAGACCATCGACAACGACATCGCCCTGGTCAAGCAGACCTTCGGCCTGGAGACCGCCTTCGCGGTGGCCGGTGAGGCCATTCGCTCCGCCCACATCGAGGCCAAAGGCGCGCCCAACGGGGTGGGCATCGTCAAGGTGATGGGGCGCATGTCCGGGTTCATCGCCGCCAACGCCGCCCTGGCCTTGAACGACGTGAACTACGTGCTGGTACCCGAGGTGCCCTTCGACCTGGAGGGGCCGCGGGGGCTGTACAAGGTGCTGGAGGAGCGCCTGCGGCGCAAAAAGCACGCGGTGCTCGTGGTCGCCGAGGGGGCCGGCCAGCGCTACGTGGTGGACTCCAGCGGGCGCAAGGACGAGTCGGGCAATCCCGCTCTCGGGGACATCGGGATCTTCCTGAAAAACGATATCAAGCGCTATTTCAAAGAAAACACCGACCTGTACGTAAACCTCAAGTACATCGACCCCAGCTACCTGGTGCGCTCCGTCCCGGCCAACGCCCACGATGCCATCTACTGCATGCGCCTGGCCCAGAACGCCGTGCACGCCGGCATGGCCGGCAAGACCGGGATGCTGGTCGGGTACTGGAACGACGAGATCACCCACGTGCCCCTGGCACTGGCCACTTCCCGCAGCAAGCGCCTGTCCCCGGAGGACTCCCTGTGGCTGAACGTGCTGGAGGCCACCGGGCAGCCGCAGTGCCTGACCAACGAACCATCCACCGGAGGCAAACCGTGACTGAACGACAAGACTACCTTTTCACCTCGGAGAGCGTCGGCGAGGGGCACCCGGACAAGATCTGCGACCAGATCTCCGACGCGGTGCTGGACAGCGCGCTCAAGCAGGACCCGGGCTCGCGCGTGGCCTGCGAGTCCTTCACGACCACCGGCCTGGTGCTGGTGGGCGGGGAGATCACCACCGCCGGCTACATCGATCTACAGCGGGTGGTGCGCGGAGTGCTCAAGTCCATCGGCTACGACGACCCGGATTACGGGATCGACTTCCAGTCCTGCGCCGTGCTGAGCTGCATCCACGAGCAGTCCAAGGACATCGCCCAGGGGGTGGGGCGCGACCTGCGGCACCTGGGCGCCGGCGACCAGGGCATGATGTACGGCTTCGCCTGCAACGAGACCCCGGAGCTGATGCCCGCCCCGATCCACTACGCGCACGCGATCATGCGCCGCGCCGCCCTGGTGCGCAAGCGGGGCATTTTGCCGTTCATGCGCCCGGACGGCAAGTGCCAGGTGACGGTTCGCTACGAGAAGGGGGTGCCGCGGGAGGTGGTGACCGTGGTGCTGTCCCACCAGCACTCGGAGGACGTGAGCAACGAAGAGCTGCGCGAGGCGTTCATCGAGGAGATCATCCGCAAGGCCATTCCCGCCGAGATGCTCACGGGCTCGGTGACCTTCCATATCAACCCCACCGGGCGGTTCGTGATCGGGGGCCCTCACGGGGACACCGGCCTGACCGGGCGCAAGATCATCGTGGACACCTACGGCGGCATGGCTCGCCACGGCGGGGGGGCATTTTCGGGCAAGGACCCCAGCAAGGTGGACCGCTCCGGAGCCTACATGGCGCGCTACATCGCCAAGAACGTCGTGGCCGCCGGGCTGGCCGAGCGCTGCGAGGTGCAGCTGGCCTACGCCATCGGGGTGGTCCAGCCCGTGCAGCTGAGCGTGTCCACCTTCGGTACGGGCAAGCTGCCCGAGAGCCGGCTAGAGAAGGCCGTGGGCGAGCTTTTCGACTGCACGCCGGGCGGCATCATCACCTCGCTCAACCTGCTGGAGCCGGTGTACCAGGACACGGCCAGCTACGGCCACTTCGGGCGCGACGAGTTCCGCTGGGAGAAGACCGACAAAGTGGAAGCCCTGCGGGGGCTCGCAGGCTAGGCGGGAGGCGGACCCTGCGCGCGACCCCTGCGGGGTTCAGGCTGCGGGCGCTGGACGCCGCGATTTTCGCCGCGGCCCTGCTGGCCATCGCCCTGATCTCCTGGCGGGTATACGCGGGGCGCGAAGGCACCCCCCTGGCCTTCCTGCGCGGCCCGGCAGCGGAGTGGGTGTTCCCCCTGGACGGCGCGCGGAGGGTTTCGGTGCCCGGCCCGCTGGGGGACACCGTGGTGGAGATCGCGGAAGGCTCCGCGCGCGTGTTGTCCTCGCCCTGCGCGGAGAAGACCTGCGTGAAATCCGGCCGGATCTCCCGCCCCGGCCAGTGGATCGCCTGCCTGCCCAACCGGGTGTTCGTCGAGATCCGGGGGCGCTCCCGGGAGCAGGTCGATGCCTTCAGCTACTAGCCGGGAGAGTCCCTGGGAGCGACTGGTCCCGCTGGCCGCGGCCTTGTGCCTGTTCCTGTCCTCCATCGAGTACCTCATCCCCAAGCCACTGCCCTTTCTGCGCCTGGGCCTGTCCAACCTGCCCCTGCTCCTGACCCTGGACCTGCTCCCGCCCGGGCCCTTTCTGCTGCTGCTGGGGCTGAAAGCGGCGGGACAGGGCCTGGTGCAGGGGTCGTTGTTCTCCGTGACTTTCCTTTTTTCGGCAGCCGGCACCCTGGTGGGCGGCGCGATGATGTACGGGGCGAGGCGCCTCGCGGGGGAGCGCGTGTCGCTCGTCGGGATCAGCGTGCTGGGGGCCCTGTCCTCGAACCTGGCGCAGCTCACCCTGGCCAGCCTGCTGGTGTTCGGTCCCTACGCCTGGGTCATCGCCCCGCCCTTCCTGGCCGTGGGCCTGGCCACCTCCACGGCGCTGGGCTTCGCCGCTCAACGCTACGCCCGGGGCTCCGCCTGGCTGGCCGGGGTGACGCGCTCCGTCAGGGCCTGGCGGGAGACCGGGGCGCGCTGATAGAATAGGGACCATGCAGGCGCGCTTCCAAGAACCGGCGGAGGCAGGCCGAGTCCGCTGCGGCCTGTGCCCGCACCGCTGCCTGATCGCCCCCGGAGGGCACGGCGTGTGCGGCGTGCGGGTGAACCGCGGCGGGAACCTGGAGCTCCCCTTCTACGGTCGCCTGTCCTCCATCGCCGTGGACCCCATCGAGAAGAAGCCGCTCTACCACTTCCACCCCGGCGAGCGTATCCTGTCGGTCGGCTTCACGGGCTGCTCCTTCCACTGTCCCTTCTGCCAGAACTACCGCATCTCGCAGAGCACCTCCTCGCCGACGCAGGCGGTGAGCCCGGAGGAGCTGGTGGGGCTGGCCGGGCGCGAAGGCTCCTTCGGCATCGCCTACACCTACTCCGAACCGCTCGTGCACCTGGAGTACGTCCTGGACACGGCTCGCCTGGCCCGGGCCCGCGGCCTGGCCAACGTGCTGGTCTCCAACGGCTACGTCAATCCCGAGCCGGCCGAGGAGCTGCTGTCGGTGATGGACGCGGCCAACATCGACCTGAAGGGTTCCCAGGAGGAGTTCTATCGAAGCGAGATCGGGGGGGAGCTCGCGGAGGTGAAGCGCTTCCTGGCCCAGGCGGCCCGGGGGCGCCTGGCCCTGGAGGTCACCACCCTGGTGATCCCCGGCCGCAACGACGAACCTTCTGAAATCGAGGAGATCGCCCGCTTCCTCGCCTCCCTGGATCCGGAGATCCCCTATCACCTCTCCGCCTACTACCCGCAATACCGCTACTCCCTGCCGCCCACCCCGCCCGAGCTCCTGCGCAGCCTGGCGGAAGCGGCCCGGCGGCACCTGCCCTACGTGTACCTGGGCAACATCGGCGTCGAGGAAGCGGACACAACTTGCCGGCATTGCGGCAACTTGCTGGTGCGCCGGCGCGGCTACCAGGTGCGGGTGACGGGCCTGCGGAACGGCAACTGCGCGCGCTGCGGGGTACGGGCGCCGATCGTTCTCTCGTGAGGACCGCCGCTCAGTCGGAAGCGAATCCGGCCACGCTGTAATACGCCATATTCGCCTGCCGGACGTCCAGGCGGCCGAACACCGCCACGACCGGCAGGTCGCTGTGCACGACCAGGGCGTACTGCCCGAAGGGGATCCGGTAGCGGCTCTCACCCAGCGGCTTGTCCAGCCGGAAGCACCTGACCCGTTCGCCGTCCACCCGCAGGGCGATGTCCCGGACGGGTTCCCGGTCCTCGAACAGCACCTCCAGCTTGAGCTGCGCGGGTTTCCGGTTCAGGTTGACGACCATCAGCGCCTCGTGCCCCAGCGGCTCCTGGTCCCCCGCCGGCGGAAGGTCGCCGTCCGAGAAAATCCAGTGTTTCCTGCCTTGCGCTTTCATTCCCCCTCCCTCCTACCTGGTGAGCAGCTTGTCCATCTTGGGGCTGAACGGCACGGGTCCGCGCTCAGCGATCTGGTAGGCGGTTTCGATGCGTACGCCGTTCAGCTCCGGGTGTCCGAAAAAGCTGACATCCACGGAGATCGCCATGCCCGGCTGGATCTCATCAACGCTGTGAGGCCCGAAGAACGGGGCTTCCGCCTCGGCGATCCCGATCGTATGCGCGAAGGGACACACCAGATACTTCATGAAGCCGTGGTCGATGAAGTACTTGCGTCCCGGGGCGTCGACCTCCTTGCCCACCGTTCCGGGAACCAGCTTCTCCTTGGTCAGGGAGAACACCTCGCGCAGGTGCTTCAGACACTCACCTTGAGCCTTCGTCGCCTTGCCGCTCACCGGCACGGTGTGGCCGAACACTCCGGCGTAGCCGTTGTACCGGGGGGCCAGCCCCAGCATGACCAGCTCGCCGGCCTCCAGCACCTTGTCCCCCGCGGTGGGAACCACCGCGTTGGACCTCTTACCGCTGCCGACGATGGCCTTGAAGCCGAAGTTGTTGGCGCCCCGCCGGCGCGCCTCGAACTCGCCGACCGCGGCGACCTCGTACTCATGGGCGCCGGGGCGCACGGCTTTGGCCATGGCCTCGTAGGATTCGTCGGCCAGTTGGAAGGCCTGGCGCATCTGCGCGAACTCCCAGGGGCTCTTGAGGTAGCGCAGCCGCAGGTACTCCTCGGTGATGTCCACCATCTCCACGCCGCGGAAGCTCTCCTCGATCTGGCGAAATACCGACATGGGCATCTGTCCCGCACCCACGATCCCCGCCCGCTTGACCGGCCTCCAGACGCTCAATTCCTTGAACAGCGCGGCGAAGGAGATGATCGTGGCGTTGGGGTATTCCTCGTCGGGCACCATGAACACCGGCAGGTTGCGGGTCTGGGTGATTGCGCAGTCCATTTTGGCGAAAGGCTCGCTTTCCGGCCCGCCGAGGATCAGCGGCTCGCCCGTCAGCGGCACCAGGACGGAGCCGCTCTCGAACTGCGGGCACCAGCCCGTCAGGTACCAGGCGTTGGCCAGGTTGAACTCGTCGTAATAGATAAGCGCAAAATCAAGCTTTTTGAGCTCGAGAATCTCGCGGACCTTCGCCACCCGCTTCTCGTATTCCTGGGCGCTGAAATAAGCCATGCCGGCATCCTCCCCAAAAAAATGTTAACGTTATCATTAAAATAACAGCGACATCCTAAGCCGGCCTTTCCCGGTTGTCAACTTTATCTTGCTCGCTGTTGGTACTATAATCTGGAATAACTGTTATCAATGGCTGCCTGAGGAAAGTCGTGAAAAAACAGAAGGTCTCTATCGCCCACGTCGCCAAGAAAGCCGGCGTGAGCAGCATGACGGTGTCGCGCGTCATCCGCGGGGAGCCGTTCGTCAGCGAAGATACCCGCAAGCGCGTCGTGGCCATCATGAAGGAGCTGGGGTATATCCCCTCCGCGGCGGCGCAGTCCCTGCGCTCGCATGACCGGCTCAGAGCTTCCGGGACCAGGCTGTTCGCCCTTATCTTCGGCAGCGGCACGGAAAGCTCGGTGTCTTTCTTCCACGACATCGCCCGGGGAGTGGAGCAGGCCGCCTCGGAGTTCGGGCTGTGCCCCCTGCACGTGACGATGCAGGAGAATCCTGAAATGTCCTGGCTCCGCTTGCAGACGATCTTCTCCGTCAGCAGCCTTTGCGGAGCGCTGCTAGCCGGCCAGTTTTCAGCTGAGGATATCCGCTTCATCCGCGAAAACGTGAAGAACGTCGTGGTGCTGGATGGGCCTTCTCCCCAGGACAACGGCTTCGGCTCCGTGGAGTCCGGCAACCTGGAAGGCTCCCTCCTGGCCCTGGACTATCTGATAGGCATCGGCTGCAGGCGAATTCTGGTCATCACCGTGGAACGCGAGCATTATTTCGCTCAGGCCATGGCGCTGGCGGCCGGCTCCCGGCGCTCTGCCGATTGCACGATCGAAGTCCTCTACGATTGCTTCAAGAGCCTGGAGGCCCACGAGCTGGTGCTCAAGCTGTGGAAATCCGGAAAACGCTACGACGGGCTGTTCTCCACGGACGACTTCGCCATCGGGGCTATGAAGGCGCTGCAGGAGCTGGAGGTGAGGGTGCCGGGCGAGGTGAAGATCGTCGGTTTTGACGACATCATGTATTCCTCTCTGACCGTCCCGTCCCTGACCAGCATCCGCATCGATAAATACCTGTTGGGGGCGGAGGCGGTGCGGACTCTGGTAGCCATGACCCGTTCGCCGGACAAAGCCATTGACATGAAGAAGGTGATCCGCCCTTCCCTGATCGTGCGCGAATCCACCGGGGGGATGACTCCCCTGCAGCCGGGACCGCCTCAAGGGTAGGCGCGCTGCACCCTTTCGATGTCCGCCAGGGTGTTTTGGAGGCAGGTCCGCACCCGCTGGATCCTACCGGCATCGTTGAAATCGTTATGCAGCAAGCGCAGCTGGTTCTGAATCTGCCCCAGCCTTCTTTTATACCTCTCCCTCCCCTCCGGGTCAAAGTGAATCGCCAGGTAGGCGGGAAAGCCGGGCTCCGATCCGAACAGCGGTTCGAGAAACAGCTCTCCCGGCACGGCCCTCTCGGGGGAGGACTTCGACCATTCGAACAGCGCATCGATCCCGTCGCTGTGCTCTTTCCGCACCCCCGGCCTGCGCTGCGGCGACCAGCTGGCGAAGAAAGCCTCCTCGGCCTGGGCAAAAAGCTCAACGAGCGCCGACCGCCCCGCGGGGTTTTTCGGCTTGTACAATCGTTCCACGGCTTCGGACAACACCTCCTCGCTGGGACGCGAAAGGTCGTTGATTTTTAAACCATTGCACAGGACGTTGAGCTCAACACCCGGGTTCACCAGCGGGCCCAGGTACAGCTCGCAGGAGCGCCCGCCGTCCCGATACAGCTGCTCCAGGTGCGCGCCATCCCGAAAAATATACGGCAGGAACCAGCGCAGCCTGTCCCAGCGCTGCGGGGGATACACCCAGAACCCGCCGGAGGTCCCGTAATCGCACGGCAAGCCGGCGATGAACTCCCGCCGATCGTTTTCGGCTACGAACAACCCGTGGTTCCCGCCGTCGATGAACATATCGAGGTGTTGTCCCAGCTCGTAAATTCGATCGAATTCGTCTTTGCGGATGCAATCCCCCCAGGGCAGGTAGCCCGAGGTATTGACCAGGAGCGTCTTATGGGGCCAGCGGCCGCGGATGTATTGGGCCGTCTCACGATTCAAGCGGGAATAATAGGCGACGCTGGTTTCTTCGCTGCATTCAGGGCAGCGGCACCTTCCCTGGTCGGCGACCTCCAGGTGAAACCCGTCCACCTGGAAGTTACCGGCTACGTAATCAATGACCTTACTCATCCAGGAGCGGGACTTTTCCTTGGATCCGCAAAGGGTCAGCGGGTTCGTGCCCCGCACCTCGGGATCGGCTTTGATGATCGATTCGAACCCCCAGCTGTACACGCCCAACCCGTAGATAATCCGGATCCCGCTGGCGTGCGCGATGTCGATGCACCGGTCGACCTGAGCCTTCCGCTCCCGGTCCACGACACTTTGGATATCCAGGGGCCAATCACGATTGGTCAGCAGGCCGAAGATGTCCAACGCTGTATATTGTGCTGCTTTCAGGGAATCGATGGTGCTTGAAAAGTCTTCGATTGTCCTGGCATCGATCCTCACCGCAGGCCAGTCCTCGTGGAGGATGGGTTCATTGCGAAAATCGTTGATCCACACACCAAACGCCACCCGGTTGTCGAAGCGCGCACCCGGCATACGCCCCTCCTTCAGCCCTTGATTCTCTCTTTGAACGCCCGATCGAGGAGCACCGCACCCACGAGCACCGCTCCCTTCAGAATGCTCTGGTAGAAGGAGTGAATCCCCAGCAAGTTGAGGCCGTTGGCTATGAAGCCAACGATAAAAGCTCCGATGAGCATGCCGAAAACCGAGCCTTCGCCGCCTTCCAGACTCGTGCCTCCCAGGATGATGGCCACGATGACGTCGAACTCGAAGCCCTGCCCGACCATCGCCTGGCCGACTCCCAGGCGGGAAGCCATCAGCGTCCCGGAAAAGCCGGCCAGGGTGCCGACCAGCACATACAGCAGGATGACGATCGCCCCGACATTGATACCGGAGAGCAGCGCCGTGCGCTTGTTGCCCCCGATGGCGAAGGAATACTTGCCGAGGATGGTTTTGCTTTCGATGAAGAAAAATATCGCCAGAATGACGAGCGTAATCACGAGCATGATCGGCAGCGGTCCCAGGAAACCCCGGCCCAGGAGGGTGAAATGAGGACCGAGCCCGAGATGGATGCTGTTCCCGCCGGTGATCACCAGCGCCAGGCCGCGCGCCGCGTACATCGTTCCGAGGGTCGCGATGATCGATGGAATCTTGAGCAAAACGACCATAACCCCGTTCAACAGCCCGGTGGCGGTGCCGATCAGCGTGGAAGCGATGAGCGAAAGCCAGAGGGGCAGCCCGGCGGAAACGAAGAAAGCCGAAAACATCCCGGTGAGCCCGAGAATGCTTCCGATCGAAAGATCGAAATTGCCGGAAATCATCAGCAGCGTCACCGCGCTGCCCGTGATCACCACGAAGGCTACCTGCCTGGTCACATTCGTCAGGTTGGTGATGGTCAGGAACTCCCTGCTCAGAACCGCCAGGACCCCGACGATCAATACCAGAACCCCAACGATCACTATTTTCTGCGAGAAGCCGCTGCCTGGTTTCATGCTTCGCCCTTGTTCCGCCTGCCCTTGGTGATTAGGTGCATGATCTGCTCCGCGTCCGCGTCCATATTGTCCAATACCTTGACGATCTCCCCCTCGGACAGGAGGAAAATACGGTCGCAGAGGTTCACGATCTCCGGATATTCGGAGGAGAATATCATGATGGCGACCCCCTGCCCGGCCAAATCGCGAATGATCTTGTGGATTTCCTCTTTGGCGCCCACGTCGATGCCGCGGGTGGGTTCGTCCATGATGAGGATCCTGGATTCGGCGTTGAGGCATTTCGAGACCACGACCTTCTGCTGGTTGCCGCCGCTCAGTGTGGCCGCGCGCTGCTCGATGCTGCGGGCTTTGATGCTCATCAGGCGGGCATACTTTTCCGCGGTTTGCCGTTCCAGCTTCGCGCTCACCACCCCGAGGGTGGCTAGCTTACGGAGATTAGTAATCGAAATGTTCGAGCGGATCGGGAGCTTGGGAATGATCCCCTCGCTCAGCCTCTCCTCGGGGATCATGGCGATGCCCCGACGCAGGGAATCCTTGGGCAGGGCGAAGCGCGCAAGCCGGCCTTTTATCCGAATGGTGCCCGCTTTCACGACATCCAGACCGTACAGCGCGTACCCGATTTCCGATTTGCCGGCGCCGCGCAAACCGTAAAACCCGATGATTTCCCCGCGGTGCAGATCGAAGCTTATGTTGCGCAGCTTGTCAGTCGCCAGGTCGCGCACCTCCAGCACCTTTTGGGCCTGATCCACCGGGCGCGGAACATAGTTTTCATTGACCGCCTTGCCGATCATCATTCGGATCAGGTCCTCTTTACCGATTTCCGTCACTTTGGAGGTGCTGATCACGCGCCCGTCGCGGAATACGGTCACGTAATCCCCGATGCTGAAGATGTCATCCAGGATGTGGGAGATATAGATCACGGTGATCTGCCGGTTTTTCAAATCCCTGATGACCGAAAAAAGCCTTTTGGTTTCCTGCTCGGACAGCGCGGCGGTCGGCTCATCCATGATGATGAGATTCGCCTCCACCCCGAAAGCCTTGACGATTTCCAGCACCTGCTTCTCCGCATAGCTCAGGCTGGAGACCTTGGCCTGGAGCGAAATATCAGGGGCGAAATCCCGCAAAAACCGGAAAACCCCTTCCACGGGGTCGGGTTTCCGGAGCACCCCGCACCAGGACTTCTCCCTCCCCAGAGTGAGGTTTTGCTCGACGGTCAGCTGGTTGACGACTGTGAGCTCCTGGAAAAGAGTGCTGATCCCTTCGTTCATGGCTTCCCGGATGGACCGGGGCCGGTACTCGCGCCCTTTGTAGAATATCTGGCCGCTGGTCCGCTCCTCCGCGCAGGTCAGGATCTTGATGAAGGTCGACTTGCCGGCGCCGTTTTCCCCCACGATGCAATGGACGGTGTTCTGCCGGATATCCAGACTCACGTCCTGCAACGCCTGGACGCCGGGATAGCTCTTCGCGAGGTGCCTTGCTTCCAAAATGTTTTCGTTCATCGTGGATCCTGAAATATTCCGGGGAGCCGCGCGGCTCCCCGGTTGCGGAATGTAACAATTACTACTTGGCTATCTCTTTTCTCAGATCGATGTCGATGTTCCACTGATCTTTCAGGAAAAACTGGATCTCGTCGATGCTCAGGTCCCAGCCGTTCACGATGAAGGACACGACTGCCTCGTTCTTATCCGTGGCGTACATATCCAATTTTTTATCGAAAATCTTCTGGAGCAGGTCGATGCACTTGCGGGCATTGGCCTTGGGCTGCAGCGCCAGGGTGGCCTTGAACGCGGAAGCCGGGTTGGCGATCTTGATGATCTCCGGGACCGACCCGTCCACCCCCGCGTGCACTTCGCTCAGGGGCTTCTTGTCCGCCGCCTTGCCCCGGCCGGCCGCTTCGAAGGCCGCCAACCCGCCGAGAACGTTCTCGGCGTCGTACCCGAACATGATGTTCACGCCCTTGTGCCTCTGGAGTATGTCCTCGGCGGTGGCATACGCGACCTCCCGGTTGCTCTTACCGCCGTTGAAAACCCACTCCGCGCCGGGCTGGACCTTCATGACCCCCTGGATGAAGGCCTTGGTGCGCTGATCGTGCGCCCAGTCAACCGACGGGTCGCTGATCGTGGCGATCTGGAACTTCATCCCGGGGTAGTAGCCCAGCATCTTTTTGGCGACCAGCTCCCCCATCGCGATCGAGCCGGGCCGCTCCTCGATCATCATGGTCGGGTATTTCACCTTGCCCGAGGCGACGTTCACGAACGACACGACCGGTATCCCGGCTTTCTGCGCGGCTTCGATGGACACTTCCATGGTGGCCTGGTCGTAGGCCTGGCAGATGATGCCGCTTACCTTTTTCGCAATCAGGTCCTCCATCGCGGCCGCCTGCACCTCCGGCTTCATCTGGCCGTCCATGGGGATGAACTCATAACCCAGCTCCCGGCAGTAATCCGCGGCGGCCTTCTGGTGCGCCTGTTGGTAGGAGTCATGCAGGCCCCAGAACACTTCCCCGATGACCTTTTTCTTGGCGGAACCCTTCTCCCCGCCTCCGGTGGCGAATGTAGCCGCCGTGAACAACAGCAGAAGCACGCACGCCAAACCGATCACCCTACTTGCTTTCATTTGATCCTCCCTATTTAAGAATTATGATCCAAGTCCTTGGCAACAAGCCGGTCCCTTACGCCGCCGGTCCACCCCCTTTCTTCCCGGTCCCCGCCCGCCGGCGGGCTGAATCATGGGTCAGCCACACCTGATAGAAATCCCGGCAGGTGACGAACCGGAAACCCTCGCCATTCATCAGCTCGATGAGCCCGGAAAATGAGCCGACCATGCTTTTCCAGCGCTTCGATCTGGGCCTGGCCCTGCCACCGGCGCGGGGCGCGGAAGGAGACCGGCTGCAGGCCGGCGATGGCTCCCACGATTTTCTTGTTGATGACCAGCCTGGCTTCATGGCCCTTGCGCACAACCGCCTTCACCGTTTCCGGGTTTTCACGAGCTGTTTCGCCGGTGAAGAAGAAGGTGGCGGGAATCGAGAACCGCTCCAAGATGTCAAAAATTCTTGATGTACCCTGCCGGACACCGTTATAGCTCTTCAGGTAGTTGCCGATGTCGGTTTCCATGTCAATACCGAAAATGACATAGGTAGTCATGGCCATCATCTTCTACATTTAGAATGTTATCGATATCGTGAATGTAACAATCCGACTATAACCGCAGCAGGCTCATTTGTCAAACCGCGAAATCATCGTGAAATGGCAAGCGGTATGTCCGACCGCCTTTACCGCGGGCTGATGCGGGTGATCCCGTTGAAGCAGAAGGTGCAGAAACCACCCGCGAGCAGCGGGTTGGCCAGCATCCCCTCCTCGCTCAGGTAGCCCAGGGAGTCGGCTCCCAGGAAGTCGCGGATCTGAGCCGCCGACTTGCTGTGGGCGATAAGTCGCCGCGTCTCGGCGGTGTCGATTCCCAGGTAGCAGGAGTGGCGGTAGGGCGGGGAGCTCACCCGCACGTGCACCTCGCGGGCGCCGAAGTCCCGGATCAGCCGCACGATGTTCTTGAGGGTGGTGCCTCGCACGATGGAGTCCTCCACCAGCACGATCCTCTTGCCCTTGAGCACCGAGCGGTTGGGGTTGTACTTCTTGCGCACCTTGGCGTCGCGGATGGCCTGGGTGGGCTCGATGAAGGTGCGCCCGATGTAGTGGCTGCGGATCAGCCCGAAGTCGAAGGGGATCCCGGATTCCGCGCTGTAGCCCAGGGCCGCGAAGGTGCTGGAATCGGGGACCGGGATGACCGCGTCGGCCCGTGCCGGGTGCTCCCGCCACAGCCGGCGGCCGAACTCCTTGCGCACCTCGCCGGTGGTCTCGGCGGCTCCATACAGGAAGCCGTCGGGACGGGCGAAGTAGACGTGCTCGAACACGCAGCGCAGCTCCTCGGCGGGGGGAAAAAGCTGCGTGCGCCGCAGGCCGCGGTCGTCGATGACCACCATCTCCCCGGGCCGGACCTCGCCCAGGTACCGGGCGCCGATGATGTCGAAGGCCGGCGTCTCAGAGGCCACCGCGTAGGCCCCACCCCGGGCGGGCGGTAGCCGGCCCAGCACCAGGGGCCGGACCCCGCTTGGGTCCCTCACGGCGAACAGGGCCTTGAGGGTGAGCATGACGATGGAATAGGCCGGCTTCACTTCCCCGAAACAGGAGGCCACGATCTCCTCCTGGCTCCTGCCCCGGGCGCGCGCGAAGTAGTGCAGGATCAGCTCCGTGTCGCTGTCGGTCTTGAAGATGCACCCCTCGCGCGCGAGGCGGCTCTTGAGAGCGTTGCAGTTGGCGAACTGCCCGTTGTGGGCGATGGCCACAGGGCCATTCTGGGTCTCGGCCACGAACGGTTGGGCGTTGGCGAGCGTGGAGGAGCCGAAGGTGGAGTAGCGGTTGTGCCCGATGGCCCCCCGGCCGTCCAGCTCTTGGAGCATCCGGTCGGTGAACACGTCGTTCACGATGCCCATGCCGTGGTGGCTGTGGAACTTGCGCTGGGAGGCGGTCACGATCCCGCTGGACTCCTGGCCGCGGTGCTGCAGGTTGTGCAGGGCCAGGTACACGTACTCCGCCGGCTTGGGCACGCCCCAGATGCCGAACACGGCGCAGCGGTCGCGGATGCGGTCCTCGCTCATACCTTCACTTCACCCTCCGGCTCGACCAGGTGCGCGTAGCGCTCAAGCAGGGGGGCTACCTCCTGACTGAGGAATTCCTCGACCTGGACGGCGGCCAGTCCGGTGAAGTCCGCACCATAGGTGATTTGCTCCAGCTCGTCAAGAGTGAAAGGCAGACGCCCATCGGCGGCTAATTTTTCCAGGAGACGGTTGTCGCCGGCCTCCTCCTTCATTTCCCGCGCCGCCGCCACCGCCTGCTCCCGGATGGCCTCGTGCAGGCTTTGCCGGTCCCCGCCGGCGAGCACCCCTTTCATGAGGATGGTCTCGGTGGCCAGGAAAGGCAACTCCTCGGCGAGCAATCGCGCGGCCACGCGGGGATAGACCACCGCACCCCGGACCACGTTGGCGTACAGGATGAGCGCTGCGTCCATGGCCAGGAAGGCCTGGGGCAGGTACAGCCTGCGGCCCGCCGAGTCGTCCAGGGTACGCTCCAGCCACTGCGTGGCCGCGGTCTGGTCGGCCGCCTGCGCCTGGCTCATGACGAAGCGCGCCAGGGAGCACAGGCGTTCGCAGCGCATGGGATTGCGCTTGTAGGCCATGGCGGAGCTCCCGACCTGTTTGGACTCGAAGGGCTCGTCCGCCATTTTCAGGTGCTGCAGCAGGCGAAAATCCACGGCAGCCTTGTGCGCGCTCAAGGCGGTGTTCTTCAGCACGTCGAGGATGCGGCTGTCGATGAGGCGGGTGTAGGTCTGCCCCGAGACCGGCAGCGAACCCTCAAAGCCCAGCTTGCGGCAGACCCTGCGGTCCAGTTCCCGCACCTTGCCCGCATCCCCGTCGAAGAGCTTCAGGAAGCTGTCCTGGGTCCCCGTGGCGCCCTTGGCCCCCAGCAGGCGGAAGTCGGCCAGGAGGCGCTCCAGGTCGCGGAAGCAGAGCACCAGGTCGTGCAGCCAAAGCGCGGCCCGCTTGCCCAGCGTCACGGGCTGGGCCGGCTGGAAATGCGTGTAGCCCAGACAGGCCAGGGACTTGTGCTCCCCGGCGAAACGGGCGAGCTCCGCGATCACCACCTTCAAGCGCACCCGGATCAGACCCAGGGCCTCGGCAAGCTGCAGAAGCTCGCTGTTGTCCGTCACGAAGCAGCTGGTGGCCCCCAGGTGGATGATCCCCCTGGCCGAGGGACACTGCTCCCCGTAGGCCAGCACCCCGGCCATCACGTCGTGGCGGATCTCCCGCTCCTTGGCTTCCATGAACTCGTAGTTGATGTCGTCCCGGTGGGCGCGCAGCTCCTCAAGCTGCGCTGTACTGATGTCCAGGCCCAGCTCGGCCTGCGCTTCGGCCAGCGCGATCCAGCAGCGGCGCCACTTGCGGAACTTCGACTCCTCCGAGAAAAGCCCGGCCATGGCCGCGCTGGCGTAGCGCTCCGCTAAGGGGTTGGCATAGCGGGTGCGGTCCCTGTCCCTGCCCACCACACTACTCCCGGTACCGGGTGAGCTTTTCCAGCGCTACTTCCAGCTCGGGGGCCTTGAAGATCCTCCGGCCGGTGTAGCGGTTAGCCCCGGCCATGTACATCTGCGAAACCAGGGAGGTCAGGGGTCTGGGCAGCCGTTTAGGCTGCACGTCGCAGAGCTTCTGCCAGCCGGCGCCGCTTTTCTTCCACCGCTGGCAGGCGGCGACGAACGCCGGCTGCCTGTGCTGGTACCACTGGCGTAGTACTTCCTTGCTGATCTGCTCGCCCTTGAATCCGAAGCGGTTCTCGTCGAAGGTCCCGATCACGTCGCAGAGCACCAGACCCTGCTCCCAGACCGCCTCGATCTTGCCGTCATAGTGGCGGAAGCCGGCCTTTTCGGCGAGCTCGCAGACCACCCGGTTGGCCTGCAGGGCCATGGTCTTCAGGTCGCGGAAGTCCCCCGGGCGCAGGCCCGAGAGGCGCAGGGCCTCCTTCTGGCTCAGGGGGCGGTCCCCCGGCTCCAGCTTGGTCGTGAAGCTCATCACGGGCTCGCTCAGCATGTCCCCGGGCTTGGGCTCCTGCTTCAGGCCCAGCTCGCGCAGGATCGCCTGCACCCCCCGCTCGCGGCTGCGCGGGTCGCTCAGGGCGCGGGCCTGGTCCAGACGCTTGAGCATCGAGCTGCCCAGGGGCAGACCGTTGCGGAAGATGATCTCCAGGCCGATCAGGTAGTTGTTGATCCGGCCGCGGTTGTGCTCGAAAAAGCTGTAGTCGTAGCAAATCTCCGGCGAGCCTCCACAGTAGTACTCGCGCACTTCCGGGCGGTAGACGCGCGCCAGCGCGACCTGCATGATCGCCGACCCGCCCCCGCCCTCCTCCAGGTCGGCGAAGCGGATGGCCTGCCCGCTGTCGGTCACCAGGCCGCGGTAATGCGTGCGCATCCCCCGGCGCTCCAGCTCTTCGAAGTTGAACGCGGCCATGACCGCCAGGGCCCGTCCCTTGCCCGCGATGTGGTCGGGCATTTCCCCCCAGTCGAACACGCTGTAGCGGTCGGAAAACACGAACGTGCCCACCCCGGCGCGGTCCTCGTAGGCCGGCTCGGTGACCAGCAGGTCCTTTACGCTGCCCATGGCTACCTCCTTTCCCGGTCGCTTGATTCCAGCGCTTTCACCTTCTCCTCGCGGGAGCGCTTCAGGCGGCCGGCCAGCTCCGGGTTGAACGCCGCGAAAAGCTGGGCCACGAACCTGCCCACGTTCCGCGGGTCGTAGATCACGGCGTTGCTGGAGCCCGGGGGGTTGGACAGGCAGCTGGGGTTCGGTGCGTCCGGCGGGCAGCTGATCACGGGCGCCAAGGCATGAAAGGAGAGGGTGCCGGACAGCGCGTCCGTGCCCCCGGCCACGGCGATGTAGGCCACCGCGCCCCCCAGGCGCTCGTACTCTCGTAGAAGGCTCATGAGGCGCTCCGGCTCCTTGTGCGCCGAGCAGATGCGCACCTCGTGCGGGATGCCGAAACCCTCCAGGGACTTCACGATTTTTTCCACGTGCCCCCGGTCGCTGTCCGAACCGGCGAACACCACTGCGCAGCCCTGGCGGCCGGCGGCCGCCTCCGCAAACGAAGCTCCCATCGAACCTCCCTCAACGCTCCAAGGCGCGATGCCCGATGTCCCGGCGATAGTGGCAGCCCTCGAAGCCGACGGCCTCCACCCCCCGGTAGGCGGCCGCGATGGCCAGGCGGATGGACGGGCCGGTTCCCGTTACTCCGAGCACCCGTCCCCCGGAGGTGACCACCTCGCCGTTCTGCCGGCGGGTGCCGGCGTGGAACACGTGCAGTTCCGGCAATGCGGCCGCCTGCTCCAGCCCGCGCACGACCCTGCCCTTCTCGTAGGGCCCCGGGTACCCGCCGGCAGCCAGCACCACGCAGCAGGCCGCCCCTGGCCGGTTGCGGATCTCCAGCCCGCCCAGGTTCCCCCGCGCCGCGGCGGCGAGGAGCTCGAACAGGTCGGACTCCAGCAGGGGCAGCACCGCCTGGGTTTCCGGGTCCCCGAAGCGGCAGTTGAACTCCACGACCCGGACCTCGCCGCGAAGGATCATCAGCCCCACGTACAGGCAGCCGCGGTACGGGCTGCCCTCTTTTTCCAGTCCCCGCAGCGTCGGCTTCACGATCCGCTCGTCCACCGCACGCAGCACCTCGGGGGTGACCACCGGCGCCGGCGCGTAGGCCCCCATGCCGCCCGTGTTCGGGCCGAGGTCCCCGTCCAGAACCCGCTTGTGATCCTGGGAGGAGGCCAGGTACAGGGCTCGCCGCCCATCGCAGAGGGCCAGGATCGAGGCCTCCTCGCCCTCCAGGTACTCCTCGATGAGCACTGCATCCGCCGCAGCGCCCAGCACCCGCCGTCCCATCAGGCCGGCCAGCGCCTCCAGGGCCTCCTCCCGGCCGCCGCAGACCATGACGCCCTTGCCGCCGGCCAGCCCGGCCGCTTTGACCACCAGGGGTCCTTCCGGGAGGGCCCGCACGTGTCCTTGAGCCGCCTGGAGCCGGTCGAACACGGCGAAGGCCGGGTGAGGGATGCCGTGCCGCTGCATGAAAGCCCGGGCGTAGGCCTTATCCCCCTCCAGCCGGGCGGCCTCCTGGCAGGGCCCGAACAGGGGCAGGCCCCGGGCCCGGACCACCCGCTCGAT
>Ga0315289_10004476_pt1 | contig 20843 bp, 23 predicted proteins | sample YL17G11_40_MG_FD_203452 | JGI IMG/M metagenome (GOLD analysis project Ga0315289, IMG submission 203452) | Sediment microbial communities from Yellowstone Lake, YNP, Wyoming, USA - YL17G11_40 | ecosystem: Environmental > Aquatic > Freshwater > Lake > Sediment | place: USA: Wyoming | collected... | reverse complement strand
AACTCCGGGCCGGCCCATGTTCAAGAGGAGGCCGAAAACCGCCGCGAGCGAGAAGATGACCGCAAAGAATAGGATGACGAGGAAGACGGATTTGCGCTTATTCCCCGCGATCTGTTCATACACGTTGACGAACATGAATGCCGGGCTCGTTTTTAAATATTCGCTCCGGGGACACGATCCCGAATTCGGAAATTCGGGTCATGTCCCCTAAATTAAAACTGAACCTTGACCGGCTCTTTGGCCGCCGGCTGCTCGAGCTCGAAGTACTCCCGTTCTTTGAAGCCGAACATGTTGGCGATGAGGTTCGAGGGGAAGACCTGTTGCCGCTGGTTGAAGAGCATCACTTGGTCGTTGTAGAACTGGCGGGCGTACGCGATCTTGCTCTCCGTGCCGGACAGTTCCTCCTGGAGCATCAGGAAGTTCTGGTTCGCCTTGAGCTCGGGATAATTTTCCGCGACGGCGAAAAGCGTCTTCAATGCCCCGCTGAGCTGGTTCTCGGCGACGCCCTGGTCCTTGACCGTCGAAGCGTTGATGGCTTTGGCCCGGGCGTCGGTCACGTTCTGGAACACCTCGCGCTCGTGCTTGGCGTAGCCCTTGACCGTTTCGATCAGGTTGGGGATCAAGTCATACCGGCGCTTGAGCTGGACGTCCACCTGCGCCCAGGCGTTGGCGCACCGGTTCCGCAGGACGATCAGTCCGTTGTACATGCCGACGGCGATCAGAACGAGGCCGCCGATGATGATCAGAAAAACGACGAGCGCTCCCATGGTTCACTCCTTCGAAAGAATTCTTATTTACCCGATGAAAGAAGAATAGCCGCGGCGGCCGGAAAAATCAAGTGAAAACGCCCGCTTTTCGTCTATAAAAAATATTGACAGAAGAAAAAAACGCGTGTTATAGTGGGCTTCAATCATCCCTTGCGGGAGAGATTCATCTCATCATATTTAAAGGAGGTTTTGTGGCTACCTTAAAAGAGAAATTTGCGACGAAGATCGGACCCATGCGGGAAAGGATCCAGAAGCTGCTCAAAGAGAAAGCCGAGTTGGTCGTCGATGACGTAACGGTATCGCAAGTCGTCGGCGGCATGCGGGACATCCGCTCCATGGTCTGGATGATTTCCGACCTCGATCCCCAGGAAGGCATCCGGTTCCGCGGCTATACCATCCCGGACCTTCAGGCGAAACTCCCGAAGGCCCCTGGCGGGTCGGAGCCGATGCCGGAAGGCATCTTCTATTTCCTTCTCACCGGCGATATCCCGACCTACGAAGACTGCGTCGCGGTCACCGATGAATGGCGGAAGCGGAGCGCCCTGCCCGCCCACCTGCTCAAAGCCATGGACGCGGTCCCCATCGACACGCATCCGATGACCCAGTTCTCCCTGGCCATCCTTGCCCTGCAGCGCGATTCCAAGTTCGCGGCCCGCTATCGCGCCGGAATGCCCAAGGGCGAATATTGGGACCCGATGTTCGAAGACGTCATGGACATCCTGGCCAAGCTGCCCGAGATCGCGGCTCGGATCTACCTGCGCGCCTATAAGGGCGGCATCCACATCGCGCCGGACCCGAAACTCGACTGGGGAGCCAACCAGGCCCACATGATCGGGATCGACAAGCACGATTTCTACGACCTCATGCGGCTGTACCTCGTCATCCACAGCGATCATGAAGGCGGCAACGTTTCCGCTCACACCTGCCACCTCGTCGGCTCGGCCCTGTCCGACGCCTACTACAGCCTATCCGCCGCCATGAACGGCTTGGCCGGTCCGCTCCACGGCCTGGCCAACCAGGAAGTCCTCCGCTGGATCATGGACGTCATGAAGGAGCTCGGCGGCGTCCCGACGAAGGAACAGCTCCACAAGTACCTATGGGACACGCTCAAATCCGGCAAGGTCATCCCGGGCTACGGCCACGCCGTCCTCCGCAAGACCGACCCCCGGTATATCGCCCAGCGCGAATTCGCCCTCAAGCACCTCCCCCACTACGACATGTTCAGGGTCGTCAGCGACATTTACGAAGTCGCGCCCAAGATCCTGATCGAGCAGGGCAAGGCGAAGAACCCGTGGCCGAACGTCGACGCTCACTCCGGCGTTCTCCTCTACTACTACGGCTTGACGGAATACGATTTCTACACCGTCTTCTTCGGCGTAAGCCGGGCGATGGGCATCCTGGCCCAGCTCATCTGGAGCCGCGCTCTCGGCCTCGCCATCGAGCGGCCGAAGTCGGTTCTGCCCGAGTGGCTCGAAGCGCAGCAACCGAAGTAAGCGCAGAACGAACGCGCTAAAACGCGCTCGCGGACGCAAGTAACGCGAAGGCCGGTTCCTCCGGGAACCGGCCTTTGTTTATTTGAGATCGCCACGTCGCTACGCTCCTCGCGACGACCAAGAGGTCGTCGCCCCAGCCCGTTTGGGGCTCGCGATGACGAGCGGAGTGCTCAGAACCCATCCGAGAGCAAGCATGATCACCCCTTTCTTCTCCTGGGCGAGGGGCATGCCGCCCGGAACTCGTCCGAGAGCGAGAGCGGGCACGGTTCGGAAAAACGCAGTTTTTCCGAGAGCTCGAGAGCGAGGTCGAGCGGATTTTCCACGCTGGGGAAAATCCGCGTGGTTCCGGGCGGCATGCCCCGAGCCCCTTTTTGACAATATTGCGACGCTTGAGTTAGGATGGCCGAGGAGGCAAGGATGAAAAAATATAAAATCGGACTCGTCGGCTGCGGCACGGTCGGCCAAGGGTTCATGGAGATCCTGGACAAAAAGGCGGCCGCGCTGAAGACCAATTTCGGTTTCGAGGCGAAAATCGTCGCCATCGCAGACAAGATCAAGGGCAACCTGATTGCGCCCCAGGGGATCGACCTCAAGAAGACGCTGCGCGCGCTCGGCGAGGGCAAGACGCTCCACGCCGTGGACTCCAAGGCCGCCAAGTATGACGGTATGACCGCCGTCGACATTATCGCCGCGGCGAAAGCCGACATCATCGCCGAGATGACCTATACCGATATCAAGACCGCTGAGCCGGCGACCACCCACATCCGGACCGCGCTCCAGACCGGAAAGCATGTCGTCACATCGAACAAGGGCCCGGCCGCGCTCCACTACAAAGAGCTCAAGGCCCTGGCCGACAAGAAAAAGCTCCAGTTCCGCATCGAGGGAACGGTCATGAGCGGCACCCCCGTCTTCACGCTCTGCGAACGCGGGTTCGCGGGCAACGCGATTAAAGAAATTAAGGGCATCCTCAACGGCACGACGAATTTCATCCTGACGAAGATGGAGCTCGAAAACATGGATTACGCCGACGCGCTGGCCCTGGCCCAGAAGCTCGGCTACGCCGAGGCCGACCCGACGGCCGACGTCGGCGGATTCGACGCCCTGGCCAAAGTCGTCATCCTTTCGAACGTCCTGCTCGGCGGCAACCTCAAGCCGTCCGCGATCACGCCCGAAGGGATCACCGGGATCACCAAGGATATGGTCATGGCGGCGAAAGCCGAAGGCTACCGCTACAAGCTCGTCGCCTTCACCCGGAAGGACGGCGGCAAGATCGTGGCCGGTGTTTCGCCTCAGAAGCTCCCCCTATCCGACCCCCTGACGGGCGTCATGGGCGCTAAAAACGCCCTGACCTTCGACCTCGACCTCATGGGGCCGGTGACCATCCAGGGAGCGGGGGCGGGCCGGACCGAGACGGGCCACGCCATCCTCCAGGACGTGCTTGCCATCCACCACGATTTAGGCTAAAATTGGTTCTTAATCGTAGGGACTTCAATACCCTGTATCATGCGTTTTAACGCGCAGCGCAAAAAGAGCTGGGGTATCCGTCTGCGCGTTCTTCGTTAGGCTTTCATCGGTGGGTTTGGCCTCTGTAGGCAGAGGCGCGGTCCCTTTTATTAGCGGGCGCAGGAACGTTAACGAGGAGGCATCATGGCGGACAAGACATACGGCCCGGGAGTCATGAAATACGTCGAGGAGGCCCAAAAGCTCATGGCCGCACGGAACGCGCAACTGGCTCTGGCCAAATCCTGGAAATTCGACACGATCGCCGTCCACGGCCTGTATTCGCTCGAAGAGGCCTATGTCCGCAACCAGGGCGCGGTGATCGAACCGCTCTACCTCTCCGCCTCGCAATCTTACAAGGATGCCGACGAACTCGAAGCGGCCCTCGCCTATCTCATCCCGACGTGGTGCTACACCCGGATCGCCAATCCGACGACCTACTACCTCGAATGGGCGCTGGCGCTTCTCGAGGGATATCAGACCGGGTTTGACGCGTCATGCTGCCTCACCGCGTCCGGGATGGGGGCGATCTCCATGGCCGTGGACCCGTTCCTGGTCAAGCAGAAGGACGGAGAGAAGATCAACTTCGTCTCGTGCATCCAAGTTTACGGCGGGACGTTCCAGCTGTTCAACCTCCGTAAAGCCCAGGAGCGAGGCTTCGAGGTCCGGTGGGTCCTTCATCCGGAGGACATCAATGACTGGAAGGCGAAAATCGACGAAAACACCCGCTTCGTCTATATGGAGGCGCCGAGCAACCCGCAACAGTCGTTCTGCGACCTGAAGGCGTTGGCCGATCTCGCCCATCACTGGGAGATCCCGTTCATCATCGACACGACGTGCGCCACACCGGCCCTCATGCGGCCGATCGAATTCGGCGCGGACGTCGTCGTCCATTCGCTGACGAAATCCATCACGGCCGGCGGCTGCGCCATCGGCGGCGCGCTCATCAGCCGAAAGCCGGTCGTGACCAAAATCAAGAACGACCACCCGCTCTTCAAGACGAGCTTCGCCGAATACGTGAAGTTCCTCCCTTACCGCGACAACGGGCCCGCCGCCTCGCCCGTCAACGCGATGTTCGCCCTGAACGAGCTCCGGACGCTGCGCTCGCGCATGGATTTGGTAAGCGCGAACTGCCAAAAGGTCGCCGAGTGGCTGCAAAAACATCCCAAGGTTTATAAGGTGGATTATCTCGGATTGCCGAGCGACAAGCTCCATGCCCTGGCCAAACGCTATATGAAGCTCGTCGATTCGGACGACGGGACGGGACATCCGGTCCATCGCTACGGCCATTTGATGAGTTTCCGCGTGGACGGACCGCCGGCCAACGCCCGCAAGGTCTTCGACGGGTTCAAAATGATCTACCGGGCGACGGACCTCGGCCGGATCAAGAGCGTGGCCACGATCCCGGCGATCTCGACGCACCAGCAGCAGGGCGAGGAGGCGCGGCGGATGGCCGATGTCCCGCCGCAGCTCATCCGGCTGTGCGTGGGCGGCGAGGATCCGGCCGACGTCATCGCCGACCTCGACCAGGCGCTTAAATCAATTTAGAAAGCGGGGTCAGGCCTTAATCCGAACCGACCTTGAGTTCGAGCCCGCCTTGAGATAAAATTTTTTCATGGAAAAAATCCGGATCCAGGGGAACCGCGACCTGCGCCTCCAGGGACACGTCCGGGTCAGCGGCTCGAAAAACGCAGTCCTGCCCGCGATCGCCGCGTCGCTCTTGACCGACGAACCCGTCCGCCTCAAGAACATCCCGCTCGTGACGGACGTCCATTCCATGCTCCGGCTCATGAAGGAACTCGGGTCGGACTATGAAATCAAGAAGAACACGCTGACGATCCAGGTCCGGAAGATCCTGTCCGAGGAAGCCTCCTACGACCTCGTCAAGGTCATGCGCGCCTCGATCCTCGTCTTAGGCCCGCTCGTGGCGCGGTTCGGCCGGGCCATCGTCGCCCACCCGGGCGGCTGCGCCATCGGGTCGCGCCCGATCAACCTCCACCTCGCCGGCCTGCAGAAAATGGGCGCCTCCATCACCTCGGAACACGGCTACATCCGGGCCGAGGCCGAACGGCTGCAGGGCGCGGACATCCACTTCGAAAAGAACACGGTCACCGGCACGGAGAACCTCGTCATGGCCGCGGCCCTCGCCCGCGGCGAGACGATTCTCCGCAACTGCGCCCGCGAGCCCGAAGTCGCGAACCTCTGCGAACTCCTCGTGAAGATGGGCGCCAGGATCGACGGGATCGGCGAGGAAACGGTCCGCGTCCAGGGCGTCGACCGCCTCGGCGGGGCGACGCACGAGATCATTCCCGACCGGATCGAGGCGGGGACGTTCCTCGTCGCCGGCGCTCTGACCGGCGGCGACATCACGCTGGTGGACGCGGAGCCCGCCCACCTCACGACGATCATCGAAAAACTCCGCTTCTCGGGCGCCGCGATCGAGGTCTACAAGAACCGGACACTGCGCGTCGTAGGCAGCCCCGAGATCAAAGCCCAGGACGTCACGACCTCCCCCTACCCCGGATTCCCGACCGATATGCAGGCCCAGTTTACGGTCCTGATGACACAGGCCCAGGGGACGTCCATCATCACCGAGACGATCTTCGACCGCCGCTTTCTGCACGTCAACGAACTGCTGCGCCTCGGCGCCAATATCGAGGTCAGCGGCGATAAGGCGATCGTGCGCGGAAAGACGCCGCTCTCCGGCGCCGAGGTCATCGCCACCGACCTCCGGGCGTCGGCCTCCCTTGTCCTGGCCGGCCTGATCGCCGCCGGGACGACGACTGTGAACGACGTCGAACATCTCGACCGCGGCTACGAAGCGATCGAAGAAAAGCTCCAATCCCTCGGTGCAAAGATCGAGCGGGTCAAAATCGAAGCCTGAACGCCCGGAATCCTCCGCCAAAAACGGGGGACGGACAGGATAGAGAGGTCGCCCATGGAAGATTGCATCTTTTGCAAGATCGCCGCGAAGAAAATCCCGGCGAAGGTCGTCTACGAAGATGACCGGATCCTGGCCTTCGACGACATCCGGCCCCAGGCGCCGATCCACACGCTCATCATCCCCAAGGACCACTTCGCCTCCCTCGCCGACGTCCCGGCCGAGAGGTCCGATCTGCTCGCCGACATCCTGATGGCGGCGCGCCGGGTCGCGGCCGGCAAAGGCCTCGCGACGTCGGGCTACCGCATTGTCCTGAACACCGGCCGGGACTCCGGGCAGGACGTCTTTCATATCCATTTCCACCTCTTAGGAGGAAGGAGGATGACATGGCCGCCAGGATGACCCCCTCGCTACAAATCACGTGGCTCGGCCATTCGGCCGTTAAAATCCAGGGAAGCCGGACGGTCATCATCGACCCGTTTCTCTCCGGCAATCCCAAAGCCGCTCACGGGCCGGAGGCCATCGCCGACGCGGACGTCGTCATCGTCACCCATCATCACAGCGACCACCTCGGCGATGCCTTCGCGATCGCCAAGAAAACGGGCGCGGTGATCGTCGCTATCCACGAGATCGCCGTCGAGGCCCAAGCCGGCGGGCTGTCCGCGGTCGGAATGAACATCGGCGGGACGGTCGAAGCCAACGGAGTCACGGTCCACATGGTGAACGCCGTTCATTCCGCCGAAAAGGGCAACCCCGCAGGCGTCGTTATTGAAATGGACGGCAAGCGCATTTACCACGCCGGGGACACGGCCTTGACGTACGACATGAAGCTCGTCGGCGAATATTTTCATCCCGACCTCAGTCTCCTGCCCATCGGCGATTGCTACACGATGGGCCCGGCGTCCGCGGCCAAGGCGGTCGAGTTCATCCGGACAAAAAAGGTCGTTCCCATCCATTACGGGACGTTCCCCGCCGTTTGCGGCGACCCCGAAAAATTCAAGCGGCTCGTCGGGACGAAGGCCAAGGTCATTATTCTCAAACCGGGCGAGACGACCCGCCTCTGAGGCGATGGCTTATCTCGTCGACGGCAACAACCTCCTGGGGACGCTTTTCCCCGGATTTCACAGAGACCCCGAAAACAAGCTGAAGCTCATCCGCCGGCTGATCGCCTTCCAGCGGACGCGCCGCGTCCGGGTCATTCTCGTATTCGACGGCGCGGCGGTCCCCGACCCCTCGGGCATGGCCCTGCCGGGCGAGCGGTTCGATATCATCTATCCTCCGGCCGGCGAAACCGCGGACGCCGTTCTGCACGGGATCCTCGAAGGCCGGCGCGACCTGCGTCACATGGTCGTGGTCAGCTCGGACCGCGAGGTCCGGGCGTTCGCCGGACTGCGCGGGGCAAAGGTCTGTTCGAGCCGCGAATTCGCCGCCGAACTCCGGCGAACGCTGCGCGAGCGGCGCGCCGAACAGGAATTGGAGAAGGAGGAGGAGCGGCCGTCGCGGCTCGACGTCAAGCTCTGGTCTCAAGTCTTCAAGGAGCGGCCGTGAACGGCATCGCGATCATCGGCACGGGACGGCTGGGGACATCTCTGGCGACGGCGCTCGTCGCGGCCGGACAATCCGTCCGCTACCTCGCCGACAAGAATCCAGCGGCCCTCCGGGCCAGCCGGAAAATCGTCGGCCGGGGCCTGATCACGGCGGAATCCGCCGTGGCCGCGGCCGGTGCGAACATCATTTTTCTCAGCATTCCCGACGACGAAATCGTCTCGGCCGCGAAACAGCTGGCCCGGAAGGGTGGGTCCTGGCGCGGAAAAATCGTCTTTCACACGAGCGGGTTACGGCCGTCCGAAGACCTCAAACCGCTCAGGGCCCTGGGCGCGGCCTGCGCCTCTTTCCATCCCGTCCAGTCATTCCCAAGGAACGACATTCCGGCGTCGCATTTTTCGGGGATCTTCGTCGGCTTGGAAGGAGACGCGAAAGCCGTTCGCGCCGGGCGGGCGCTCGCCCGCGGTTTAGGAGCGCGGCCGTTTCGCGTCGAAGCGAAAGACAAACCGCTCTATCACGCCGCCTGCAGCATGGCCTCAAACCTTTTCGTCCCGCTCTTCGAAGCAGCCCGCGGGCTGTTGCGGGCGACGGGGCTCGGGGACCGGGAGGCCGCCCGCATTCTCGGGCCGCTTATCGAAGGAACTTTACAGAATGTCAAGAATATTGACGCGTCGACTGCTCTCACCGGTCCCATCGCGCGCGGCGACGCGGCGACGATCAAAGCCCATCTCGCCGCGCTCAAACCGTTTCCGGCCGCGCGCCGTATATATATAGCGCTCGGCAAGGACGTGCTGCGGATCGCGAAAAAGGGAAACCTCTCTCCGGCTAAGGTCAAAGCCCTGAAGCGCCGGCTGGCAGGAAAATAACTTCTTCCTCGAGCTCGACCCCGAATCGGTCCCTCACCCTCTTCTTCAGATCCGCGGCGAGCGCGAGGACATCGCGGGCTGTGGCCTGGCGGGCGTTGATCAGAAAATTGCAGTGGCCCGCATAAACAGCCGCCCCGCCTTTTACGAGGCCTCGGGCCCCGACCTGCTCCAAGAGCCGGCCCGCCGGCCGTTTCGTCCCATCCGGGAGAGGGGGAGGATTCTTGAAATAGCTTCCGGCATATGCCGTGTCGCGCGGAGGATGCTTTCCGGCCCTGAGGGCGAGGTTTTCCGCGATCCGGGTCCGGATCTCGTCCGGGCGCCCCGGCCGCAACGCAAACTCCGCCTCGAGCACGATATGCGGATGGTGCTTGAGCATCGAATGGCGGTAGGCGAAACCGAAATCCTCTTGACTCAGAATCGATTCCTCGCCGGCGGTCGTCAGGACCGCGGCCTTATTGAGGAACGTCCCGAGGCATTGGCCGAACGCCCCGGCGTTCCCGAATACGGCGCCGCCGACCGTCCCCGGAATGCCGGCCAGGAATTCGAGCCCTTCAAGCCCGTGCGCCGTCGCGAATTCGACGAGCGTGTCGAGGCCGGTTCCCGCCGACACCCGGATTCCGCCGCTCGCGTCCGGGGTCGGCGTCGCCCGGACGGCGTTTTTGAGGATGAGGCCGCGGTAGCCATCGTCGTCGAAAAGAAGGTTGAAGCCGCCGCCGACGACATAGAACGGAATCCCGAAGTCACGGGCGGCGCGCACGGCCGAGCTCAAATCCGCGGCCGACCGGGCTTCAAAAAAATAATCGGCCGGGCCGCCGATCCGGAAATTGGAATGGTCTTTCAAGGGAACGTTCTCGAGCGGAGGCCGGCCCGCGATGCGCCGGACTTGATCGATAAAACCCGAACGTCGGTCCATGGGGAGGAATTCATTGTAAGCCAAGCGGGACGATTTGTCCAAAGACCCGCAGCCGGTCTATAATGGATAAGGAATTCCGAGACATCATAATCGGTTACGCCTGGGTCAAGCCGTCCGACCTCTGGGACGCCCGCCTGGCCCAGGCCCTATCTAACAAGGAGGATTATCCCATGGAAAAAGCACCCTCCGCCCCCGTCCCCGCGGAACCCACGTTGACACTTTCCGAGGGCCGACTGACACCGGACCAGGTCGACCTTATCCTCAAACATCTTCCCGTGGACATCACCTACGTGGACGAGAACGACCAGGTCCGGTATTACTCCGACGCCAAGGAGCGCATTTTTCCGCGGAGCCCGGCCGTCATCGGCCGGGCCGTACAGAACTGCCATCCGCCGAAGAGCCTCCATGTCGTCAATGACATCGTGGCCGCGTTCAAAGAAAAAAAGAAAGACGTCGCCGAGTTCTGGATTCAACGGAATGGGCAGTTCATCCTGATCCGTTATTTTCCGGTCTATGACGAGGCCGGCGTCTATCGGGGCGTCCTCGAGGTCTCGCAGGAGATTTCGCGATTGAAAAAGCTCGAGGGCGAGAAGCGCCTCCTCGACTGGAAATAAAAAAAGACCGGCCGATATCCTTCTTAGGCACGATTTTTGCTGTTTATTCCAGGCGGAGGCCGTTGTGCCGGACAGGTTTAACCCGTTCGAAGGCCCAAATGTTGACATTTCGCGGACTTGTAAGATATTATCCTCAAATATTTTGATGTGAGGTTGTCGATGAAAAGAACCGTCCTAACCGCTCTCGCGCTCATGATCGCCCTCAGCGGAATCGCCATGGCCCAGAACCCGTGCGATGATGCCTATATCAAGGCGATGCAGGCCAAAACGGCCGCCGAACAAGCCAAGCTTCTCAAGGATTTTCTCGACCAGTGTTCTGGCAAAGGCAGCCAATACGAGAATTACGCTCACGGCTATCTTTTCCTCGCTTTGATCCAGACGGGCAAGCTTGACGCCCAAACGCTGGCCGAGGGCGAGAAAGCAGCCGCTCTCGGCGGTTTCGACGACGGAATGAAATGCCAGATCCTGACGCAGTTGTCCGCCCTCCACGCAAAGGATGGACAGAACCTCGACAAGGCCAAATCGTTCGCCAGCCAGCTCATCCAGGTCGCGACGGCGGCCAAAGCCAAGGACGCCGAGAACGCGGCCTGGACCAGGTTCATCGGCGCGGGTCACTTTCTCACGGGCCAGGCGTTAGAACGAGCCAAGGATAATGCCAAAGCCGTCGAGTCCTACGTCACGGCGTACGGCATCCTCAAGGACCCCAAAATCCTTTTCGAAATGAAGCGGATCGCCAGAGCCCAATACGCCGCGAAAGATTACGCCGACGCGGAAAAGACGCTCCGGGCGCTCGTCCAAGCCAACCCGAAGGACACCGAGAGCCAGGCGCACATCCCTCAATGCCTGTACAAGCAAGGCAAGACAGCCGAAGCGCTGGCTCTCTGGAAGGATGCCTTCTCCAAAAGCAAATCCGCCGACCTGGCTTACAACATCGGGATCACCCTCGCCAAGGAAGGCCCGGCCGTGGCCAACGACGCCATGCGCTACCTCATCGACGCGGCCCTCCTCTCCTCGAAACACCAGAACGCGATCGGGATGGCGACGAAAATCTACCTCAGCGCGAACAAGGACTACAACGACCTGGGCAAGCTGCAGGACGACAGCAAGCGGCTCATCGACGATTGGGCCAAGCAGATCAACACCAAGTTCGGGAATAAAAGCGAGGACGAGCTCACGTCCGACGAGCGTCGCGAATACCGGAAGGTCAAGGAGCTCATCGACAAAGAACAGAAAACGCTCGACGGGCTCATCGCTAAGCAGAAAGCGATCGTGGACGGGTTCGAAAAAATCGTCGCCGAGGAGAAAGCCAAGCTCGGCCGGTAAACCGTTCAGCCTCGACGCCGGGATCCCTTGAAGCCTCGCCCCGCGAGGGAGAGACCTCAGGGGATTTTTTTTTCCGGCCATTATCGTTACAATGTCCTGGTGAGAGCTTGCCCACGTCGGGGAAGGATTCGATGACGCCCAAACCGCCGTCCCGCGCCCGGGCCATGGCCCGTATCGCCACGCTCCGCAAGGACATCGCTTTCCATGAGAAAAAATATTACGTGAATAACGACCCTCAGATCTCGGACAACGAGTTCGACCGGCTCGTCCGGGAGCTGAAGGACCTGGAAGCCGCCTACCCCGACCTGGTCACGCCCGAGTCGCCGACGCAGCGGGTCGGCGAGAAACCGGTCGAGGGTTTCGAGACGGTGCGTCACGCCGTTCCCATGTTGAGCATGGACAACGTCTATTCCGTCGAGGACGTCCGGGAATTCGACCGGAGGACCCGGAAGCTCCTCGCCGGCCAGGACGTGGACTATGTTGCCGAGCTCAAAATCGACGGGCTCGGGATCTCGATCCTGTACCGCGACGGACGCTATGTCCAGGCCGTGACCCGCGGCGACGGCGTCCAAGGCGACGACGTGACGGCCAACGTCAAGACGATCAAGAGCCTGCCGATGACGATTCCCGAGCGCCGCCCGGTCGAGGTCCGCGGCGAAGTGTATCTGCCGTTCGAGTCCTTCCGCCGGATCAACCGGGAGCGCGAGGCGAAGGACGAGCCGCTTTTCGCCAACCCGCGCAACGCCGCGGCCGGCTCGGTCCGGCTCCTCGACCCGCGCCTGGTCGCGTCCCGGACTCTCGATGCGTTTCTCTATTCCCTGTTTGTCGACGGCCGGGAGACGGAGACGCAGGGGGACATCCTTCGGACGCTTAAAACGCTCGGCTTTAAAACCAACCCGCATTCCCGCCGTTGCCGGACCGCGGACGACATCGTCGCCTACTGGAAGGAATGGACGGAAAAAAGGGACACGCTCGACCATGACGTGGACGGCGTGGTGATCAAAGTCAACGCGACGGCCCAGCGAAACGAGCTGGGCGTGACGGCCAAATCCCCGCGCTGGGCGATCTCATTCAAATTCCCGGCGCGGCAGGCCACGACCAAGCTCAAAAACATCATCGTCCAGGTCGGCCGGACCGGGGCCCTGACGCCGGTCGCCGAGCTCGAGCCGGTCAAGCTTTCGGGCGTCACGGTCAGCCGGGCGACCCTCCACAACGAGGACGAGATCCGCCGCCGCGACATCCGAATCGGAGATTACGTCTTGGTGGAGCGCAGCGGCGACGTCATCCCCAAGATCGTCGGGCCGATGAAAGAGCGCCGGACGGGGCGGGAAAAGGCCTTCGTCATGCCGACGCATTGCCCGGCCTGCGGCTCGGCCGCGTTCCGTCCCGAGGGCGAAGCCGTCTCCCGCTGCACCAATCCGTCGTGCCCGGCCAGGCTCCGCGAAGCCCTGCTTCATTTCGCCGCACGTCGGGCAATGGACATCGAAGGGCTCGGCGAAGCCCTCGTCGACCAGCTCCTCGGGAAAAAACTCGTCACCGCGATTCCCGATATTTACCGCCTCACCTACGACGACCTGGTCGGGCTCGACCGCATGGGCCCGAAAAGCTCGGAGAACGTTCTCGCGGAAATCGAAGGATCCAAGGCCAAAGGCCTCGACCGCTTGGTCTTCGCCCTCGGCATCAGGCACGTGGGTGAGCGCCTGGCCCAGACGCTGGCCGCCTATTTCCGCGACATCGACACCCTCGCCGCGGCGGACGGTCCGGCACTGACCGCGGTCGAAGACGTCGGTCCGGTCGTGGCCGAAAGCGTCGGCTTCTTCTTCCGCCAGCCGGAAAACCGCGAACTCCTGAGTAAGCTCAAAGCGGCCGGGCTCCGTTTCGCCGCGCCCGCGGACGGGCCGTCCGGCGAAAAACCGCTCGCCGGGCAGACGTTCGTCCTGACGGGCAAGCTCGAACGGTTCAGCCGTGACGAAGCCAAGGACGCCGTCGAGCGCCTCGGCGGGACGGTGACGGATTCGGTCTCGGCGAAGACGTCCTATCTTGTCGCCGGCGAAGACCCGGGCTCGAAGCTCGCCAAGGCGCGGACGCTCGGTACGCGCATCCTCAGCGAAAAAGACTTTTTGGAATTGCTCAGCAGGACGTAGGCCGCGGATCGTGAGGGTCCGCTCTACTTATTCTTTTTGGACCCGAACAGGTCTTTGGTCCAAATGCCCTTGTGGACTTTTTTATCTTCGGCCTTGCTCGCCAGCAGACGAAGCTCGCCGCGGGCGACCGGGTGTTCGGGGTCAATCTCCAGCGCCTTCTCGAGGTTCTTCTTCGCGCGCGCCAACATTCCTTCTTGCTTGTAGAGCAATCCGAGCCCGATATAGCCTTCGGGATTCCACGGTTCGAGGCTGATCGCCCGTAGAAAGTTTTGTTCGGCCCTCTTGCTCAGGGCGAGGTCTTTCGACTGCGCCATCGCCAGGAGCAGATAGTAGTCGCCTTTATCGTCCTTAAGCGTGACCGCCTCCTCGAGCAACAGGATGGCTTCGCCGAAACGGCCGCCATGGAACAGGGTCTTGCCCTGGCGGAACCGGGTCTCGGCCGTCTTCGAGCTGTCTCTATCGACGGCGGCGCCGCCGGCTTGGGATTTTGGGGCCGATCTCCCGCCCTCGGTTTTTTGGGTCATGCTGCGGTAGGATTTCGTGACAGCGTCGAAGACCTCGTCGATCTGGCTCTTGTACTCGGCTGCCAGAACGCGCCCGAACAAGTCGGGATGGAATTTTCGGGCCAGCCTGAAATAGGCCTTCTTGACCTCGGCTTCGCCGGCGTGCGACGGAACGCCCAGAATCTGATGGGGCGCCAGGCCGGGCAAGATCTTGTGAAGTTCGAGCGCTTCTTCGAGACGCTCCCGGAGTTCCGCGCCCCCCGGTTTTCGCTCGGGAGGCCGCATCTCGACAAGGCCGAGACAATCCAGGAGATAGAGCGTCCGCCAGAAATACTCGGGGCGGTCGCCGGCGGCGAGCGTATCCGCGTCCGTCACTCCATCCGCGAGAGCCAGGACCTTTCGCTCGTCGTTGGTCAGCAGGTCTTCGTTGTCAAAACGGTCCCGCACCGGAATTTTCCCGGCCATCGACTCCGGGAGGTCTTTCTGAAACGGCATGTCGCGGATCCCCCGCGCGATCAACGCCGGCAGGCTGATCTTCTGTTCGAGGCCGCCTTCGAGGAAACGGCCCCGTTCCCGGAAAGAAATGTCGGCGTCGAAATACGTGAAGAGCGCGAGCGTGATCGAGGTCATCTGGGTCACCAGCCCTTCGTAGAGCACCTTCTGCGAGACGAAGGCCTTCGTAACGAGGGTCTCGCCAAGCATCACTTCGGGCTGGATGAGCGTCGGGATGAGACGGTACGTCTCCTCGGAAATTTTCCCGCTGCGAAACAGGACGTCGCCGAGCCGTTCGCTGGGGACGTTGGTCTTCGTGAAAATCAGGTTTCCTTCCTGGAAATAAAGATGCTTCTGGACGTTTTCCCGCCGGAAATGCAAATGGCCGGTTTTTCGGCCGAGGTCGATGTCTTTGAGAAAGCGAGCGATATGAGCCATGGCCCTGAGGCCTTATTGTATCTGAAAACGCGACGCGTCTCAACTCGAATGTCGCGCCGGCCGCAAAAAACCCGGCCTCCTTCCGGCCGTCGTCCGGCGGGCCGAAGACGTTGAGCGCCATCCTCTTTTGTGCTAAGGTTCCCTCATGAGAATCGCCCTGGCCCAAATCACGCCGCACCTCGGGGACGTGCGGAAGAACCTAGACCTACATCTCGAAACGCTCGCCCGCGCCAAGAAGGAAAAGGCCGACCTCGTCGTCTTTCCGGAATTGAGCCTCACGGGTTACCGCCTCCGGGACCTCGTCGAGTCCGTCGCCGCGAACCCGGCGACGTCGCGCGAGATCCGGACGCTCGCGGCCCGGAGCAAGGACGTCGGGATCGTCTTCGGTTTCGTCGAGGAAAAGCCCGGAGAGCGCGGCCTGTTCTACAATTCCGCGGCCGTCTGCGCCGGCGGCAAAGTCCTCCATGTCCACAGAAAAGTGTTCCTGCCGACCTTCGGCCTGTTCGAAGAGCTCCGCTTTTTCGCCCCCGGCCGGAACGTGACCACATTCGAGACGCCGTGGGGGAAAACGGGCCTGCTCATCTGCCGCGATTTCCTTCATTTCAACACGAGCTATCTGCTATTTGCGGGCGGCGCGGAAACGATGATCGTCATCAGCGCCGCGCCGGGCCGCGGGCTTTCGGGCGGCGGGTTCGCCTCGAGCCGGATGTGGGAGCTCATGGGCGAGGCCATGGGCCGCTTCGCCCAGATGTTCGTCGTCTATTGCAACAGGGTCGGTTTTGAGGACGGCGTCGTGTTCGCCGGCGGGTCGTTCGTCTTCGACCCGATGGGCCGGCGCCTGGCCCAGGCCGCCTATTTCGAGCCCGAGCTCCTCGTCCAGGACATCGACCTCGGCGAGGTCCGGAAGGCCCGCAAGAACTGGCCGTTCAAGCGCGATGACAAGCCCGAAGTGACGCTGGCCGCGCTGCGGAGGATCGTCGATGAGTATCGAGATTGACGCGGCATTCGCCGCCCGGATCCTGACGACGTTCATCCGGGAGGAGCTTGCCAAATTCGGGTTTTCGCGGGGCCTCCTCGGACTCTCGGGCGGGCTCGATTCGGCCGTTTGCGCGTCTTTGGCGGCGCGGGCCCTCGGGCCGAAGAACGTCATCGGCCTCATCATGCCCTACGGCACGACCTTCAGCCGGGACGTCGAAGACGCCAAAGCGGTCGCCGCGCGTCTTAAGATCGCGACGAGGCTGATCGACATCGGGCCGATGGTCGACGCGTATTTCAAGGTCTGGGGGACGGAGAGCCGGGTCCTGCGCGGCAACAAGATGGCCCGGGAGCGCATGTCCATCCTGTATGATCATTCGGTCCGGGAAAAAGCCCTGATTCTCGGCACGAGCAACAAAACCGAGCTTCTCGTCGGCTACGGGACGGTCCACGGCGACATGGCCTGCGCGATCAATCCGATGGGCGACCTCTACAAGACCCAGGTCCGGCAGCTCGCCGAATACCTCGGCATTCCCGAATCGATCCGGTCGAAGGCGCCGACGGCGGGCTTGTGGACCGGGCAGACCGACGAGGGTGAGATCGGCCTGCCGTACGCGGACATCGACCAGATTCTCTACCGGCTCGTCGACGAGCGCGCCTCGAAGGACGAGGTCATCGCGGCCGGTTTCCCGAAGGAGCGCGTCGAGCGCGTCCTGGGGCTCGTCAAAAACGCCGAGTTCAAGCGCCAGATGCCCCCGATTGTGAAGATTTCGTCGCGCACGGTAGGACACGATTTCCTCTATCCCTACGACTGGGACCGATAACGTGCCCGGCCTTCTGTACATCGTCGCCACGCCCATCGGCAATCTCGAAGACATCACCTTTCGCGCCGTCCGCGTCCTCAAGGAGGCGGATGTCATCGCCTGCGAAGACACGCGCGAGGCGCTCAAGCTGCTCAACACCCACGGGATCAAAAAAGAGCTAATCAGCTATTACCAGCCCAAGGAGCGGCAGCGTCTTGCGCTTCTGATGAATAAGCTCATTTGCGGAAAAACGGTCGCCCTGATCTCGGACTCGGGCACGCCCGCGATCTCGGACCCCGGATTTCGCCTCGTCCGTGAAGCGCTGGCCGCGGGCGTCCGGGTCGTCCCGGTGCCCGGCCCGTCCGCGGTGACGGCCGCGCTCTGCGCATCGGGCCTGTCCACGCACAGGTTCCTCTTCCTGGGTTTTCCGCCGCCGAAAAAAACGGCCGCCCGGAAAAAAATCTCGGTTCTTCGAGAGGAGGAAGGAACGCTGATTTTTTATGTCCCGGTCCGAAACGCCGCGGAGTTCATGCGGATCGTCCGGGACGAACTGGGGAACCGGAAGGTCGTCATCGCCCGGGAGCTGACGAAATTCCATGAAGAATTCATCCGGGGAACGGTCGACGACGTCTTGGCCGCCGTCGAACAGCGGAATTTGAAGGGCGAAGCGACCATCCTCATCGAAGGAAAAGGAAAATAAATTTTGGAGGACATACCATGGCGATCATCCGATGGGACCCCTTTCGGGACATGGTCACTCTCCGGGAGAAGATGAACCGGCTGTTCGAAGACATCTATTCGAGGAGAGGCGAGGACAAGGATATCGCCGCCACAACCTGGGCGCCCTCGGTCGACATTTACGAGACCGAAAGCGAGCTGGTGATGACGGCCGAAATCCCGGGAGTCGACGAGAAGGACGTCGAGATCAAAGTCGAGGACAATACGCTCACCCTCAAAGGCGAAAGGAAATTCGAGAAGGAGACGAAGGAGGAGAACTATCACAGGATCGAGCGGTCGTACGGGACTTTCTATCGCGCCTTCACCCTCCCGAACTCGATCGACCCCGACAAAATCCACGCCGAGCACGAAAACGGCGTCCTGAAAATCTCGATGCCTAAACGCCAGGAACTCAAGCCCCGGAAGGTGAAAATCCTCAAGCCGGTGGCGTCCGAGAAACTCAAAAAGTGACGGAGGGGAGTTTAGCTACGCCTGCGCGAGCGTGACCGCCCGCACATCGCCCGCCCCCCCGCTCTTCAGCGCCGATGCGCACGCGGCCAGGGTGGCGCCCGTCGTATAGACATCGTCCACGAGGAGAACCGTCCTGCCGCGAGCGTCCTCCGGTTTCACGACCTCGTAAGCCCCGCGGACGTTTGTCCGGCGCTCGCCATGTTCCAGGGTGGTCTGCGGCGGCGTGTTTCGTATTTTCTTCAGGACGCCCGCGTCGCAGGGGAGGCCGGCGAGGCCGCCGAGCGCCCGGGCCAGGACTTCGGCCTGATTGAAGCCCCGGTCCTGACGCCGGCGGCGGTGGAGCGGCACGGGAATGATGAGGTCGACCCCCGTCCAGACCGCGTCCTCTCTCCGCAGAGCGTCGTAGAGGAATCGCGCCAGCGGTCCGCCGAGGGGCTGATATTTCCGGTATTTGAACAGCAGGATCGCGTCCTTGAGCTCGCGTTGGTATCGCGCTCCGGACCGGTGGCACGAAAACGGAGGGGGCGCGTTCAAACAAGACGCGCAGAGATGCGGGCCGCCCGCGCCCTCGAAAAACCGGCCGCAGCGCGGGCACGCCGGCGACCGGTCCGGGACGATCTTATCGACGCAGCTCCGGCACAGGACGGAATCGTGAGGAGATTCGAGGAGCCGAAGGCAGATCTTGCAGCGCGACGGAAAAACGGCCAGCTCGAACAGCTTGGCCGCGCCGGCCAGCCTGTCGCGGACGGAGTGAATCAACTCGTTTCGGACTCGGATTTTTCCTGACAGTCGATGCAGAGCGGCGTCCACGGCAGGGCGTTCAGCCGCTTCTTGCCGATCTCCTTCTGGCACGTCTGGCACTGGCCGAAATCGCCCTTCGCGATCCGTTTGAGCGCGGCGTCGATGTGGAACAGCTGCTCGCGCTCGGCGTCGGAGAGACTGAGGAGAAATTCCTTGGTATAGGAGCTTTCGGCCTTATCCGCGAGGTCTTGGGCCACGTCGGTCTCGACTGCTTTGCTTTCGTTGCGGAACTCGGACAGTTTGAGGACGAGTTCGTCGCGGCGCTCGGTCAGCCTGATCCGGAAGGCTTCAAGCTCTTTCTTCTTGAGGTTTCGGCTTTTATTTAGCATACGGTCTTCCTTTCATGATCGAAATGGAGCGGTAGATCTGTTCCATCAGGACGATCCGGCACAGCTCATGCGAAAACGTCATGCGCGATAACGAAAGCTGCACGTCGGCCCGGTCCAGAATGCGACGGGCCAAGCCCGCGCACCCTCCGACCACGAACGTCACGGTCCGGGCGGATTCCGCCGCGCGCCGCTCGAAAAATCTCGCGAATTCCTTCGAACTCATCTCTCGACCGTCATCAAAGAGGCAGACAATATAATCATCTTTAATATGTTTTTCAAGCCCCCGGGCTTCAATTTCCCGGACCGTCTCCGCGCGGCGGTCGTCCAGGCCGCGCGCCCCCGGGGTCGCGACGGCCTCGCAGGGGATCAGCCCGCGAATCCTGTTCAGGTAGAAGTCCTCCAGGTCACGGATCGCGGCGTTCTTGGTTTTGCCCGGCCAGAGAAGTCGTATTTTCATGACCGTCGAGGCCGCTTCAAAAGGCGATGTTCGGAGCGTCTCCCCAGAGCTTCTCCAGGGCGTAGTAATCGCGAGCCGGCCTGGAAAAGACATGGACGATGAACCACCCGTAATCGATCAGGATCCATTCGCCGTGCGCCTCGCCTTCGACCCCGAGCGGCCGAAGGCCGGACGCTTTGAGCTCGACCTCGACCGCCCCCGCGAGCGCGGAGTTCTGACGCGAGGAATTCCCGTGCATGATGATGAAGAATTGGGTGAAGGTGGACGTCTCGCGCAGGTCCAGGACGAGGATGTCCTCGCCTTTCTTGGCTTCGGCGGCCTTGACCGCGGCTTTGATCTCGGCCGGGATGGTCCGCTTCGTCAGGGCTTTCGGTTTCTTTTCGTCCATACGTCCCTCTCGATGTTATCGGCGTCGCCCGTAGAGCCCGCGCTCCGAAATATAAACGTCCACGGCTCGAGGAATCAAGCCCCGGACGCTCCGCCCGTTCCGGATCCGCCGCCGGACGTCCGACGACGAAACGTCGAGCGCCGGGACCGGCAGAAGAAACACGCGGAATCGATCAAACCACGATTCCCGGACGTTATCGCCCGTTCGGACCGGGCGAACGACCGACGCCAAGGGCCCCGCCAGGACGTTCCCCGCGTCGCGCAGCCGGAAACCGGGCCGCGTGATGACGATGAAGACGCATTCCGCGAGCACGCGGCGCCAGCTTTTCCAGGTCTCGATCTCACAGAACGCATCCGCCCCCAAAATAAAAAACAGCCGGGCGCGCGGATACGCCGCCCTCATCCGGCGAATCGCCCGAATCGA
>Ga0315289_10004475_pt1 | contig 20845 bp, 22 predicted proteins | sample YL17G11_40_MG_FD_203452 | JGI IMG/M metagenome (GOLD analysis project Ga0315289, IMG submission 203452) | Sediment microbial communities from Yellowstone Lake, YNP, Wyoming, USA - YL17G11_40 | ecosystem: Environmental > Aquatic > Freshwater > Lake > Sediment | place: USA: Wyoming | collected... | reverse complement strand
GGCCAATGGTGCCGACGTTCATGTGTTCTTTGGTGCGTTCAAATTTGAGTTTGGCCATCCTCGCTCTCCCCTCCTTTAATCCACGATTCCAAATGTAACTGTGCGTACTTCTTTAGTCTTCATCTTTTTTCTATGGAGCCCACGACCAGAATTGAACTGGTGACCTCATCCTTACCAAGGATGCGCTCTGCCAACTGAGCTACGTGGGCCCTGATCGGCTGCCACCAACCCTAAAGAATAGAAACAATTACTAATACGAACGCACTAACTAATATTACATAAACGTTTTATCTTGCTTGGAGTCCAAGAACGGGCTGTCATTTGAATCGCTTCCCAGGTCCCATCCAAACTCTCGAACCAGCGATTGGTAGTCGCCTCATAGCGGACTTGACGCCAGAGGCGTTCTTGTACATTCAGGCTCGGTTGATAAGGGGGTAGATACTCCAGGTGCAACCGGATATGTGACTGCACAAAAAGTTCTACCTCCTCTCCCCGATGCCATCGGGCTCGATCGATATACAACCAGATCGTATACCCTTTAAGCCGCTGATAGAGATGTTTCAGGCAACGCAGGAATCCTTCTCGATTTCCTTGAGGCAGCCTCAGGAGGCCTCTTCGACCCAACAGAGGGGCCACCCAACCGAAGACATTGAGCCTTTTGCGATGTTGGCTGGTGGTAGGGATACGAAGCCGTTTCCCTCTCTTGGCCCAACCGATCCCCAGACGAGGATGGGTCGTGAAACCGGTTTCGTCCTCAAAGACGAGGGTCTCCGTGGGTCCCAGGGACCGCAGTTTTTTTTAACGATCTGCGGAACCGCTTGCTTTCTTCGGCCCGGGCCTGCAGGTAAGAATAGCTGGCCCGTTTCAGTCGATATCCCAATTGGTGCATCCAATACTGCGCCTGACGGACCTTCAGCTTGATTCCAAAGCGACGCTGGAGGTGAACCACTAAGGTGGGGCCATCCCAACGGACCCGATTGAGCCCAAACTCGAAAGGAGGTTTCTCCAGCTGCTCCTCTAATTCCTGACGAATCTGGGGAGTCAAACGGGCAGGACGTCCCGGTCTGGGTAGAGGTTTTAAGGAGGCCAACCCTTGTTCGTTGACCTTGTGCATCCAAAGATTCAAGCTTTGACGGCTCAGGCCCAAGACCTCGGAGATCCATCCCGGACGCTGACCCTCCCCTATCAGCACCAGAGCCGCGATCTTGATTCCCATATAGGCCCCCGGGATTTTCCGAGCGAAGGCCAAGAGATGCTCTCGGCTCGCCTCGGGATGGGTGAGAGTGAGTGAGGATTTTCTCATGGGAAAAGATTAGCATAGTGGGTTCAAAATGTCAACGTAGTTAATGCGTTCGTATTAATATGTGTAAAAAGACAATGAAGGATCTCGTCTACATCCTGTGCAAGAGACGGATCCGATATCCAATTCTCCAGAGAACCTTCAGTCGCTCTGGAGCGGGAAACGGGATTCGAACCCGCGACCCTCAGCTTGGAAGGCTGATGCTCTAACCGACTGAGCTATTCCCGCGGCAGTTGGCATATCTGCAGTCCAAAAAGCACGTGTGAATGAAAATGCCACCTCTGTATTGAATGATGGTGGGGAGAGGAGGATTCGAACCTCCGAAGGCATTGCCAACAGATTTACAGTCTGCCCCCTTTGGCCGCTTGGGTATCTCCCCTGGCAGCAAGAAATGGAAGAAGCGGGGCGGTAAGATATCCTTCCTGCACCAATTTGGAGCTGGCGAGAGGAATTGAACCCCCGACCTGCTGATTACAAATCAGCCGCTCTGCCGATTGAGCTACGCCAGCGAGCCGCAGAACTTCGGGGAATATAGACAAACAGCCCTTTATATTAACTCCTTTTTGCCTTATTCTCAATCCCGTTTTCACGGTGTCAAAAGAAAAAGGATGATAGAATACGACATTTGCCGCAATAATTTGCAAATTATCCCCTCTTTTTACATCATAATTCCAATTTACTCTCTTTGTCTCAATATTTCAAAAATCATAATCCCCGCTGCCACCCCGGCATTTAAGCAAGAGACCCGACCCCTCATCGGAATTCTCACTAAGAGGTCGCAGCTTTCGCGGGTTAGCCTTCTAAGGCCCTTTCCCTCCCCTCCTATCACCATCGCCACCGGGCCTCTCAAGTCCGTCTCATAATAAACCTTCTCTGCCTGTTGGTCTGCCCCCACCACCCAAATCCCTGCCTCCTTAATCCTCTTGATTGCCTCTGCCAGGTTCGACACCCTAACCACCTTCACATATTCTTGCGCCCCCACTGAGCTCTTGGCTGTCCCCTGACTTAGCCTTGCCGCTCTGTCCTTGGGGATGATCACCGCGCCGATCCCGGCCGATTCTGCCGTTCGCAGAATTGAGCCCATGTTTCCCGAATCTTGAACTCCATCCAAGATCAAGAAGAAGGCTGGGTCATTCCTTTTCTTAACTTCCGCCAAGGTCTCGGCCAAATCGAAGTACTTCTGGGCCTCGACGACGGCAATCACACCCTGATGGCGATTTTCCTTGCACAATGAATAAAGCTGGCTCCTCTCTGTCCAGGTGATCGGAATGCCCCTCTCTTCGGCCAGGCGGAGGATTTCTGTGATCTTCTCGCCTCTCCGACCCCTCAACAGGTAAAGCCCTTTCAGGCCCCTTCGTCCTGCGCGCAGGCCCTCAAGGATCGAGTTTGGGCCTAACAAGACCTCGAACATTGTCGCCGCTCAGGTCGATCTGTACTTCCAATAAAAGCCTTCTCGGGTGTCCTCCACCGCTACCCCTATCTCCTCTATCCACTCTCTGATCTCGTCGGAAGTAGCCCAATCACTCCGTTTGCGGGCTTGGGCCCTCCAGATGAGAACTGAGCCAATATCTTCGGGCCCGGGCATGGAACCCGCTTTTATGACCAAATTCAGCCGTTCCCTCGCCTCTTGATACTCTCCCGGGCTAACCTCGGTTGCCGCCTGATTCTCGATATAATGAATAGCTCTTCGCCTCTGCATTAAACCGAGTATTCCCGCAAGCTCCCTGATCCGCGCTGCCGCCTCGGCCAAGAAGGGATCCCTTATCCCTTCTTCCAGATACCCATTGAGTTGCCGGATCATGTCGAAGAGGGAAGCGATGGCCCTAGGTGTATGAAAATCATCATCCATGGCCTCCATGAAATCCTCCTCCGCTTTCTGCAGTGCCTCTTTCAGGGGGCGCGAGGAGACGCCATTCCCTCCCCCCTCTCGTGCTACCCCCTCTACCTTCTGCAAAGCGAGCTGAACTCGATCTAACGCCTTCTCGGACTCGATCAACTTACGATCGGAGAAATCAACTGGGGCTCGATAGTGCGTGGAAAGGAGGAAGAGTTTCAAGGCATCCGCATCACATTGTTTTAGTACCTCACGGATGGTGAAAAAATTTCCGAGCGATTTGGACATCTTCTCCGAGTCAATGTTGACAAACCCGTTGTGGATCCATTGGTGGACAAATTCCTTGCCGGTAAAGGATTCCGACTGGGCGATTTCGTTTTCGTGATGGGGGAAAACGAGATCTGCGCCCCCCCCGTGAATATCGATGGTCTCTCCCAGGTATTTGATAGCCATCACCGAACACTCAATGTGCCAACCCGGCCTTCCTGCGCCCCAAGGACTGTCCCAGGCAGGCTCCCCTTCCTTGGACCTTTTCCACAAGGCAAAATCCAATGGGTCTCTCTTGCGAGGGTCAACCTCTACCCTTGCACCTGCCAGCATTTCGTCGAGATTGCGGTGGGAGAGTTTCCCATAGAGGGGGAATTTTCTCACCTCAAAATAGACACTTCCCTCGACCGCGTAGGCGCACCCTTTTTCCTCTAACGCCTTCACCATGTGGATCATCTCCGGGATATGATCGGTGGCCTTTGGTTCGAAGGTGGCCCGGCCCAACTCCAGGGTTTTCATATCCTGATTGTACTCCGCGATAAAGCGATCTGCAACCTCCCGCCAACTCAGGCCCAAGGAGACACCCCGGGCAATGATCTTGTCGTCTACATCGGTGAAGTTTCGCACCATAATGACCCTATACCCTCGAAACTCCATATACCGCCTGATGGTTTCGAAAACGAGTGCAGCCCGGGCATGGCCGATGTGGCATAGATCATAAGGTGTAATCCCACAGACATACATCCTCACCTCTTCCGGATGCAGAGGAATGAATTCTTCTTTCCTTCGTGTCAGACTGTTATAAATCTTTAACGGCATCACGGCCTCCCCAACCTTCTGGCAGCGGCTCCCACGGTTGTGCTCTCACTTCTACTTCCACTAAGAGAACGGACCACCCAAGATTGCGTCCCTCCATCGCCCAGAGGTAGGAGCCCGTCTGACCTTGGGGCCACGCAGGTTTCCACCAATTCCGTCTTTGCAAGAGGGTAGCTTTTTTGATTCCTCGGGAAAGAGACGAGATGGTTGATCTGGTCAGAAAACAGGAACCAGGGGAGGCTTTAAAAAAGCGGATACCACCGCCTGCGCACAGATGCCCTTCCCCTCGCCGATGACTCCCAGGCCCTTCGCGGTGGTAGCTTTAACATTGATTTGAACTGCATCTAGCCCGAGAGCCTTTCCGATGTTCTTCTTCATCTCTTGAATATAAGGAGAAAGATGGGGGGCTTGGGCGACCATCGTGGCATCGATATTGTTAATCCTCATGCCTTTGCGCTTCATTTCCTCCCACAATTCCCCTAACAGATGTAGGCTGGATGCTCCGGCCAATCTTGGATTCCCCACCCCAAAAAATCCCCCGATATCCCCTTCGCCGGCCGCCCCAAGAATTGCGTCGATAATCGCATGAATTAGGACATCCGCGTCCGAATCCCCAGAAAGACCTTGTTCAAAGGGTACCCCTACGCCTCCCAAAATCAATGGCCTCCCTCTTACCAAGGGGTGGATGTCATAGCCCAAGCCTACTTTCAGGATATCAGATCCCCCAAAAGCCAAGATCTTCTCGGCTAGGGATAAGTCTCTTGCGGTGGTGACCTTGATATTTTCGGGCGATCCCATCAGGACTTTCACTCCTCCGCCAACCCGCTCTACCAAGGACGCGTCGTCTGGGCCTTCAAAGCCTTCCTCGTGGGCCTTTTGATATGCCCTGATGATCAGGTCGCGATGAAAGGTCTGGGGGGTCTGAATATTCCAGAGGCCGCTCCTTTCCACCGTCTTGACCACCAGGCCTTCTTCGTTCACGGCCTTAACCGTCTCGGTCGCCGGAAGCCCGAAAACCGTAGCCCCCCACCGGGGCGTCTCCCGGATGGCGTTTTCGATCAATTCGCGAGAAACAAAAGGGCGGACGCCATCGTGGATCAAAACCAGATCCACATCGGCCTCCACCCTGGATAATGCATGATTGACGGAATCCTGACGTCTCCTTCCTCCCTCAACCCATGTTATCCTCTTTTCCGAGGGCAGGTGCGGAAGAACTCCTGTTTTCCCCAAGTCCATATCCTCCGGCCTGAGGCAAACCAGGAAATGTTCGATCACAGGGTAGCACATCAGACTCCCGAGGGTCAGGGCCAAAATGGGAACGCCCTGCAAGGAGAGGAAAGGCTTCCTAATCGATCTGCCCATCCTCCTGCTTTCTCCCGCTGCGGGAATAATTGCCGCCACCTTCATAGGTTACTTATCCAATCCCTAAGCCGCCTCAGCCTCCTCCTTCATTCGGGTAAAGATCATCCTCCCTGCGGTAGTCTGCAGTACACTAGTGACGCAGACTTCCACCGTCTGACCAATCGACCTCCGACCGTTATCGATCACCACCATCGTTCCATCATCCAAGTAAGCCACGCCCTGGTTATACTCCTTGCCCTCCTTCAGGACATAGACCTTCATGTCTTCGCCCGGAAGAACTACCGGCTTGAGCGAGTTTGCCAGCTCATTGATATTCAGGACGGAAACCCCGTGCAGTTCGGCCACCTTATTCAGATTGAAGTCATTGGTAATCACCTTGGCCCCCAATATCTTCGCCATGGCCACCAACTTGCCATCCACTTCCTTGATATCAGGAAAATCGAGGTCATGTATTTTTACCGGAACATCCACCTTTTTCTGGATCCGCTGTAAGATATCCAGCCCCCTCCTCCCCCGATTTCGCTTGAGGGTGTCGGAGGAGTCAGCAATATGCTGCAGCTCCCGCAGCACGAACTGGGGGATGACCAAGGTTCCTTCCACAAAACCGGTCTCGCAGATATCAGCGATCCGTCCATCGATGATCACGCTCGTATCCAATATCTTATAGCTCTCCGCCTGGGGCCTCTCTTTCACTTGGTGGAAGAAGGAGAAGAGGTCGAGCTCGTTGCCCTTGCTAATCACCACCATCATCCCGAGATAAGCAAAGATGGCATCCATCAATATCCTCATCGAAATGGAGAAAGCGGGCTCTAAAGGAGCAAGGAGCAGGAAAAGGGAACTAAAAAGAAGGCGGGAGACCAACACCCCCAAGATCAATCCTACGGTTGCTCCCAGTATCGAGCGCAGAGGGGTCGTCTTCAACTTTCGGTTCAGCAAGAGCAAGGCAAGACCTACGACCAGCCCGAAGAGAAGGCCGTACCAACCGAATATCTCGGATTTCAGGAAAAAGGATGCCCATGAAAAACCAACAAATCCAATGAAGATCAACAACAGGATATCCCAGAGGAAAGAAGTCTTCAATCTCCACTTACCTCCTTCTGAGGACGCGGGTCACGCATTCGCAATGGCCTCTTCTATAAGCAGCCTTACCTCTTCTTCAGCTACATTCACCGCATGGCAGATCTCCACGACTAGGAGATGCCGCACATTCTCCAACATCTTCTTCTCGCCAAAGGAGAGATTTCTTTCCTTTTGCAGGAGAACCAAGATGCGCATGACCTCCGCAACCTCAAAAGGAGACCCGGTCTTAATCCTCTCCAGATTATCCTTAAATCGACGATTCCAGTTCGGACAGATCACCACATCGTTCTTTTTAAGGATTTCCAAAACCTTGGGCACATCACAGGCCCTGATCAACTCTCGGAGGCCATTCCGCTCCGCGCTGGCAGTAGGCACCATGATCGTCATCTCGCTCCCCAGAAGGCGGAGAATGTAAAAGGACTGTCTAAATCCCAATACCTCCTTCTCTTCAATGGCCTCGATAAGCCCCACGCCGTGGGCAGGATAAACGACCTTGTCTCCTATGTGAAACATCTCATATCTCCACCCCCATTTTATCAAAAAATCACAGATTAGTCAAAAACTTATTTCTGGGAGAAGAGCTCGTCTGTCAATCCCTCAATCCTTTCCAGGCCCACCAGTTCCATTCCCCAACGATTGGTTAGCCGGGTCAGGTTAGTCTTGGGCAGGAGACACCGGGAAAACCCGTGATGGCACGCCTCGCTCAGGCGTCTCTCCACTTGACCTACCCCCCTCACCTCACCGACCAAACCCACTTCCCCCAGGACCACAACCTCTTTGGGGATCGGGCGGTTGCGACAACTTGAGAGTAAGGCCGCGGCAATCCCCAGATCCGCAGCCGTCTCCTCCACCCGGATTCCCCCTGGAACATTGACATAGACATCTGCAGACTGAAGGTGCACTCCCATGCGTTTCTCCAGAACGGCCATCAAAAGCTGGGTGCGGTTGTAGTCCACTCCGGTCGCCATCTTGCGAGGGATGGCAGCATGGGTGGAACTCACCAGTGCCTGTAATTCAATGAGCAGGGGTCTGGTCCCCTCCAAGACCGGGACAATGACCGATCCCGGAGCCCCAATGGACCGCTCTGAGAGGAAGCACTGGGAAGGATTCTCGACCTCCTTCAGGCCGCCTTCGGTCATCTCAAAGATCCCGATTTCATCGGTGGAACCAAAACGGTTCTTGGTCGCCCTCAAGATGCGGAAGAGATTCTGCCTCTCGCCCTCAAAATAGATCACCGTGTCTACAATGTGCTCCAAGGCTCGTGGCCCAGCCAAAGATCCGTCTTTGGTCACGTGGCCCACGATGAGGATGCTCACCCTTTCTCCTTTGGCCGCCTCCAGCAGGCGATGAGCCACCTCTCGAATCTGGCTGATACTTCCAGGAGGGGAAGGGAGAGTCTCTGAGAAGGTCGTTTGTATTGAATCCACCACCAGAAGAGCGGGCTTCAGCCGTTCAACTTGCCCCAGGATATTCCCTACGCAGGTCTCCGTGGCCAAGAGGAAGCGGTCGGAAAGCGCATCCACTCGGACTGCCCGCCCTTGTATCTGTTCGACGGATTCCTCACCGGAAACATAAAGAACCAATTGACCGTTCCGGCTGAGGTTGGCACATGCCTGCATGACGAGCGTTGATTTACCGATCCCGGGGTCACCGCCCAAGAGGATCAGAGAGCCGGGAACAATTCCTCCTCCCAGGGTTCGATCGAACTCCCTGATTCCGGTGGACAGCCGGCTGAAACCGTGCGGCTGGGCCTCGGTAATGGGAACCGGCCTTTTTATCTCCTTTGTCGCTGGCCCCAGGCGGCCTCGCTCCTCTTTCTCTTCGACAATCCTGCACTCCTCCAGGCTGGACCACTCCTGACAGTCCGGGCAGCGTCCCATCCAGCGGGGAGATCGAAATCCACACTGCTGACAGATAAAGATGGTCTTTACTTTCGCCATAGCGACCACTACCATGTGAACGAATCGTCTCGAGCTGCTACCAGGTCTTGCCTGAAAGATACATTAACGTTTCTGACAAGGAATTCTGCAATTGAAAGAAGCCATCACCCCGTTCGTAGGCAGACGGCAAGGCACAAGAAAAAAACCTCCTTTAAGAGGAGAGGAGAAGGCCGATGGCGTCTCTTCCGATCTTGACGTTGAGCCTGCTCTAAGGCAATAAAATCTGTTTAGGCCGCCCCAGCGTGCAGCGAAACGAACTGGAGTCTGGGCATGTTCTGAATCTGGGATTTCTCCCGGCCAACCGCGCGGCGAGCTGCATGGATTACGCTCAGGCACCCTTTCGAGTCTGCGCAACTTTTTGCCGGGCGGTTCTCAATAAAGATCGGCGTTTCCCACCAATACTTCGGAATGCAGTCGATTGCATCTCGTTTAGAAAGTGGGTTCCCGATCGGACCAGTTCTCAAAGCGGGTATATTCCGGCATGAAGGTCAATTTGATCGTTCCGGGACGACCATTCCTTTGTTTGCCCACGATCACCTCGGTCGGGTGGCCCTCACTCTTTTCCTCATAAGACATGAAATCCTTCTGATCCACCGCCTCTGGAGGCTCGTAGATCTTCGGACGATAGATGAATGCCACCAGGTCCGCATCCTGCTCCAAGGCACCTGATTCCCGAAGGTCAGAGAGTTGAGGGCGGCTCCCCTGGCGATCCTCCACTCTGCGAGAGAGCTGCGAGAGGGCAACGATCGGAACACTCAACTCCTTGGCCAATCCCTTTAAAGAGCGAGAGATATCGGAAATCTCTTGCTGCCGGTTCTCTGCCCTCCCTCTACCCTGAATCAACTGGAGGTAATCGACGAGGACCAATCCCAGGCCGTGTTCCGCCTTTAATCTGCGGCACTTTGCTTTCATCTCCAATACCGATATGGAAGGAGAATCATCAATAAAAATGGAGGTATCGGCGAGAACTCCTGCCGCCGTGGTCAGCTCCCCCCAGTCCTGCTCTCTCAGATAGCCCCGGCGCAGGCGATGCAAGCCCACCCTCGCCTGAGAACAAAGCATCCTCTGTACCAGTTGTTCCTTCGACATCTCGAGGCTGAAGATGGCCACCACCGTTTTGTCCTGAATCGCGGTATTCTGTGCGACATTGAGACAAAAGCTGCTCTTCCCTGCCGAGGGACGGCCGGCGATGATAATGAGGTCGGTGGGCTGAAGTCCGGAAGTAAGGGCATCGAAATCGGTGAAGCCAGTCGGGACGCCGGTGACATGGACCTTGCGCGCATAAAGCCTTTCGATCAGCTCAAAGCTGCCCTTGAGCACGCTCCGCAGGGGTGTCAACGCAAAGGAAAAACGATTCTGGGAGATTTCGAATACCCTCTTCTCCGCCTCGTCCAAGACCTCCCCTACCTCTTTCTCGGCTTCGAAGCTGGAGCTAATGATATTGGTGGACACCGAGATGAGATCCCGGAGTACGCCCTTCTCCCTAACGATCTTTGCATAGTGGCTGACGTTTGCGGCAGTCGGCACACTGTCCACCAGGTAGGTTAAATAGGATGCCCCTCCTACCGCCTCCAATTCCTTCTGCTTCTGGAGTTCATTGGCGAGGGTCACCAGGTCGATCGGTTCGTTTCGTTCGAAGAGATTGAGGCACGCCTGGTAGATCTTGCGGTGGGCCTCGCGATAGAAGTCATCCTTGCCCAAGGCCTCGATCGCCCGGTGGATTGCCTCGTTCTCTTGAAGGATCGCGCCGAGAACCGCCACCTCTGCTTCCAAGTTCTGGGGGGGGATCTTCTCCAGTTCCAGGTTCTTCATCCTTTAACCTCTTGCAGAAATTAGCCCTTACTCACTTCCACCCTGATCTTGGTCAGGACCTCACGATGCAGCCGCACAGGAACCTCAAAGGTCCCCAGGTTCTTAATGGGCTCATCCAATAGGATCTTCTTGCGATCGACCTCAAATCCCTGCCCGGCAAGGGCTTCGCTGAGATCCTTGGAGGTGACGGACCCAAAAAGCTTGTCCGCCTTCCCCACCTGGCGAGAAAGCATCAGGGTAAAGCCTTCAAGCCTCTCCACCAGGTCCTGGGCCTCCCTTTTTGCCCTCGACTCCTGGCCCATCCCCAAGGCCTTTTTTTGCTCGACATGTCGAAGATTGGAGGGGGTGGCCTCCACCGCTAACTTGCGAGGGATGATGTAGTTCCGGGCATAGCCATCGTTGACCTCGATACAATCGCCTGCTTTTCCCAGTTTAGCCACATCGGCAAGCAGTATAATTTTCATGGTTCGCAAGCCTTTCCTTTCCGGTTAGAAAATAGTCCGCAGGCTGGAAAGGACCTTTGGAGGTGAAGATCTCCTGAATCACCCTATCCGCCCGCTTCATCCTCGCTGGCCGCAAGGATCCCGGCCGCTACGCATTCTCATCCCTCACTGGTGCTCTTTCCGCTCAACCCTCTGCGAAAGTTGCCCCACACATCAAAAAGCCCTATTCCCGCAAACAACAAAAGGAAAACGGGTTGGGAGAGCGCGAAGAGAAAGATGGAGACCTTGAGCAGGGTGGGGAGGTGCCAGCGTCGCAAGAAGGTTAAGGAAATTGCCATTCCTTGTAGGAGATAAAGCCCCGAGGAGATGAGGAGGAGATTGAGACCCACCAGCTTGTAAGGGGTCGGCAAGAGATAGAGGAGCAGAGAGAAAATGAACCCCCAAACCCAATACTCAGGGATGGACCAATCGGAGAAGGGCCTGTCTTTCTGTTTGGCGTCCGGGTTCCGCCAACCACGAATGCGCCGTGCGAGGTAGTAATTGAGGATGGCAGCAAACAGGATGCTGAGAAAAAGGAGGGCGGGATAGCTCTGCAGCAGGAAGTGTTCCAGGGAATCCCAGGAGGTGGGAGCAGCGCCTGCCTTGGCGAAGATCTCGCGCAACTCAAGTAATCGCTCGGTGATCTGTTTATCGATCAGGTCGGAGAGGCCAACTCGAAACCTCAGCATGTGGATGAGAAGGAGCAGGCTCGTCCCGGCCCCTGAGCCAAGGGCGCCCAAAAGCACGGCTCGCTCCCCTCCCCACTCTCTCCTGATGCCCTCTCCCAGGATCACGGCCACCCCCCCGAATTCCAGCAGAAATGAAACCGCCCGCAGTAAAGATGAGGATAGAGCGAGCAGAAGGAAGAGAAAGAGGAGTCCCAGCACCCCTCCTGCCAAACCCCTCCGGACAGATAGAAGCGTGAGGGGAAGGGGGGCAAAGAGTGAGAGGGCAAAGCCCACGATGGGCACCAGAGAAGTGGCCAGGAACAGAATCAGGGAGAAGAAGCCAAGAACTACAGCCTCCATTATCAATGGAGCCACCGCTCTATGGAAAGCAAAGATCCTTTCCATAATTCAACTACCTCCAGCTCAGCTCCAAGGATCGGAGGAAGGCCTATTAGATCTGTTCAGTGACAAAGGGGAGAAGGGCGATATTTCTTGCTCTTTTGATGGCCACTGTCAGTTCCCGTTGATGATGGGCGCAGTTGCCCGATACCCGACGGGGCATGATCTTTCCCCTCTCGGACAAGTAGCTCCGTAATCTCCTGACATCCTTGTATTCGATATGATCAACCTTGTCCGCACAGAATTTGCAGATCTTCCGCCTGAAACTCCTCTTCTTCAACATCAAGAAAATCCTCCTGATCTAAAAAGGAATATCCTCCTCCGCCGCTGTCTCATAGGGAGGGCGGATCATTTCTCCATCCCCACCTGACTCCTTGCGAGCCCCAATGAATAATACCCTCTCGGCCACCACTTCATATTTGGATCGCTTCTGGCCATCCGGAGTCTCCCAGGATCGCTGCTGCAGATGGCCTTCCACCAAGGCAGTCCGGCCTTTACGCAGGTATTCCCCGCAAGACTCCGCTTGTTTCCCCCAAACCACGATCGTGATGTAGCAGACTTCGTCCTTCTTCTCTCCTGACTGAGTGGTATAGGATCGATTCACCGCCAGGTCGAAATTACAGACCGGAGCCCCAGAGGGCGTAAAACGTAGGTCTGGATCCCGGGTTAAGTTGCCCATTAAGATGACCTTGTTGAAGTTAGCCATTTAGGTCCCTCCCTTTGCCTCTAGGGACGCCTCCACCTCTTCTGACTTCTTCGGCTCAACTCTCGCCGGCGGAGCAACTTGGCTTTCTTCAAATCTCACCTTCATATGCTTCAGCACCTTTTCCGAGATCTTGAAGTTTTTTTCCAAAGAGGAAACCAACTTGGTGTCCGCCGTCACGCGAAAGAGAAGGTAATACCCTTCCTTTCTCTTTTTCACCTCATAAGTCAGGCGCCTCTTCCCCCATCTCTGAATCTCATTCACCTCTCCGTTGCCCTTGAGGACCATCTCCTTGATCTCGTTGACCTGGGTCTCAACCTCCTCTTCGGTCAGGGCAGGATCCAATATGAGGATTATCTCGTAGGCCTTCAAATGATTCTCACCTCCCCCCTAACATCTCCGTATTCTCTCCTTCGCCAAGGGCGAAGTGATCCTAGTCCTCTTCTCCAGTTCTGGTGTTGAAGCGATTCATGGCGGGCTCCAGACCCTGGTCGAGTACTAAGGAAACTGCATCCGCCCCCTTTTCCACGGCTTGACCAAGATGCTGTCTTTCCTTTGGTGAAAACGGCTCCAGGACGTAGTCAGCGCTGGCGTGTCCCTCGGTGGGCCTCCCGATGCCTATCCTGATCCGGATGAAATCCCGTGAGCCCAGCTCCCGAATGACAGAAAACACACCCCGATGCCCCCCATGGCCTCCGCCCTTCCTAACCCGGATCCGAAAGGGAATAAGATCCAAATCATCGTGGATCAAGATCAACCGGGAAGGGGGAAGTCCAAGGGTCCCAAGCCAGGATGCCACTGCCAAACCGCTACAGTTCATGAAAGTCTGGGGCTTAATGAGGGTTACTTCCTCCTGGCCCAAGGCTCCGGTGGCGTAAATCGCCTTCAGCTTTTTCTTCTTGAAATGCATTCCCTCTCGGGAAGCCAATCCATCGACGACCAGAAACCCAATATTGTGCCGCGTTCCCTTATATGCTAATCCTGGATTTCCCAGACCGACGATCAACCACAAGGAGCAATCTCCCCACTCAAGAAGGCAAGTTGCGTCAAGATTTCTCCTTTTCCTTCTCCTTCTTCTCCTCCTCCTCCTTGCCTTCCTTTCTGGTTACCACCTCCGGCTCAACAGGAGCGGCTTCCGCAGGAGCCTCCTCCTCTTCCTTTTCGGGCGGGCTCACGGAGGCCACGATCAACTCTTGATTTTCAAGGATCTTCACTCCCTCGATCGCCTTCAGATCCCTGACATGGACAGAATCGCCGATCTCCAGAGATGAGACATCGGCAACCAAGGCCTCGGGTATCGCGGCTGGCAAGCATTCCACCTCGACCTCTCGCAGAATGTGCTCCAAGATGCCTCCGCCCAGTTTCACCCCAGGTGGCTCTCCGTGGAGCGTTATGGGCACATCGACCCTGATCATCTTCTCCATGGAAATCCGTAGCAGATCCACATGCAGGTAATTCCCCTTTATGGGATGTACATGCAAATCCTTCACCATCACCGTTCTCACCGTGTCCTCTGCATCCTTCTGGATGCTGAGGTTGATGATGACGTTTTCCCCTCCCCCTTTTTCGAGTGCCTTCCTCAGGTCCAACGGATTCAGGGCCAGTGCAATATTACCTTCGCCACCCCCATAAAGGATGCCCGGGATCTCGTTTTTCCCACGAAGCCCTTTGCAGGCTCCTTTTCCAAAGACCTTCCGCTCCTTGGCGGCTAACTCAACCCACTCCATAAATCCCCTCCGGAAATGAAATTCCTTCTGCTCTCGTTCAGATAAAAAGGGAGCTTACCGAGGTTCCCTTATGGATCCGGCTAATCGCCTCTCCCAACAAAGGAGCCACCGATAGCACAATAAGCTTCTTCGACCTCTTTTCGTCCAGAGCGATGGTGTTGGTTACTACCACTCCTTTCAACTTGGAGTTGTTGATTCTCTCAATCGCCGGCCCAGACAAGACCGGATGAATGCAGCTCGCATAAACCCTTTGCGCCCCTTGCTCTATCAACGCATCCACTGCTTGGGTGATGGTCCCAGCCGTGTCAATGATATCATCGATGATGATGACATTCTTATCCCGCACATCACCTACGATGTGCATCACCTGAGCCGTGTTGGACCCAATCCGCCGCTTATCGATAATCGCCAACGAGGCCCCCAACCTCTTGGCAGACGCCCTTGCTCTCTCCACTCCGCCTGCATCAGGAGAAACAACGCACATCTGATCCCATCCCAGAGATTGAAAATAGCCTATGATCACTGGCGCCGCGAAGAGGTGATCGACAGGGATGTTGAAGAACCCCTGGATCTGACCGGCGTGGAGGTCCATGGTCAAAACCCGATTGGTCCCCGCGGCGGTCAGGAGGTCGGCCACCAATTTGGCAGTGATGGGGACGCGCGGCCGATCCTTCCGATCCTGCCGGGCGTAACCATAGTAGGGAATGACCGCCGTAATCCGATCCGCCGAAGCCCTTTTCAGGGCATCGATCAGGATGAGAAGCTCCATCAGATTATTGTTGACCGGAGGAGAGGTCGGCTGGATGACGAAGACATCAGCGCCGCGCACATTTTGGTTTATCTTTACCTGGATCTCCCCGTCGGAGAATTGAGCTACCTCCGCAGATGCCAAGGGGATCTTCAGGTACTCCGATATCTCTTGACTCAACTTCTGGTTAGCATTTCCAGAAAACAGCAAAATATTTCTTCTCATTGCCTTCCTCGATCAGTCGGATGATGGCAAACATTGGCTGGGGCGGGAGGATTCGAACCTCCGAAATCCGGGATCCAAAGTCCCGTGCCTTACCTGCTTGGCCACGCCCCAATCCTTTTCCCTCTTCGCCTCATGGATATGGGGGGTTATCTCCCCCGCTTCGAAGATCCCCGCAGCAAGCTGCGGGGATACCCCAGATGCAAGGAATCTCCAATCGTATTCGCCCGCCAACCTAAACTAACCCAAGAACCCGCCGCGGGGATGCCGTCCGCTCTGCATTTTCATACCCCCCCTGCATGAACCGGGAGTATTCGTCCAACACCCTGTTCTCTATCATCTTCCGCGTTTTATTATTGAGCGGATGGGCCATATCCTTAAAACTTCCATCCCTCATCTTGCGGCTGGGCATGGCCACAAACAGACCGCTCATTCCCTTAATTGCTTTTAGATTCCTGACCATAAAACAATCATCGAGGGTGATCGTGACGAAGGCCTTCAATTTCTCGTCATCGACTGGATACACACAGACCACGGTAACATCCATGGCACCCCTCCCCTGATTCCTCAACCGCGACTGAATCAAGAAAACGGTCTGATATGTTGGGCGCTTTCCTCCTCCCTGAAGATCGGATTGAAATCCAGTGTCCTCCCCTCATGGACCAGACAATCTTGACCCCTCCAGTGCCTCGCTGCTTCTGCTGCCTGTGCTCTATCGTCAAAAATCCCAAATACGGAGGAGCCGCTTCCTGACATCAGAGCTACTCGGGCCCCTGCATGGAGCAAGGCCTCTTTGAGGTCGCGAATCAAGGGATATCTCTCGACGACCACCTCCTCTAATTCATTCACAAAAAAGGGGTAAAGTTCCTCCCAGGGGCAATCCTTGTCGAATCTTATATATTTATCTTTTTTACTCTCGATTGTCAATTCGAATTTTTTCCTCTGGTAAGCCCACTTGCTGGAAACCCCGAACCCGGGATAAACGATGATTGCCCATCGGCAAGGCAGCTCCACCTCCTGCAAGATCTCTCCCCTCCCCTCTGCCAGGGCGGATCCTGAGCTGAGAAAGAAGGGAACATCCGAACCTAAGGAGAGGGCCAAATCCCTCAACTGCCCTTTCGAGAAGGGAAGTTCAAAAAGCCTCTTCATCCCCCACAGTGTGGCCGCCGCATTGGAGGATCCTCCACCCAATCCCCCAGCGGTGGGAATTCTCTTGTGCAGGCTGATCGAAATGCCCACCGGGGTCCCCATCTCCCGCAACAACAATCTCGCCGCTCGATGAACCAGGTTGTCTTCGCCTCTGGGGACAGTGGCCGCCAGGCCAGTAACCTGCAACTCGATCCCCGATTCCCTTTCTTTCAGGAAGATCTCATCCCAGAGATCGACCACTTGCATCAGGGTTCGGATCTCGTGGTAGCCGTCAGGCCTCTTCCCCAGCACCTCAAGGAAGAGGTTAATCTTGGCCGGGGAAAGGATTCGAACCTGCCTCATCTCCCCAACTCTCCCATCCCCTCGCTTGCATCGAGATCTAAAATGGTCAATCCCTCCAGCGAGGGAGGGTTGAGGCGAAAGGCGTCCGAGGCAAAGGAGGGATTGATCCGGACCTCACGATAGCTGAACTGCAGCCGCACCCTCTCCCTCCGCAGTTGGATATCCGAGGAGAAGGGGATAAATCCTCCCCCCACCTCCCGGTAATCCGTACACTCGAAGGAGAGCCATACCCCCTCTTCATCGAGGAGCTCGCCTCGCCTTACGGTCTTCAGCCTCTCGTCCAGCCACAATCGCTGATTTATCGCCCCTCCCCTCTCGACCACCAGAGGCAATTCCCTGCCCTCCGCCAGGAAAATGCATGATGTCCCGTCGCCGTCCACCGGGAGGGGCGGGTGTCCCATCAAAATGCGCAGCACTTGCGATGGCTCCACCCTCGCCCCGGATATGCGGCGAAATACCTCCGGGGTTGGCTTCGCCCGAATGATCTGCCTTTCGGAGGGGAGAAAGAGGTCCATCCTTTGGCCGTCCGAGCAGAGCACCAGATCCTCCAGCCCAAGGAAATTGAGGGATTCGACCCGGAGGCGGTCAGGGAGTTCCAGGGAAAGGACCTCTTTGCCGCGATACAGCCCACCGGGCGTGGAGAGCCGCAGGTCAGCGACCCCCCGCAGTCCCTTCATGGAACTTTCCCGCGAGCGGAGTATCTCAACGATCTCGTCCCCTGGCGCAACTTCTCCTTCGGGGGTGGAACGGATCACCGCAGCCGGCTGGCAGCCAACAAGGGCCATCCAAGTCGCCAAAATGAGGGTCAGTCCTCTGCAAATGGCCTTCGGAAATCTTGAGCGGCGTTGCTCAGAGAGGGGTGAGAGGTCAAAGATCCTTGGGCAGCGAATGCAACAAAGGGGGGAACTCCTAATCTGGCGATTCTCCTCGGTCATTGATCGTTCCGCTCGCGGGTCAGTCCCCTTTTCCCCTCTTCGATTTTCCTCTCCAGTTGCTCCCGGCTTTCACCGTTGAGCTGAATGGACTTCTCCCATTCGGCAATAGCCTTTAAGATCAGACCCTTTTGGAAATAGGAATCGCCCAAGTGTTCGTGGATCGTGGGATCATTCATCATCGAGAGCTCCAAAGACCTCTCCAGTTCGCGAATGGCCTCATCCACCATCCCTTTCTTGAAATAAGCCCATCCCAAGCTGTCGACAAAGGCCCCGTTGGAGGGCTCCAGCTCCAAGGCCTTCTTGATGTAGGAGATGGACTCATCTAATTTGAGGCCCCGGTCGGCATACATGTAGCCCAGATAATTGTAGGCATCCGCCTGCCTGGGATTTAGGCGTATGGCCTCTTTGAATTCGCCTTCCGCCTTATCCAATTGACCCATCCTCTCATAAGCCGCCCCCAGCTGAAAGTGGTAGATCTCCTTTCCCTGGTCCAAGGAGACCGCCTTCTCCAGGCAACCGATGGATTGAGCATAGTCCTTCTTCCGCAGGTAGGTCAGGCCCAGAAAGAAGTGGAAGTTTGCCGCATCGGGCGAGCCTTTCAAGGCCTCTCCATAAAGGGCGATGGCCTGGTCAAATCTCCCCAACAAGGTGGCCACATAACCCCGGTGAATCAGGGCTTCTGAGTAAAAAGAGCCCTCGGGAGGGATCTTGCTGAAACTGGTCAACGCCTCCTCATATCGGCCCAGTTCCTCCAGGCTCAGCCCCAGGTTCAAGAGGGAACTCTGGTCATCAGGGTCTTGAGCGAGTATCTCCTGAAAGCAGGTGACTGCCTGCTGAAATGACTTCTTCTCCATGTAGATGATGCCGATCGTCTTCTTCGCCTCCAGGAAATCAGGGTTGGCCTCTAAGGCAAGCTGACCATGCACCAGGGCCTGGTCGAGATCTTTTAGGCGAATGAGGACCTGTGCGAAACGGTGACGCACCTCCCAGTCTTGCGGGTCTTCCTGCAAGGTCTTCAGATAGACTTCCTTCGCCTTCTCCCATCTCCCCTCGACCTCATAACTGTAACCCAAAGCGAAGACCGCATCTTCAAAACCCGGATCCTTGGCCAGCGCCTCCGCCAGGTGTCTTCGGGCCTCAGCTAGCATCTTCCGTTCCAGATAGATCCGCCCCAAATGGTAAGAAGGAAGGGGAGAGTCAGGCTTCAGCCTCTCCAACTTCTGGTACAGATCGATCGCCTTTTCGTAATCCTTTGACTGCCCATAGACCCCCCCCAGTAGAAGATAGAGGTCTTCTCGCCTGGGGTCGAGAGAAAGAGCTCGTTGAAAGGACTCCTCGGCCTTTTTGTAGTCTTGCAGGCCAAGATAGGCATTGCCCATCAATAAATGCGCCTCCAAGTAGCGAGGGTCCTGTTGGAGGATCTCTTCCGCCTGGGACAAGCCATTGGCCCACTGGCCCATCCGCAGATAAAGCATGCCCAAGCTCATCCTGAGGTATAGAGATCGCTGGTGGGAACGGAGGGCCTTGTGATACCAGTCGGCCGCCTCTTCCCCATTGCCCCTCATCTCTGCCAGGTTGCCCAGGGAGAAATAGTAATAGGCCTCCTCTCCCCTCGGGACTAAGCTCTCCTGAGCCCCTCCCACCTCCCCGAACTTGGCAGCCACCGAGGCTCCAGGATGGAGGGAAGAGCATCCGGACCACTGGAGTGCAAGCATCAGGAGGAAGAAAATGAGCATCGTTTCTGACTTCATCAGTTTGGCCTTCCCCTATCCTATCCGCGACCGATAAGCCGCCCTAGGTTTCATCCCCTCTCCCTGTCCTCGCGCATTTCTTAACATCTCCTCGATGACTTGCCAGACTCCTTTTTTCCCGGCTCCGCTCACCGCCGAGAACAACAGGATTCCCTCTTTTTCGCAACCGAGGGTGCTCCCTGCTCCCTCTTGCACCTTCTGCCATTGACTGCGCGGGAGCTTGTCCATCTTGGTCAGCACAATCCGGTAAGGAAGCCCTCTCTGGTTCAGCCAATCTCTGAGCATCAAATCAGAGGGCATCGCCGGATGGCGGCCATCGAGGATCAATAGCACCCCCCGCAACTGGGAACGCAATGAGAGATAGGGCTCCACCATCTGACGAAAGGAGAGCCTCATCTCCTTGGAGACCTTGGCGTACCCATATCCCGGAAAGTCGACGAAATAGAAGGAGGAATTGATGAAGTAATAGTTGAGGCAGCGGGTTCTGCCGGGGGTAACGCTGGTATGGGCGAGGCGCTTCATCCCCACCAGGCAATTGATGAGAGAGGACTTCCCCACATTGGACCTCCCCGCAAAGCCCACTTCAGGCAGCTTCGAGTTGGGCAGTCCTTTCAGATCGACCGCGCTTCCTCCATATCTCGCGCTCAAAATCCTCATCAATCAAAGGGCTTTCCGATAGATGCTCTCGATCTCTTCCTGCTTCACCACCCGGGGATTCCAGGCGATTGCCCTCTTCATCTGCAGGGCATCCTCTGCCACTCCAGAAAGGCCCTCCGCCTTGACGCCTACCTCGCTCAGGTGACGGGGAATGCCAATATCCGCGGAAAGCCGCACGACCGCCTCGCTCGCCTTCTGGGCAGCCTCCACCAGCGACAAGCCCTCCACCTTCTCTCCCAGCGCCTGCGCCACCTGGGCGTATTTCTCCAAGCGGGCAATGAGGTTGAAGTCCATTACATAGGGCAGGAGAATGGCATTGGCCATCCCATGCGGCACATCGAAGTGCCCTCCCAATGGATGAGACATGGCGTGAACCAGCCCCACCCCAGCATTGGAAAATGCAATTCCTGCCTGGGTGCTGGCAACGGCCATCTGGAATCGAGCCTCTTCATCTGCCCCGTTCGCCACTGAGGGCCGCAAGTACTTGCCGATAAACCGAATGGCATGGAGGGCCAAGGCATCCGAGAAAGGCTGAGCATTCTGGGAGACGAACGCCTCGATGGCATGGGTGAGGGCATCCATCCCGGTGGCTGCCGCCAAGGAGCCAGGCATGCTCTGCATCAAGGAAGGATCCACCATCGCCACCTTCGG
>Ga0315289_10004473_pt1 | contig 20850 bp, 20 predicted proteins | sample YL17G11_40_MG_FD_203452 | JGI IMG/M metagenome (GOLD analysis project Ga0315289, IMG submission 203452) | Sediment microbial communities from Yellowstone Lake, YNP, Wyoming, USA - YL17G11_40 | ecosystem: Environmental > Aquatic > Freshwater > Lake > Sediment | place: USA: Wyoming | collected... | reverse complement strand
TCCTGCTCCTGCTCCAGGATGTCTCCTCCCTCACCAAGAAGATCGAGGAGCTCTCCACCCTCAACGAGGTGGGCAAGGTGCTCAACTCCACCCTGGAGCTGCAGACCATCCTCAATCTGGTCATGGAACGGGTCAAGGAGATGATGAAGGTCGAGGCCGGCTCCCTGCTCCTCTGGGACGAGAGCTCCAAGGAGCTGGTCTTCGAGGTGGCCCTGGGCCCCTCCTCCGCCCAGCTGAAGGGGGTTCACCTCCCGCCGGATCAGGGCATCGCCGGCTGGGTCTTCCAGCAAGCAGAGTCGGTGCTCATCGCCGATGTAGCCTCTGATCCCCGCTTCTACCGCAAGGTGGATGAGTCCACCGGCTTTGTCACCAAGTCCATGATCTGCGTCCCCCTCAAGGTGAAGGATAAGACCATGGGGGTGATCCAGGTGATCAATAAGCTGAACGGTTCTCCCTTCAACGAGAACGATGTCAATCTCCTGGCAGCGATTGCCATGCATGCCTCGATCTCCATTGAGAACGGGCGACTCTTCAAAGACCTGCAGATCGCCTATGAGGACATCAAGGCGAAGCAGGGGCAACTCGTTCGATCGGAGAATGAGAAATTGAAGGCCCTAGGGGAGATGGCCGCCGGGGTGGCCCATGATTTCAATAACATCCTGCAAGCCATATTGGCCCGGGTTCAGCTCCTGCAGGATCAGACCCAGGATAAGGGAATTACGCGATGGCTGAAGGTGATCGAGCAGGCTGCCATGGATGGGGCAGAGACGGTGCGGCGCATCCAGGAATTCGCCCGGGTGCGCACGGATAAGGCCTTCACCAGCGTGAACCTGGTGGAGATCACCAAGGATGCAGTCATGGTCACCCAGGCCCGATGGAAGGATGAGGCACAGCATAGGGGGATCTACATCGATCTGGAGAAGGAGCTCAGCTCCACGCCGCCGGTCCTGGGAAATCCCTCCGAGCTGCGCGAGGTGCTCACCAACATGATCCTCAACGCGATTGATGCCCTGCCGGAAGGCGGCAGAATCCGCCTCTCCAACTGGACCGAGGGGGGCCATGTGGTGATCTCGGTTGAAGACAATGGAATGGGCATGTCGGAGGAAGTGAAGAAGAGGGTATTTGACCCGTTCTTTACCACCAAGGGGGTCAAGGGGACAGGCCTGGGTTTGAGCGTCTGCTTTGGCATCATCTCTCGCCATGGGGGGCATATTGACATTTGGAGCGAGGAGGGCAAGGGCACAATCTTTACAATCTGGCTGCCCATGGGAGCGGAGGCCAGGGAAAAGCTTGCTCCGGAAAAGGCCAAGCAGGACAGGAAAGCCAATATCCTGCTCGTTGACGATGTAAAGGCCCTGAGGGATGCCTTCTCTCGCATGCTGGCGCGGGCTGGCCATCAAGTGCGGGTGGCGGCAAGCGGGCGAGAGGCGCTGGAGATCTTCAAACAGGAGACCTTTGACCTCGTGCTCACCGATTTAGGGATGCCGGAGATGTCGGGATGGGAGGTGGCGAAGTATGTCAAGGAGAAGAACCCCCGGGTTCCGGTGATACTCATTACGGGTTGGGGGGCGCAACTGGACGATCAAAAGGCGAAGGAGAGCGGGGTGGATCGGATCCTGGCGAAGCCCTTCACCATCCAGGATATCATTCAGGTTGTCTCGGAGGCTTTGGCCATTTATGAGCAGGAGTGATCCTGTGAGAGCGACGAGGGAAAGAGATGGGGGCTGAAAAGGGCAAATTAGGGCTGGGTACCCTGGTATTCTTGTCGCTGGTGGCATTGGGGATCTACTTGGGGTTTAAGCTAGCCCCTCCCTATTGGGAATACTATTCCCTCAAGGAAGCGGCCCGGCAAGGTTTGGTCTCTGCGTCTGCCCCTCCCTATCGAGAGGCGGATGCCAAGGAGTTTGTGCTCGAAAAGGCAAAGAGGGTGGGCCTTCCCCTAAAAGAGGGGGATTTGATCCTCCTCCGCGATGGCAAGGCCGTACGCATCGAATTCTCTTGGGAAAGGGAGGTCGTTCTCCCCTATTACACGCGGCATTTCGCCTTCACCGTCAAGGACTCTGAGCCCATTCACTAAGGTCCGCTCTCCCCTACCCTTGAAACCGAAGACTGCTCGGCCCATCATTGTCCTCGTAGGACCCACCGCTGTAGGTAAGACCGCAATCTCAGTCGATTTGGCAGAGCGGTGCCGAGGGGAGATCATCGTTGCCGATTCCCTTCAGGTCTATAAGTGTATGGATATTGGAGCGGCGAAGCCCTCTGCGGAAGAGAGGATGAGGGTCCCGCACCATCTCTTGGACCTAGTGGAACCGGACCAGCCCTTCAACGCCGGGGACTTTCGGCTCCTGGCTGGGGGCAGGCTGAAGGCGATCCAGGAGAGGGAAGGCTGGCCGATGGTGGTGGGAGGTTGTGGGCTCTACATCAGGGCATTGGTGGATGGCCTCTTCTCAGGGCCCTCCCCGGTGCCAGAGGTTAGGCAACGACTGCAGAAGGAGGCCCAGGAGGAGGGCGCGGAGGCCCTCTATCAGAGGCTTTCCTCCCTCGACCCCACCTCCGCCCGAAAGATCCACCCCCACGACACCTACCGCATCATACGAGCGATGGAGATCTTTGAGCTTTGTGGTAAGAAGCCTTCAGAGGTTCGAGGGGCTCAATGGACCAGGAATCAGGATGGCCCATTCCTCTTCATCGGCCTTTGGCGTTGTAGGCCTTCCCTGTATCGCCTCATTGAACAAAGAATCGAGGGCATGATTCGGGCGGGATTTCTCGCCGAAGTAGAATCCCTCCTGGCTCGCTTTTCTCCAGATTGCAGGCCTTTTCAGGGGCTGGGCTATAGGCACATGATCGACTATCTTCAGCAAAGGTGCTCATTCGAGGAGACGGTTTCGTTGTGGAAACGGGACACCCGGCGCTATGCGAAGCGGCAATTGACTTGGTTTTCGAGGGATGAGCGCATTACCTGGATCTCTCTGGAGGAGGGAGAAGAGGTGGCGTGCCGGAGGATCGAGGGCTTGGTCCAGGAGGCGGTTGCCTAAAGGATCATCGGAGGCAGAATGGCAAGGATTAGGGAAAGGGAGAGGGCCCTGTTGGTGGCCGTGAGATTCCCGGGGGAGAGTCTGGTGGAGGTGGAGGACTCCCTCTCCGAGCTGGGAAGGCTTGCCGATTCCGCGGGTGCTGAGGTCATCGATCAGGTGATTCAGGAGCGGAAGGGGAGGGATGCCCGCCTCTTCATTGGGGAAGGAAAGGCCTCGGAGTTGAAGGTCTCCTACCAGGGACAGATCGACTTGGTGGTCTTCGATGGCGACCTCTCAGGCTCCCAGCAGAGGAATTTGGAGGAGATGCTGGAATGGAAGGTCCTGGACCGGTCTGCCCTGATTCTCGATATCTTCGCCCAGCGGGCCCACACTCGCGAGGGCATGATGCAGGTGGAGCTCGCCCAATTGGAGTATCTCCTTTCCCGTCTGGTAGGTAGCCGCCCTGCCCTTTCACGCCTGGGCGGGGGGATTGGCACCAGGGGACCCGGAGAGACGAAACTGGAGGCTGATCGTCGGCGCATCCGCAAGAGAATGGCTCATATGCAGAAGAGGCTGGAAAAGGTGCGGCAAACCCGGGAGATTATGCGGCGGAGCCGCCAGAGGCGGGGTCTGCTGGTTGTTTCCTTGGTGGGATATACCAATGCGGGGAAGTCGACCCTTTTCAATGAGCTCACCCGGGCCAATGCGGTGGTGGAGGATCGCCTGTTTGCGACCTTGGATCCCATGGTGAGGCGCATGCGCCTCCCGGGTGGCCAGATCGTGCTGCTCTTCGACACGGTTGGTTTCCTCCGCAGATTGCCCCACCAGTTGATTCACGCCTTTCGGGCCACGCTAGAGGAGCTCTTGAGCACAGACCTGCTCCTCCATGTGGTGGATGCGTCGCACCCCAAAAGAGAGGAGCAGATCAGGGCAGTGGATGAGGTACTGGGGGAGATTGGTGCGGCCCACCGGGCAGCGCTGTTGGTATATAACAAGGTCGACCGCCTGGATGGGAAGGAGAACCTCCGTTCTCCCCGCGCCCCGACTGAGCGAATCGAGGTGTCCGCCCTCACCGGGGAGGGAATAGAAGATCTCCGTCGTCGCGTTCAATCCTTTCTCTTTTCGGACGATCCCGCCCGCCCAGGCTAAGATAACCTTGACAATCCCGCGCCTGATGTGTTAACAAGTCCTAACTCCCCGAGGTAGAGGGAGGTTTGGTGCACGGTGAGTTGTTCGAGGTGGCTGGTCGGGAGCGAGAGGCCAGGATACTTGGGGTTGATGGCACACGAAAGGAGGGTCTGTCCTATGAAGGCAAAGATCATGAAGTGGTGGTGTTTTTCCCTGGTGTTGGTGGGTTTCTTGGTCTGGGCCGGGGTTCCCTCATCTGCTCAGTTGATCGGTTCGGTCTCCGATGTGGTGGAAAATATCGGTGATAGCGGAAAGGTCGACTGGACCAATGGGGTGGTGATGGCAGTGGGCATCGGAGCACCTCCTGGCGATCCAGTGAACGCCGCCCAGGCCCGAGCGATGGCCAAGAGGGCGGCGGTGGTGGTGGCCCAGCGGAATCTCCTCGAAACCCTGAAAGGGGTCAGGGTCGATTCGGAGACGGTGGTGGAGAATTTCATTGTGAGCAGTGACCGTATACGGACCGCGGTTCAGGGCATCATTCGCGGGGCGTCGGAGATGAAGACCCAATACATGTCCGATGGCTCCGTGGAGGTGACGATTGGGGTGAAATTGGCCGGCCAACTGGCGGAAGAACTCCTGCCTAAACCTGCAGGGCCCGCTCAACCGGTAGTGCCGCCAGCGGCTCCCGCGGCTCCTGCTGCCGGATCAGCCCCGGCTGCCCCCGCGGCGCCGGGCTCGGCAATTGCCCCTGCGGCCCCTGCCTCCCCCATGCTGACGGGATTGGTCGTGGATTCCCGAGGACTCAATGTCAGGCCCGCCATGGTGCCCAGGATCCTGAATGAAGAAGGGAGAGAGGTTTACGGTTCGGCCTTCGTAAAGCGGGATTATGCAATCCAGCAGGGGATGGCTGGCTATTCCAAGGAGTTGGCTGCCGCCCAAGCCAATCCTCGCGTGACCAACAATCCCCTTACGGTGAAAGGAGTGAGGACCTCCGGGACGAGCAAGACTGATGTCGTCATCAGCAATGCGGACGCAGCAACTATCCATTCGGCAGGGGCCAACTTAAGCTTTTTGGAGAAATGCCGGGTGATGATCGTAGTGGATTGATGGGCATGGGCCCCTGCCTGAGGGCCCTCACAACGGGGGTATCGCGACTATGAACAGAACGAGAAACGGAATTTTCCTCTTGCTAATTCTCTTGGCCTTGACGGCCTTCAGCTTTGTGGGGTGTGCAGGCAAGGAACCCGCCAAGCCGGTTTCGGTAATGGACAACCCCGACCACCACTTCAACAACGGGATGAAGTTTCTGGATAAGGGCGAATACGACAATGCCCTGGTGGAGTTTGAGCGGGCCAAGGCCCTGGATCCCAAGTATGGTAAGGCCTACATGGGCGTTGGGCTGGTACAGGGCTTTAAGGGAGACTTTGACAAGGCCTTCGAGTCGATGAAAAAGGCGAAGGGCCTGGACGGGGTATATGCCCATGTGGGAATGATCCGGCTCTACTCGATGCAGCGGGCTGGGGATTGGTTGAAGGAGGCAGAGGACGAATTCGAGGCGGGCAAGAAAAAGGACGCCGCCAGCCCGGAGCTGTATTTCCATATGGGAAAGGCCTACAAGGTTGCCTTTGAGTTCGATAAGGCGGCCGCTGCTTTCAAGAAGGTGCTCGATCTGAACAAGGACTTCGTGGGGGAGGCAAGTCAGGAATGGGCCTTGGTGCAGAAGATCCAGCGAGCGGCGCCGCGCACCAAGATCGGCAAACAGATTGCCCTCATCGACAAGATCACCCGAGCGGATGTCGCGGCCCTCTTCATCGAGGAGCTCAACCTGGAAAAACTGTATAAGGCGGGAAAGACTAAGGAGTACGACGCCTCCTTCAAGCCGCCAGAGGGGACTGCCTTGGCCGCCGATACCATCACCAAGACCCCGCCGGCGATGGATATTGTCAACCATCCCCTGAAGGCGGACATCGACGCTGCCATCAACTTAGGGATCAGAGGCCTGGAACCCTTCCCCGATCATACCTTTGCCCCAGGGATGGTGATCTCCAAGGCCAATTACGCTATGATGGTGGAGGACATCCTCATCAAGGTGAGCGGGGATGAGAAGCTGGCCACCAAATTCATCGGGGCGGTTTCGCCCTTCCCCGATGTACGGTCAGATCATTATGCCTTCAATTCGATCATGGTCTGCACCACGCGGGGCCTGATGGAGGCCAAGCTGGATGGCTACTTCGGCCTGGAGGAATCGCTGTCCGGAGCAGATGCGCTTTTGGTGATCAGGCGCATGAAGGATGAATTGAAATAAGTGACGACCAGAACGGAGGGCAGGAGGGGGGAAGCAAGGTTTCATTCTACCTCTCTCCTGCCCTGAACTTCCTCCCTTATGCCTTGCTGCATTCCTATGGGAGAGGCCATGACCCTGTCCAAGCCGAACCATGCAGTCCTTTTTTCTCTGCTGCTTGTCCTCCTCTTCCTCTGGTCCCCCTCTCCCGCGGAGGAGCTGAAGTCGATTCAGGCGGAGGGGGTGGCCGTGATCCTGGAGAATAACCTGGCGGTGGCGAGGGATGCGGCCATCGAGGATGCCCTCCGCAAAAGCGTGGAGGAGGCGGTAGGGACCCTGGTCGATTCCCAAACCCTAGTCGAGAACTTCCAATTGGTGAGCGACCGCATCTACTCCCAGGCCCACGGCTACATCAAGGGTTATCGAATCGTCAAAGAGCAACGGAACGACCAACTGATGCGGGTGCGGGTAGAGGCCTCGGTTGCCACCGGCCCCCTGCAGGACGACTTGAGCGCCCTGAGGATCTTACTCACTCGAGTGCACAAGCCGCGGCTGATGGTCTTGATCGAGGAGAAGAACTTGGGCGCCGACGACCAGCTCCAGCACTGGTCAGAACTCTCCCAGGTGGAGAGCGTCCTCACTCAGAAATTCTTGGAGAAGGGCTTCACTTTCGTGGACCAGGCGACGGTGAAGAGGACTGTCAGCCGGGATCAGGCCCTCCTCTTGATCGAGGGGAATGAAAAAGGGGCTAAGGCCCTGGCCTCAGAGTTTGGGGCGGAGGTGATCCTCTTAGGCAAGGCGGCGGCGAGGCCCACGCCAGTGAAGGATTTGAAGGCTCTCGATCTTTCGGGGATGAAGTCGGCTCAGGCCCAGGTGACGGTGAAGGCTATTCGCGCCGATACGGGAGAGACCTTGGCCAGCCTAAGCGATTCCGCGGCCGCGGTCCATATCGATGAGCTGACCGCAGGGAGCGAGGCCTTGAAAAGGGCGGGAGAAAAGGTCGCTTCGCTGCTGATCGAACAGATCACGCAGCAATGGGGAAAAGAGGTGGGGGGGACGACCCTGGTGCAATTGGTGATCTCGGGTTTGAGTTTCCGGGAACTTGCGAAATTCAAACAGATACTCAAAGAGCAAGTCAGAGGGGTGAAGGGCATCCACCAGCGGAGCTTTCAGGCCAATGTCGCGCGAATCGATGTGGACCTGTCCGGGGATGTTCAGAATCTGGCAGACGAGGTGTCCCTCAAGGAGTTTGGAGCGTTTCGGGTAGAGATCATCGGTTTCTCCCCTCACAAGATCGACCTTCGGGCGGTGCGATGATCGAAACCGCCATGATTTGGGAGAAGACCTCGCGATTTCTCTCCCTCGAATTAGGGAGGAGGATGACGGAGGAGAGGAAAAGGCCCCTCTGCTCAATCTTGGTGTTGATGGGTCTGGTTCTAATTCTGGGCTGCGCCGGAGGCGCAAAAGAGGCCAAATCCGGGGAGAAGCCTCAGTCCGACAGGTCACAGGAGGCATTGCGCGCCCAGGCGGATGAGAGGGCGCCGCGACTTACCACCACCGGGGTGAAGAAGCGCATCGCGGTGATGGATTTTGAAAACAAGACGCATTACGGAGCGCGCCGGCTCGGCCATTCCGCCTCCGAGATGTTGGTCACCACCTTGCTGAACACCGGCCAATTCATCCTGGTGGAGCGGGAGGGACTGGACAAGGTATTGAGAGAACAGGGCCTGAGCATGTCCGGGGTCATCAATCCAAACACCGCAGTCGCTGCCGGCAGCATTTTGGGTTTGAATGCCATTGTCACCGGGGCCGTTTCCGAGTTCGGGGTTCAGGAGGGGGGCTTTGAGGTGGGACCTTTGGTGGGGTCCAAGTCTCATACGGTTCGAGCGGTGGTGGATGTACGCTTGATCGATACCACGACGGCGCAGATCCTCATGGCGGAGAGCGGGGAGAGCCAATATACCTCAAGGACTCTCAAGGTGGCAGGGGCGGGAGGGGGCACGAGCTACGATGAGACCGTGGTGGGAAAGGCCCTCCGCGGCGCCATCGATGATTTGGGCAACAAGATCGTCCGAAAGCTGGAGAGGATCCCGTGGTCAGGGAGGATCGCCAGGGTTTCGGGGGAGAAGGTTTATGTCAACGCGGGCTCCGAGGTGGGCCTGACCGAGGGGCTTAAGCTGACCGCCTACAGTATGGGAGAGCCGATTATAGATCCCTCCACCGGGCTGACCCTGGGATATGATGAAAGCCCCATTGGCGAGATGCTCATCACTCAGGTCAGGGAGAAATACTCGGTGGCCATCCCTCAGAGTGGGCAAGGATTCAGGGAGAAGGATGTGGTGAGGCTCTTGGGGAAGTGAGTGGGCGGAGGCAGGTCCTTGCCCGAACGCTTGGCTGCGCGGAAGCATGGAGGCCGCTGGTCCGGGGCAATTTCCACCGGGGCAATCGCGGGGAATGGAGCAGAAGGAGGCAGCTGTGCCTTGCAGACGAAGAGTATATCGAGGCTTAATAATACTATCTCTCTTGTTCGCGTTTCTTGCATCTGGGATTGTCTGGGCTGAGGGAGATCAGCTCCAAGCCCGATCCGCCACCGTGACCTATTTGCAGGGAAAAGCGGAGGTCCAGCGGGCTGGAGCGCCCTCCTGGCAGCCACTGGCCCTGAAGGCCGTGCTGAAAGAAGGAGACCGGGTGCGGGCGCATGAGGGGACTCGTCTGGAACTTACCCTTGATGACCGCAGCGTGGTGCGCTTTTCAGAAGCGACCACCTTCGTCCTGGTGCAGTTGAAAGGAAGCCCACGCAACAGACAGTCGCACACCCGGATCCGTCTCTTGCTGGGTAAGATCTGGGCCAATGTGAACAAGATGATCGCCCCCCAATCCACTTTTGAGATTCAGAGCCAGACCGCCATCGCAGGCACCCGGGCCACCGTCTATCGCCTGAGCCTCAACGAGGATAAATCGACCGTGATCAAGGTCTACGAGGGAGCCATCAGCGTCGGCTCTCCTCCCAAGGAGGTTGGTCCTCCGCCAGAGGCGTCTGCACCCCATGAAGTCACGGGTCCGGTCGAGGTGCCCTCCCCATTTCACGAGGTCTCCATGGAGGAGTGGACCCAGATCGTAGAGGCCGTGCATCAGATCTACATCTCCCCCCAGGGGGTGCCGGGCAAGCCGGAGAAGATCACCACGGAGGCGGGGGAGGAAGAGTGGGTGGCGTGGAACCAGGAGCGGGATAAGGGGATTTGCAGTTCGAATTAGAAAGGAATTGATCGGTGCTAAATCTCTCCAATCGGCTGACCATCCTGCGAATCCTGATGATCCCCCTCATTGTAATCCTCCTCAACTATGACCTCGAAAAATGGGCCTTGGGCGTCTTCTTTTTGGCGGGGATCACCGATGCCCTGGACGGGTTCTTCGCCCGGGTCCGCAAGGAGAAGACCCAGTTGGGGACCATCCTCGATCCCCTGGCGGATAAGCTCCTTCTGGTCTCGACCTTCGTCACCCTCTCCTTCTTGGGGATGCTTCCTCTCTGGTTGGTGATCCTGGTCATCTCTCGGGACTTGATCCTGGTCCTGGGCTCGGTGGTTCGTTACATCACCACCGGGAATTTGACGGTCTCGCCCACCATCCTGGGAAAGATGACCACCGTGCTCCAACTATTTGCCGTGTTCGATGTGCTGGTACGCGATATCTTTGGCCATTTCTTTATCCCTCGCTTCCTCTCTCCCCTTCTGGTCGCCGTCTTCACCATAAGCTCGGGCCTCCATTACATCTGGACCGGGGCGAAATCCCTCAATACCCAGTCGGTTCATTAGATGGAAAGATCTGCAGGCCTGGTGGTGAGCAAGATCTCACCCCGGGGCATCGGCTCGAAGTTAGGGATTGCGGCGGGGCATCGGATCCTATCGATCAATGGCCTTGATCTGCGGGATGAGATCGACTATCGCTTTCTCCTAACAGAGAGGGTGGTGAGGCTCCGCATCCTCGACGAATCCGGGGGCCTGCGGGAGGTGAGAATCCGGAAGGAGTGGGACGAGGGATTGGGGTTGGAGTTTGAGGGCTTTCCCATCAGATCCTGCAACAATCGGTGCCTTTTCTGTTTTGTGGATCAGATGCCCCCGGGCCTGCGCCGCTCCCTCTACCATAAGGATGAGGACTATCGTTTCTCCTTCCTCCATGGCAATTATGTCACCCTCACCAATCTCTCGGAAGGGGATTGGAGCCGGGTCGCGGAACAGCGTCTCAGCCCCCTCTTCATCTCCGTTCATGCCAGCGACCTGGGCCTTCGGCGTTTTCTCCTGGATAATCCCAAGGCCCCGGATATCCTCCGGCAATTGCGGAGGCTGGCTGCGGCTCACATCCAGATGCACCTGCAGGTGGTGATCTGTCCCGGCCTGAATGACGGTCTTGCCCTGGAGAAGACCATCCAGGATTTGGCCTCCCTGCGTCCCTATGCCCAATCCTTATCTTTAGTCCCGGTGGGTCTCACCGACCACCGTCAGGGTTTATTCCCCCTCTCTTTGATGAGCCGGACCGGGGCAGAGGAGATCGTGGAGCGATCAGAACGCCTCCGGGCCCAATTCCGCCGGGGCGGCGGAGACTATTTTCTGCACCTGGCAGATGAGATCTACCTCCTGGCGGGAAGGTCCTTTCCTCCTCCCCGAACCTATGAGGGCTTTCCTCAGTTGGAGAATGGAGTGGGTTTGTCGTGCCGGTTCCTAACTGAATTTCGAAGGCGGGAGAGGTCTCTGCCTACCTCCCTGCCGGATCCGCGATCCTTTCTTCTCCTGACGGGAAGGCTGGCCTTTGGCGTCCTGGGACCGGTGGTGGATCGGCTCAATGAGATTCGCAGGTTACAGGTGGAGGCGGTTCCTATTCCCAATTCACTCTTTGGCTCCAGCGTCAGCGTCGCCGGCCTCCTGCCGGGGAAGGACTTCCGGGACTTTTTGAGAGAGAAGGGAGGCGGGCGAGAGGTCCTCATCCCCGAGAGTGCCCTGAGGGACGAGGGGGACGCCTTTCTTGACGATGTCCGACTCCCGCAATTGAGCCGGGAGAGCGGGCAAAGCATTTCTCCGGTCAATGGTGTCGCTTCCCTGTTGCGGATTCTGCTCCAGCCCCGAAGCCCCAAAGGAGCGTAGATGATCGTCATAGGGATCAATACCTCCACGCCGGAAGGTGGCGTCGCTCTGATGGGGGATGAAGGGCTGATCGCCGAGTATAGCCTGCATTCCCAGGCTACCCATTCCGAGAGGCTATTGCCCTCCATTGATCGCCTGCTCCAGGACACGGAACTCACTTTTCGAGACCTCTCCGGGATCGCAGTGGCGGTGGGTCCGGGATCGTTTACCGGGCTGCGGATTGGATTGGCCTCCGCCAAAGGATTGGCCCTCTCCTCCGATCTCCCTTTGGTGGGCATTCCCACCCTGCCGGCCCTGGCCAGAAACCTTCCTTTCTGTGCCTATGCCATCTGTCCCATGATCATTGCCCGAAAAAAGGAGGTCTATTGGGCCCTGTATCGGTTTAAGGGAGGGCATTTGATGGAGATGGAGGAAGAGACAGTGTCCCCCCCCGAGGTGGTGGCCAAGCGAATCGGGGAGCCGACGGTCTTCCTGGGAGACGGGGCGACCGAGCACTCGGGACAGATCAGGGAAATCCTGGGAGAGAAGGCCATTTTTGCGCCCCTGGCGGTGGGGAATGTCCGTGCCTCCCAGGTGGCCGAGATGGGGAGGGAGCGTTTGATCCGGGGGGAGAGGGACGATCTGGCGACCTTGGTGCCGCGTTATATCCGTCGTTCGGAGGCGGAGATCAAGTGGGGCATAAAGATCGGGGACTGAGGCCCGGCAGGAAGGATTCGGGAGAGGGGTGGGAGGGGGTCGAAATCCTGCCCATGCAGGAGTCCGACCTGGAAGAGGTCTTGGGGATCGAGGCCTCATCCTTCTCTTGCCCCTGGACCGCGGAGATGTTCCGCCAGGAGTTCCTGACAACGCCCATCTCCTCCTGCTTGGTGGCCAAGGTTCGCAGGAGAGGGTCGGACGCCCCTGTGCGTGACCCAGGGGTCTTGGGATATATCTGTTGCTGGGTGGTGTGGGACGAGATGCAAGTCGCCAATTTAGCCGTCCACCCTGGCTGGCGAAGGAAGGGGATCGGGCGTCTGCTCATGGAGAACGCCCTTCAGTCAGGGAGCCAACGGGGGGTGAGGAAAGTGTTCCTGGAGGTCAGGGCCTCGAATAGTGCTGCCCAGGACCTATATCGAGGCCTGGGTTTCGAGGTGGTGGGGATCCGGAAAGGCTATTACCAATTCCCCCCCGAAGATGCCTATGTGATGGCCCTGGAGATGCCAAGGAAGGGGTGTTAAGCCAAAATCGTCTTGACAAGGAAGATGCCATGAGATAAAAAGAAGAGGCTTTAGCGGCTCACCGCGAAGGCCCCTTCCTCCGCGGAGAAGGGCGATTTGACGCCTTTCCCCACAGCGGAGATGCCTTCAGGGGAGGGTCTTTCCCAACACCTCATTCGCTCACCGACCTGCAGGCTCGCTGCGGGGATGGTGCTCGCGATGTACCTTCCATTTCATTGTTAGAGGAGGAAACGATGCCCAAAGGTATTTTCCCGCCTATTCCCACTCCCTTCAAAAACGGAGAGGTTGCTTGCGATATGCTGGCCTCCAATCTGCAGAAGTGGAATACGACGGGGCTTTCCGGTTATCTGGTTTTAGGATCCAATGGCGAATTTGTATTTCTCGCGGAAAAGGAGAAGATCAAGATCCTGGAGGTGGCAAGGGAGAACATCCCCAGCCCACTGAAAATGATTGCGGGCACCGGATGCGAGTCGACCTGGGAGACGATCGAGTTGACCAATAAGGCAGCGAAGATCGGCGCCGAGTTGGCCTTGATCATCACGCCCTCTTACTTCAAGTCCTTGATGAAGGCGGAAGAGATGATCACCCATTTCCGGGCGGTGGCGGATGCCTCCAAGATTCCGATCATGATCTACAATGTGCCCAAGTTCACCGGGGTCAGCATCGATGCGGAGACGGTGGCCAAGCTGGCCGAGCATCAGAACATTGTGGGGATGAAAGACAGTTCTGCGGACATGCCCCTGTTCGCCCAATATATCAAGCTATGTCCCGCCGGATTTGATGTGATGGTGGGAACCGCCAGCGTCCTATTTACCGGCCTTTGCCTGGGGGCAGTGGGCGGCGTTGTGGCCATGGCCAATGTGGCCCCCGAGGAGGCGGTGGAGATCCAGAGGCTCTATGATGCAGGAAAGCTGAAAGAGGCGCGGGATTTGCAGCTGAAGATGTTGCCGGTGAATGGGGCGGTGACTGTGAGCTTCGGCGTTCCGGGGTTGAAGGCGGCGATGGATCTGCTTGGCTACTACGGAGGGGATCCGCGCCCTCCGCTTCTTCCGGCGAAGAGCGAAGTCAAGGAAAAGATTAAGGGGATTTTGCAGAAGGCCGGTCTTCTTTAAGCCTTATCTTCCTCCGAGAGGTGAATCGATATGGGGGCCGCAGGGGATGTGTCCTATCTTGTTGCTTTTTCCGCAGGGCTCCTTTCCTTTGTCTCCCCCTGCGTGCTCCCCCTGATCCCCGCCTATATTTGTTTCATCACTGGCCTTTCTTTGGCGGAGCTGACGGAGGGAGAGAAGAAGAGCATCCTGCGACGAGTGACCCTGGTGAACTCCGTCTGCTTTATATTGGGGTTCTCGATCGTCTTTGTGGCCCTGGGGGCTTCCGTCAGCCTCCTGGGCCAGTTTCTTTTGGATTATCAATGGATCTTCACCAAAGTGGGTGGGGCCTTGATCATCCTCTTCGGGCTCTTCATCTCCGGGTTGATCAAGCTGGATTTCCTTCACCGGGAGAAGCGGATCCACCTCAAGACCAAGCCCACCGGATACTTGGGCTCGTTGCTGGTGGGAGCGACCTTCGCCCTGGGGTGGACCCCCTGCGTGGGGCCCATCCTCTCGGCCATCCTCCTGTACGCCAGCACTACGCAGAGCCTGGCGTCCGGGATAGCCCTCCTGGGGGCGTATTCACTTGGGCTGGGCATCCCCTTCTTCCTCTCCTCCCTTGCCTTGAATTCTTTCCTGATCTACTTCGATCGAGCCCGCAGATACATCAGGGCCATTTCCTTGGTCAGCGGCGTTTTCTTGATCGTCGTTGGGATCCTGATCCTCACTGACTCTTTTCGGGTCCTATCCCAATACGTCAATTATCTGTTTCACTTTGGGGGTATCTAAATCCAGGTCAGGATGGGGGGAGGCTGGCATGGCGTTGAGATTGGGAGAAGCCCTGGTGAGAGAACGATTGATCACCCACCAGCAGTTAGCGAAGGCCTTAGAGCGACAGGTGATTTATGGGGGCCGGCTGGGCACCAATTTCATTGAGCTGGGCTATCTCACGGAGGAATCTTTAGTCAAGTTCCTGGGCAGGGTCTTCGGGGTTCCCTATGCAGACCCCAAGGCCTTCGAGGGCATCAAGCGGGAGATCGTGGAGACCATTACGCCAGAGATGGCCGAGAGGTACATGGTGATTCCCATTGACCGGGAGCCCAAGAGGCTGCACCTGGCCATGGTCAATCCGACCGATCTGCGCGTGATCGATGAGGTTCGCTTCATCACCGGGTACGAGATTGTCCCCTACATTGCCTCCGAACTCCGCCTCCTTTACGCCCTGGAGAGATACTTCGGCATCCAACGGCCGATCAGGTTCATCTCTGTCCTTTCCGGGGAGCGGGGTGTGATACCGGAGGAGGTGCCGGTGTCGGCCAGGGGCGAAGGCCCCGCCCTCCCCGAGGCTGGGAAGGCCCAGCCGGCCCCGGAGGCCGTGGGAGCCCTGGAGAGGATTAGCCAGCGACTGGTAGAGGCGAAGGATCGAGAGGAGATAGCCTCGATCATCCTGGATTTTGCCGCGGCCGATCTGAAGCGGGTTGCCCTCTTCGTTGTGAAGTCAAATGTCATTATCGGGTGGAAGGCGGTTGGGGGCCAGTTGGCCGATGAGATGATGGCGCAGATTCAACTGCCCTTGCACCAGCCCTCCATCTTTCGCACCATGATCGATGGCGGGGAGTTCTATCATGGCGCCCTCTTGCCGGTGCCGCAGAATATCCACCTGCTGGAGATGATGGGCGGCGAGATCCCCCAAGAGGCGATTGCCTTCCCCCTGACCATCAAAGGGAAGGTGGTTTGCCTGCTTTACGGGGATAACGGGAAGAAGTCGCTCCTGTTGGGTGATTTCGAGGATTTACGGAAGGCCATGATTAAGGCCTCCATGGCCTTGGAGATGCTCATCCTCAAAAAGAAGATACTGGAAATGTAAGGCATGCAGTGCCATCGACACCCGGAGAGGGAGGCCAGAAGGAAGTGTTACCGCTGCCATAAGCCCCTATGTCCCGCTTGTCAGATCCGGGCTTTGCATCATCTCTTCTGCTCCCGCCATTGCGTTGTCCTTCATGGGGTCCAGGATTTCCTCCACCGAGGCCTGCGCCGCCTCAGTGCTGCCTCGGATATGCCGGGGATCCCTGCCCAGGAAACCCGGAGGCGGACGGTTCCCATCATCTTCCTTGCCCTCCTATCGATTATGGTCTTCATCTCCCAGCCCAGTCCTTCCTCCCCCAAGGGATTCGTCCGATCCTTTCCCGGAGAGGCCTTCTACCTTAATTCCGGTTCAAGTGCCTCAACCAGGGCTACCATTGTCCCTCCCCATCAGATGAGCCCCGCTGCCCCTTCATCTGCTTCTCCTGGGACCGACCCCCGGGGGAAGCAGGTCGCCTCTATCCCCCAGCGGACGCCCCTGGAGAATTGGGGGTTCCGAGAAGGAAAGGTCGCAGGCGAAGGCGAATTGGATGCGGCGCCGGATATCTCCCGAGGATCCCTCCACCGCCGGGAGATCGCCCTGACCTTCGATGGCGGGGGGGAGGCGAATGTCGCCCCGGAGATCCTCCAGACCTTGCGGGAGAAAGGGACCTCATCTACCTTCTTCTTGAGCGGAGAGTTCATTCGACGCCATCCGGAGCTGGTGAGGCAGATGGTGGCCGATGGGCACGAGATCGCGAATCACACCACCGATCACCCGCACCTGACCACCTTTGCCATCAATGCCCGGCATGAATTGCTCTCTCGGGTGGACCGGAGATTTCTCCGGCAGGAGTTGAAAGGGGCGGAGGAACTCTTTGCTGACCTGACCGGCGAGAAGATGGCGCCGTTCTGGAGGGCCCCCTATGGGGAGCAGAATGCCACTCTCCGGAGATGGGCCAAGGAGTTAGGATACCAGCATATCTCCTGGACCTCTGATTATCGGAAGAAGAAGAGCCTCGATAGCCGGGATTGGGTGGCAGATCCTTCGTTGAAGATTTACTGCAGCGCGCAGGAGGTGCAGAATCGCATCTTAGGATATGGCGATGGGGCCAATGGAGGGATCGTGCTCATGCACCTCGGCACCCCTCGCACCCGGGATCGGGTGCACGAGAAGTTGGGGGAGATCATCGTGGGCCTGCGGGAGAGGGGATATCGGTTGGTGAAAGTCTCCGAGCTTTTGGAGGGGAAGGGGGAGGGGGAAAGGCTCTGATTATCCGATGGGAACGGACTTGTACTGTTCTCTGACCTCTTCGATCCTCTTTTCCAGATCCTGCATCCGATCTAAGATACAGTGGATCGCCTGGAGCACGGGATCGGGCAGGTCATGGGGATCGAGCCCGATCATCTCCTCAATCCGCTTGCCCTCTCGGTAGGTCACCCTTCCGGGGATGCCCACCACCACGGAATTGGGAGGGACATCCTTCAGGACCACCGACCCGGAGCCGACGCGGCTGCCATCCCCGATCTTGATCGGACCCAAGATCTTCGCCCCTGCCCCAATGACCACATTGTTTCCGATGGTGGGATGCCTCTTTTCCTTTTTCCAGCTCGTGCCCCCGAGGGTGACCCCGTGGTACATGGTGACGTTTTCACCGATCTCAGCGGTCTCTCCGATGACCACCCCCATCCCGTGGTCAATGAAGAATCCAGGGCCGATCTGGGCCCCGGGATGGATCTCGATTCCGGTGAGAAACCGGGAGAGGTGAGAGAGGAAACGGGCGAGGAAATAGAGACGGTGCCTCCAGAGCCAATGGGCGAGGCGGTGAAGAGAAATGGCATGGAGGCCGGGATAGCAGAAGAGCACCTCGAGGACAGATCGCGCAGCTGGATCTCGATCGAAGGTGGCCTTGATATCCGCCCTCAAGCGGCTAAACAAGCAGTCCTCCCTATGAAAGTTCCCCGCAGGATTTTGCGGGGATTAGCCCTACGGCCCTTTTTCATTGCCCTTTGGCGGCGATGAGGCCCTCAGGCCTTGGTAGGTTCCTTTTCCGAGATCTGGTTGAGGTCCGAGATCAATTGATCGATGTCGATCCCATGAACCTGAGCGCCCTGTTCGATGTTTTCGAAGCGCGCGGCGGAACAGCCTAAGCACCCCAGTCCGGCCCGCATGAAGACCTTGATCGTCTCCGGATAGTTGGTGACCACATCCTCGATGGTCATCTCTTTGGTGATTTTCATCTTGCACCTCCCCGCGATTGGCCTCTAATGGGACATTGCTCGATTTATTCTATTCTCTAAATGGTCGAATGTCAAGGGTTGTTTTCCCCTGAGTCCACCGCGGGTCAGGAGAGGAAGAGGGACCAATTCCCATGAGAAGCCAGCCGAGACCAATAACCAGGAAGGGTCTTTCCCGGATAGAAGGGCTGCTGCAGGGGCAATGGGGACCGTCCTCCCCGAAGCCTGCCCGTCCTCCCCTCGATGATCTCATTCTCACCATCCTCTCCCAGAACACCACTGACACTAACTCAGGCAGGGCATTTGCTGCGCTGCGGCAGCGATGGCCCGCCTGGGAGTCGGCCCGAAGGGCGCCCCTCTCGGAGATCGAAGGGACCATCCGGGTAGGGGGCCTGGCGCAGATCAAGGCGGGGAGGATCAAGTCCCTGCTGGAGGAGGTCTATCGAGAGCGGGGGGAGTTGAGCCTCGACTTCCTGAAGCAGCTCTCCGATGGGGAGGCGTGGTCTTATCTGAGGAGGTTCAAGGGGGTAGGTCCCAAGACCGCCGCCTGCGTGATGCTATTTTCCCTGGGCCGGCCGGCGTTTCCGGTAGACACCCACATCTTTCGGGTGATCAGCCGGCTGGTGGGGGCAGATGGAAGGGAGGGTCGGGAGCAGATGCAAGAGAAGCTGCAGCGACAGGCCCCGCCCGAGCTGGCCTACTCCCTTCACCTCCATCTGGTAAGACATGGCCGCCTGATCTGCCGGCCCGCGAAACCCCTCTGTGGGAAGTGCAAGCTCCTCCCCCTTTGTGCCTATGGAAACGGATTGCCAGGATCAGAAAAGTCTGCGCGAGGCGTTTGAGCGATCTTTGCTGCCCCGTCTCCGGACCTTAGCGAGGTCGTGGCCCTTCCCCCTCTACCTGGTAGGGGGGCTGGTGCGGGATTGGGTACGGGAGGCGAAGGCCTGGGAGAGGGACATCGATCTCACCTCGGCCGGAGAGGTTCTCTCGTTGGCGCAGCAGGCCGCCTGCCTTTTTCGTGGTCGGCCTATCCCCCTGGATGAGAATACCTGGAGGGTCCTCTTTCGCGAGGGGAAGGATCGATGGCAGCTGGACCTCTCGGGCCTGCGGGGTGAGGATATCTCCATGGATCTGAAGGGGCGGGACTTCACCCTCAATGCCATGGCGATAGAGATCAAGGAAGGCCCCCTCCTGCTTCATGACCCCTTGCGGGGCCAGGCAGACCTGGCCTCCGGCCGTATCCGCTGGTGCAGCCCGAGATGCTTTCAGGATGATCCGCTCCGCCTGCTGCGGGCGGTCCGATTCAACGCCCAACTCGGCTTCACCATGGATGAGGAGACCTGGGAGGGGATGAGGAGGGCGAGCCCCTTGCTTCCGGGCATCTCACGAGAGCGCATCCGCGATGAGTTCTTCAAGATCCTCTCGCAGCCCGGGAGTGCCGGGCACATCCAGACTCTCAAGGAGCTGGGCCTGCTGGAGGTGGTGATCCCGGGGATCTCAGGCATGTACCAGCTGGCCCAAGGGGCGCCTCATCGGCTTCCGCTCTGGGATCATTCGCTCTCGACCGTTCAGTTCCTGGAATTGGCCTTCTCCGAGATAGAGGAGATCGTCCCGGAGTGGTCGCCGCTCATCCAGGGCCGCCTCAGCGAACCCCTGGAGGGGGAAATCGATGCCCGCCAGGTGCTCAAGCTGGCCGCCCTGTTGCACGACATCGGAAAGCCCCTCACCCGCACCCAAGACGAGCAGGGGAGGGTGAGGTTTTTCGGACATGAGGAGCAGGGAAGGTCGAAGGTCTCGGAGATCTGCCGTTCCCTGAGGCTGGGGAATCGGATCAGGGGACGGGCCGAGGCCCTGGTCAGTTCTCATCTCCGGCCCATCCTCTTGGCTTCAGAGGAACTCCTCACCGCCAGGGCCCAATACCGATTCTTCCGCGACCTAAAGGACCTGGGAATTGATCTATTGCTGTTAGGCTGGGCCGATCTCAAAGCTACAGTGGAAGGGGGCGATCCGCAGCTGGGTCGCTATCTGGCCTTCCTGCGCCGGATGTTGAGATATCGCTTTGAGGAATCGCCCAGGCGGGGGCGGCCTCCCTTGATTCGGGGAAGGGACATCATGGAGGCCTTCGGCTTTCCCTCCGGTCCGAGGATCGGCCTGCTCTTAGAGAGGATCCATGAGGCGGAGGCCGAGGGGAAGTTTCAAACCCGGGCCGAGGGGCTCAGTTATCTTGGGGCCCATCTTGATCGGTGGATGCAGCAGCGGGAAAAAACTGATTGACATCGGGCGGGATTTGGGTAATATATTTTTCCACTGACCTTGGGCGGGAGTAACTCAGTTGGCAGAGTGTCAGCTTCCCAAGCTGAAAGTCGCGGGTTCAAATCCCGTCTCCCGCTCCAATCCTTCCAGCAAAAGCCCCAATGATTTCGGGGCCTTTTCTTTTTGCGGGCCCTTGTTTTTCACTTTCCAAACTCTTTCCATCTCAGGCCATCGATTTTCCACCACAACGCTTACGATTGAAATAGTTCTGTGGTGGAAAACCCTCCTTTTTCTCTGGACCAAAGACCGGGTTTCAACAGCTTCCCTACCCCCACCACCCGTCCAGAGGGGATGCGGTGGCGTGCGGTGACTCATTGGTCTTCGAGTCAGAAAAATGGAAAATTGGAAATTTGGCATTTGAGAGCTATCTGGAAGTCAACTCCGTGCAGTGGGAAAAGAGATTGACAAAGTGAATAGTTAGGAATAGATAGCAAGACGGGAGGGAAAAGACAACACCACCCAGAACAAGCATCCAGTCCTCTATTTCTCAGCGATTTTGTGTAATCGGCCTCTCTTTTGGCCCGAGGGGGAAATGAAAGGCAGCGAACAGATCTTGTGCATTCAAAGGTCACGCTGCCTTTTTGTGTTTGC
>Ga0315289_10004472_pt1 | contig 20850 bp, 19 predicted proteins | sample YL17G11_40_MG_FD_203452 | JGI IMG/M metagenome (GOLD analysis project Ga0315289, IMG submission 203452) | Sediment microbial communities from Yellowstone Lake, YNP, Wyoming, USA - YL17G11_40 | ecosystem: Environmental > Aquatic > Freshwater > Lake > Sediment | place: USA: Wyoming | collected... | reverse complement strand
TGTTCTGATACTGAGTCAGGAACACGGTTACGACGGTGGCAAGGTAGAGAGGCAAACCATAGACGAGCAGCGTGCGTATCTCCATCGAAGCCGAATCAGGCGTGCGACTTGAGGAGCGCGCGTGTCGTGTGAAGAGGATCGCCGCACCTGTTGCACCTGCTGCCGCCAACGCCAACACGAATCCCGAGATCGCACCAGTGATGCCTAAGCCGATGAAGACAAACGCGGGCCCAAGCGTACCCTTGAGGACCGCCTGCATGATCTGTGTGGCTGCGCTGTACTGCATCAGATCCTGTCCAATGAAGGAGTTGTTTGTCGCGTCATAGATGGCTTGGAAGACGATCAACAGCGAGGCGAGCTGGATGAACGGCGTCAACTCCGGCCTACTGAGCACGGTGGTCGCGATTAGCGTCGAGCCCACGTAGCAGATGAGGAATGCAGCTGTGCTGACTGCGAGTTTCAGTAGGAACCCAAGCTTGATCAGTCTGGATGCTCGGGCGGGGTCGCCGTCGGATTTGGATTTGGCTGGCAATCTGACCAGCGCGTAGTTCATGCCCATGTCGGAGAGCGCCACGAGAAGTGTCGGGATGGTAACGGCTAGGGTGTAGAGGCCGTAGTCGTGTGGTCCGAGAAGGCGGGCGACTATGATGATTCCGACCGCGAGGATCACGGTTGAGCTTGTGTTACCGACGAATAGGTACAGCCCACCGCTCGCTGCCTTCCTGGCGACTCTGGTTAACTCATCAGTGGACATCATGTGGCCAACTCAAGCGTGCCCGCAGGGGACGCGTCAGCTTCCAGGGCAGCCGTGTGGGTGAGGGGGCTTATTACTCTGGCTCGCTCGGGCTTCGGCTCGCTGGGAGGACGGTTGTACGGACGGGTTTTCTAGCGGAGGATGTTGCTTGGCGTAGGATCGTGAAGATCGTGGGGGCGAGGAGGACTCTCAGGGATTGCAAGAAGTGGAGATCGGCTTCGATGCCATGACCACTGAGTAGCAAATCCGATTCAATTCAACAGACCTTTCATAATCTGCTAAACCGTAGAACTTGCGGGTTCCGTTTCATCTTACTCCATTGCACTATCATTCGCCTGTAGTTTGCGCCGATTCCTCTCGGCAGCCATCTTGTCCAGCGAAAGTCGGAAAACTCCCTACCGTCAGGTCTTGCCTCTCCCCTAGAATCCCTAGCTGCCACGCAAACAGTAAGATCGGAACGGGAAGGGAATCTGATCGGAAAAACACCCACCAAGAATAGATCGTGGGCAGCAAGACCGTACTCTGCAAGTATTCTCGTAGTTGCTGCTTGCAGACGTTCGCCTTTGCCGACGCGGCCTCCGGGAAGAGCCCAAACGTTTCTGTAGGGGGGTATCTGCCGCCGCCCGAGAAGGACCTCGCCTCTGGAATCCTCAATGATGACATCCACACATGGAATTGGCATGTATCGTTTCACTTGATTCCACAGCTTGTTCGGCATCCATTCATCCAAGTTCTTTCGTCTCGTGGCAAGAGAAGACATTCCTAGATCACTCAGCGAGCTTGGGCGTGCTTGGGTGTAAGCGTTTCTCGGCGCACTGTACCGAGCATGTTCCTATGATCAATTTAGAATCGGGAGCTATCAACCTCTCTGGCGAGCATCTGGTAGCCCAGTTGCAAGTCTACCGACACTCCCCCGCACGGGGCAACCCCCTTCGCGAAAGTGTTAAGGGCGGTTGAAGGAGAGTAATGCCGTTGTAGCAAGGGTTTGAAGATGACCCAGGTTCTTGTGACGGGAGTGACTGGCTTCATAGGCAGCCACCTGGCGGAGAAGCTTCTTCAGAAAGGATACGCTGTGGCAGGTCTGGAGCGGCCGTGCGCGAGTCGGGATCTGCGACCGATTCGGCATCTGCTCGAGGATATCACTCTTCTGACTTGTGACCTAACAAGTTACGCCTCGGTCGCGAACACTGTCAGAAGCGCCAATCCACAGATCATCTTCCACCTCGGTGCCTTGTCTCCAGTGCGCTATTCGTTCGATCATCCTTTTCAGTACCAAGAGACGAACCTGATGGGAACAATCAACCTAGTTCACTCCCTCCTAGAGATGCCGGACGCCAAGAACCGCAAGCTGATCGCCGCCTCGACTGCGGAAGTCTACGGGATCCAAGAGACGAAACCTTTCAAGGAAACACTGCCGTTGAATCCGACTTCGCCGTACGCAGTGTCGAAGGCGGCAATGGATATGTACCTGAGAATGGCATCTTCGGCATACTCGCTGAACTGCACCATCTTGAGGCCTACGAACAGCTACGGCAGGAAATTCGAGACTGGTTTCATCGTGGAATACTTGATCAACACTATGCTCAGAGGTGCACGAGTATACATTGGCGCCCCGGATTCTATTCGAGATTACATGCACGTCGATGACCATGTGGACGCATACATGCTCGCCGCCGAGAAGCAAACTGCTTCCGGAGAGGTCTACAATGTAGGAACAGGCAGAGGGATCTCCAACAAAGATCTAGCGTTATTGATTGCCAATATCATTGGCTACGACAAGGGAAGGATCACATTCGGCTCATACCCGCCGGGCTACCCCACGCGACCGATGCCCGGCGAGCAACCGTACATAGTGCTTGATCCAAGCAAGATCACCAATGAGCTAGGCTGGAAAACTACCATCGATCTCGAACAAGGAATCAAAGACACAGTCGCCTATTGGAAGAACCAGTCGCCCGCACGACCTGTCTGATCCATTGCTCGACAAAGAAGCCAACTTGCCCAGGGCAGGATTCTGTCGAATGTTCTCTCCAGCCTCTTGAAGTCTGTTCAAGTTGTGGGTCATCTCCCAGAAACCATCGTGCCTGTGGGTTTGCAGCCTGCTCATCCGGGAGAGAACCGGAAACGTCGTTCTCTCTATGTCGCCCTGATCCGATATGAAGTCAAAGGATTCCGAACCCCATGCACGCCAATGCTGACGTAGTTACTAGGAAAGGGTACGGAACTCGCATGGGGTTCGCATAGCTTCCCCACGTGGAGATTAGTCAGCTCATTCCCGTTCTTGGGAAGCAAGAATCCGATCGCTCAAGTAGCGCTCAATGGCTGTACTCAATCCGACCGCCAAGTCAACTCTCTTCGCCGAAATAGTCCTTGACCCTTTCTCATAGGCGACCACCGCTCAACGGGTTTCGCTCTCCCTTGAGTGAGGAGGCACTGTTTGGTTGTTGGGTTTTGGAAATCTGGCGGCCCGTCGCAAGATGAAAGGTTCCCACGTACTGTCAGTATTCAGCCATTCCACTCATGTCAAGACGTAGGTCTCGGCATTCGATTGCACAACAATGATGGATAGTCAAGAATGTCTGTGATGCATCCGACCTTGGCTGTGCCTAGTCCCAAACCTGTCACCAAACTAGTCCTATTGAGGTAACACAACATCTTCGATCACCAGCAGAGCATCTCGGCTCCTGATGTTGATGAAGAACAGGAACCGCCTTATTACGATGCTTGTGGCGACTGCCATCATATTGCTTCAAATGCAGTTCGTACTTGCGCCGGCCATTGACATGTCCCCTCAAACGACTTCACCGGAGATCGTGATCACGTTAGATCGCGGTCAGATGATGGGCACAAACAGCATGTCCCTAGGTTTCATGCTGGATAACGAGTGGCCAGGCTACGTTAGCAGAAGTGCCCGTCAAGATCTCGCGCGCGAGGCAAACTTCGCAGGTCTAATTCGTGTCTTTGATTATAGAAGCGGGAATCCCAACCCTTGTATTCATTGGAACGAGTCAGGAAAGGTGGGAACATTCGACTGGGCCGGCGTCGACCTGTTGGTTCAGACAATCTATGCGACTGGTGCCGAACCGATGTTCGTTCTTGGAGGTTACAGTGGCTCCGGTGGACCGAGGATCCCGTCAGGAATGGCGGTGAACCCTGTTACGAATCTGCCCTATCCAGATAGCTTTGCCAGCTACGCCTCAGAATGGGTCAGACACTTCAAAGCCAGTCAATTTCCCGTTCGATATTATGAAATTGTCAACGAGCCTTGGGCGTATTTCGGATGGGAACATGTTGACTTTGCGAAACTCGGCAACTACATGCAACTTTTCAACGCAGTCACATCCAGTATGCGGAGAGAGAATTCCGACCTCATGATTAGCCAGGACTTCATAGGCAGTAAACAAGTATTGGATTACTGGCTGACGCATGGAGGAGCTGATGTGGATAGCATCAACATCCACAAGTACGGAGCATCGATTGTGGGGCAAAGGACGGACGCCGAGATGTTCCAGTTTGCAGAGAAAGAGTACTTTGGCACATGGCCCCTAGGACAGAGCATCGAAGAGGCGCGTCAAGCGTGGTTTAGGGCTCGTGGGAAGCTCTTGCCGATGATCATTTCGGAGTACAACTTCAACAGCGCCTCTGCACAAGGAACAGACCCGAAGATACAACAGATGGCCGGGGCTGTCTGGACAGCCCTTGTGCTGAGAATGTCAGTTCTTGCAGGTGTTAGGCAAGCCGTGTACTATTCTTACTCCGGAAGCGCATCGTGGGGGATGAAGAATACGTACACGGGTGCAGGATTCGGCATGGTGAACGGGGATAACGACTATCCATGGTATCAGTACTATGTTCATTACATGCTCGGCAACAACCTAGGCGTTGGCGACGCGATTGTGGGGACAACAAGTTCGTCCGAAGACGTGAGGGCTCTCGCCTGGATTCATAATGAGAAACTGAACATCCTTCTCATATGCAAGGTCGATGAGCCGAGAATAGTCAGAATAGAGGGTCTTGAAGGCGAACTGAAATTGCTGAGGATTGACAACAGCATACCTTGGCAAACACCGGCGATGCAGACGAATGGAATCAAATCAGAGGAACCACTGGTCATCAATGGCTACACCGTTGCCTTGTTGGAAGGACAAGTTCCGCTTCTCGTCCAGCGCAGAACTTGAGCACGCCACAATTGACGGAACGGTCCAAGTCAGACGATAAAGACGACCGCCACAGACAGATTATGTTGCGGCACAGGTCGCCGGAAATCCTTTCGGTCACATTAGTGCTCAAGTCGTCATAAACAACGATTGTCCTGTGGGCGCTACTGCCAGAGCTATTCACACCATGCCGTTGAATGTCATTCCCTCTGATTATGTTGTCGAACTGAAGAATACGCTTCTGAATACGTAATCCCACAAATTGCCTGAGCTGAAGCCATCACAAACAACAACAAATAGCGTAGACCAACCTATTTGTGTGACTCTCCCACTCTAGACACTTCTCTGGTACGCCATTTCAAGATCCTAGCCGGGTTGCCCCCGACTATTGCATATGGTGGCACGTCTTTGGTTACGACTGATCCTGCTCCCACGATGGCTCCTCTACCAATGCGCCTTCCTGGGAGAATAATGCTCCGTGCACCTATCCATACATCGTCCTCGATAACCACAGTCCTTGGCTCCGAGTATCCTTGAACAATCATGGGTCTTGTCAAATCAGAGTACAAGTGGTTGCGCGTGAGGATTATGACATCTCGTCCCATCATAACATTGATGCCGATTCTTATAGGATTGATCGGAGAGTTCCCTATCAGAGAGTTGACGCCAAAATTAGAATAATCGCCAATTTCAATGCCTTCGCCACTACCAAAATCAGCGCCCGCCTCGATGTTTACGCTTCTGCCACATTTATCAAGAACAGGTCTGCAGCAATAATACCTTACTCTCTTTGCGAGTCTGCCGACAAACCGACGCCGATCTGACTCAGGCAAATGCCTGGCAAATCCATAGTATAGGGCAAGAAAGAGGATCTTTGGCAAACTCAGACTCATGGCGAGTTCCTCTGATGTTCGGACTTGCCCAGTATCTCCTACAGTGAACCTCTTCGCGCTATCCACTTGCGATCCAAGCGATGACCACTGCACCGTTGTCGTATGTGCGATTATGTGCTTTGGCGAGATCAAATGCTGCAAGATACAATTCCCGCGAGTGCCAAGGTGACGGATAGTTGATCCCTGCTTTGCTAAAGACCAGAATACTCCCGACCTGAGGCTTGGAAAACGCCGTGTCGTCAAGCAACCGAGATTCTGGAACCATGCTTCCCATCCTCACCTCCGCTTTGTAGTCCTCCACCACTGAAACAACGTCATAGTAAATGACCACGTGCCTTCCAGCAGCATATATGCTGGCCTGACTCAGCCTTGGGTCCTCGAGAGCATTCACTGAATCGTGAGATGACTTTGGGTATACCTGATATGGAGTCCTCAGACACGCAACAATCATCATAGCAAGTACCAACACAAGCAGTATTCTCTTACTTGTCATCCTAGCAACAACCGCCTTAGAAAGGAACATAGGAACCAAACACCAAGACATGAGCACAATCGCTATTGTCCTTATGTCGGAAAAAACAACTTCGGGTTTGATGGATGCCCCGATATAGGCAATCGAAGAAGCCACAAGCCAGAGCCAAAGACAGGCCGTGTTAGATCGAAGATATGCTTGCGAATGTCGGTTGTCCATCGCAGTTTTCCTCTCCTTTACTAGAACATACGTCGCGATTGCTGCAATAACAATAGAGAGGAGTATGAGGGAGAGATACCCCACGGAAGCCACGAATGCATCTTCTTTTGAAAGAATGCTGGTGCGTTGCCATGGAAGAATTCTTCCCCACGGCTCACCTTGAATTGTGCTGCTAAGGAACTGCGAGAAACCATCTAGAGCGTATCCTGAATACACTCCCAGCCGGGTCACGTAGACGTAACCAGCGAAGACAAAATAACTCAGTGGCATCAAGCCGTACAAGATGACTGTTTTGTCCTTGCTTGTTAGTGAAAGGAGGAGGAAAAGAGGAACAAGGAACATTACCCCATCTGTGGAACCAAGAGCGACTCCCATAACCAGAACCAGCATAACCATCATATGACTTCGGCTCTTGAGACCCTCAGCAAATAGCAGGACAGTAAGTATCGTCACGAGAAAGAATAGACCCGTTAATCCTCCGCCGTCGAGTATGCGGAGGCGCTCAGAATATGCGAAGGACACGACGGAAATTGCAACGACCCCTGCTAGAAGAGCCTGCGCATTCCGATTCTTAGGATAGGACCCTGTTCGGCAAATCGCCCGTCCGATCATGACGGCAATGAGTGCTGCAAGAACTCCGTAGAGAAAAAGTGAAACGTAGATGGTCATCGCGGCAGGAATGTCAAAGATCTTCCACAGGACGTAGAGAATGAGGGACGGTGCAAAGAAGTAGGAATGTGACTCGTCGAATACAAGATGCCCCTGCTGGGCATCTCGGCTGGCGAATACGAATTGGCGAAAGTTCACTGCTGACTCCAGGGAAGGATCCCCAACAAACGACCGCCACAGAAGGAAAAGTAAAGACCCGAGCAAAATCACACCCATCCCAATCTTGGGCTTATTCCAGTAGCTTGCCAGAATGACGGACGACAAGACCAAAGAAAAGGCAACAAGAAGGTCGGCTCTAGATGCTAAACTGGAAACCCCGTAGTAGAGGGGAGTAGTAACTACAAAGAACACTGCTGTGATTTGCAGTAATGTCAGTAAGCTCTTGGCCATCTCATCACGCAATCATGTCAACCTCGTTGGCCGTTGGATCCCGTGGTCTGTAACTTCAAGACACAGTGGGCAAAGTCGCTCAGCAACATCGTCTGAGGGAACCAAGTCTTGCCAATGAGACACCCGCATCGCTTTTCTCAAATGAAGCGCCTCAATCACCACTTCAGCGATTCTTTGTCCCATGGTTGCCCCTGTCATACTCGGTGCGAGTCGAAGCACAAACTCAGCTTCCTGGCAAGTTCGTTCAGATGCGTGTTCTGGAGGCTGCGGACTGGTTTAAATGTGATCTCTGAAACTAGTGCTGCCAATTACTGGTCATACCTCTAGCATTAGCCACCCGCAAGGCACACCGGAATGGCCCTTTCATGCTTCAGGAAACGACGACGATTCGTTTTCGTTTCCGTGCCGCAACAACGACAAGTGCGATCACAGCTGAGGCAACAATTACCGCTAGCGCGACTGAAGCAGCTTCATCGTACATTCTCTGGCTGATAGATGCATCTGCAACACTCACAGCATTCTTGGCAAGAGATTCGGAACGAACGAAATCGTCCTTGTTGTAGACGTCTACCGCCTGCGAGAGGAGGTCTTTTGCCTGGTCAAGCCCTCTCGTTCTGCCTTCCCGAATTGCAGCAGCGGTTGCGTTCTCAGCTCTCTGGATAGCAACGAGTGCAGGAACAGCTTCTGAGGGGGTTCCTTGTGGAACGTATGGTTTCGCATACCACCTGCTCAACACTCCTTCAGCGAGCTTGCCCCAAGGCGTGTAGTCTTGTGGTTCTTGATCAGGCGTCCAAGCCCACCAGAATATCCCCTGCAACCACGTCTTTCCCCAAAGGGTCTCTAGTGCAGCCTCATAGCAGTTGGCTTGCTCCTGCTGATTCTCCTTACCCTCTGACTGCCAGTCCCATGGGCGAATACTCGCTCCGTCAACATCTCTGTATCCAATCTCGGTAAGGAGTATCTGCTTCTTGACCACAGTCTCACGAGCTTCCACTTGGGCTATCCATTTCTGCCAACCCTCCTTCAACTCAGCAACCGTCGGACCGGTTTTGTTGGTCAGAGGGAAATACGCGTCAATTCCTATGTAGTCCAGCTCCTTCCAAAACCCAAAGTCCTGCCAAGCGGTGTTAGGTGACCAAATGGCGGCATAGACTAACTCTCCGCCATAGACTCGCCGTATGTCATCAACCATCGCAAGCCAGTATGCAGTGTATCTTCGCTGGGTCATTGAATTCAGTTCTGTGCCAATCGAAAGCATCTCGACACCGTTCGCCTGTGACAATTCAGCATAGTGAGTGATGAACCCTCGGTAGCTGTCAAACCATGTCTTCTCATTCGTAGGCTCTATCTCTCCACGATGATGCTCGCTCTCGAATAGGCCGATTTGAGGTTTGAGCATGACTTTCATCCCAAGACTGTGAATAGCCCGTATCGCATGAATCAAGGAATCATCGGTCGGGGTCATCGTCTGGGAGGGCAATACTGAGCTGTCCCTGTATGTGTCCTGGTACCAAGTCACGATCAAAGCCACCGAATTCGCTCCAGTCCTAGCAAGAGCCTCAAGGGATGTGTCAGACCTGACAGTATCATAGGTGTCGTGCCACCACCAGGCGTACGTCATACCCTTCTGAAACTGGCGATATTGGGCAATCGCACCACCCTCAGCTGGTTGAGAGACTGCTAACAGCAGCAATGACAAGAGAACAAGGTTGCGACGATGGTTCAAGGGCCCCAAAGTAGTAGCTCGCAGTTGCGGAGTTTTACCTTTGTGCATGATTTCTAGTCACTGTTCCATCACTAGTGTTCCCTTGTTGTCATCGAATGAGAACTCATGGGTTCAAATCCCACTCCCGGCGCTATTCACCCATACAACAGCTGTAGGGCTGCTGGTGCAACTCGTTGAAGTACACTGGTCTTCAAGTGTTATGCGTCCTCCTGATGACTCTCCTGAGCGTGACAGGTGTCTGCATTGAGGTCGGAAACACGAATCCTACACAGACGCCATGGGTCGTCAAACCAGACAGTGACCAAGCCGCTGCACCTATAGACATCCATACCTCTAGCGGCTACACGAGATCCAACCCTCGCCAGCTTACTGCGAACTATACCTACGCGATAGCAGCGACTGGAACCCGATTCGAGATATCGCTCCATGTCATCCAATCATTTGCGTACATCAACGTTACAGATATGATGATCTTTGTTTGGCCCGAAAAACCATTCACCTATTCGATGTCGGTGGATGAGCTAGGAAACGATATTCTAACGGTGAGATTTCAATCTCAAAACCCGCTGGGGCAGTTCCATCTGACGGTTCTCCAGCATTTGACGGTCTACTCGATCAACTTCACAATCGACCCAGCTAAGGTCGGCACGTATGATGAAGCTTCCCTACTCTACAAGTTGTACACCAAATCAGCCCAGTACATAGAAAGCGACAACCCTGAGATCGTTGCCAAATCCAAAGTGATTGTTGGACAAGAAACCAACCCCTACCTCGCAGCTAAGAAGATCCAGACTTTTGTAGTCCGCCATATGAAATATGACATGTCAGTTCTTACTCCGTGGAATGCCGAAACCGAGGGCGCATTGTTTGCTCTACGATCTGGAAAAGGAGTGTGCAAACATTACGCAGCCCTCTTTACGGCTCTCGCCAGGGCCGCAGGCATCCCAACAGCCGACATATGGGGATCGTTCTCAAACCCCGTGGACAGCGGACATAGCAAACACAGCTGGGTGCACTTCTACATACCAAACTACGGGTGGATCCCTGCCGATCCAACATTCGAAGACTCAACTGGTGATAACTGGTTTGCCCGCTTGCCTCAGAGCTGGGACATCCCGGTGATGTCTGTCAACTACCTGTATGAGCAAGCATGGTGGTCTGGAGGACGAGCCCAAGGTGCCATTCCAGGCCAAGAACCAGCGACCTTGTTGGGATTGCAGGTTGCCGAGTTCCCAGGTGCGACCATGATTGCGCTCGTTGTTCTGCTACCCATTCTACTTCTCATCAAGACTAGGCGAAATCGCAGGTAGCAGTCGTTTCTTAGTGTGTGGTCCCCGCTCGCTTGGGGCTCTCGGCGTCACCGTGGGTTCGACGTGACAGAGGGAAATCTCTGCATCCCCGTTCTTTCGTGGCCTAGATCAAGCAACTTCAGGAACACTTGATCTTGTATCTTTCTAACGCACCCAGACCTATCAAGGGTTGATCAGAGGCTTCCACATTTCTTCGAGTTGGCGGCCGGTGGAAACGTATGTCATATTCTTCAACACAAAACTGCGAGCATGAAGGGCTGTCTTCCTCCTCCTTTGTCTATGCTTCATTTCCCTGATCATATTCATGATCGAATTGGCCAAGTCTCTCGGGCTCCTGGGCGGCACAATTTCTGCAACATCAATGCCTGCCAGAATTTCGGATACCCCAGAACCATACGTAACTATGACTGGTTTTCCGAAGAGCATTGCCTCCAATGGAGCCAAGCCCCACGATTGTGGACTACAAGGAAAGACGAAAATGTCAGAGTAGCTGTACATGAAGCCGATCGATTCATCATCCTCCAAAGAGCCCAGGAAGATGATTTCGCGGGTAAGGTTTAGCCTTCCAACAAGTTGCATGAGACCACGCACATAGCGAGGGTTAAGGCGCAGGCTCCCTGCCACGTATGCAACAATTCTCTTGACTCCGAATTCATTCTTGAGAATACTGACCGCACGCAAGAGGTCTTCTAATCGTCGATGGGGTAGGAGACTGTCATGAAAATACAGCTTGGCAAACGGTCTCAGTGATGGGTCAATCCGAAGCTTCTGTTTCACAAGTGACATTGACTGCCTCTCCAACAACCGATTGCTGACCGCGACCAAGCTCGGAGATACTCCTATTCTCAGAACGCAAGTGTTGCTAAACCCCAGAGTCTCTTCTACAAAGCGTTTCATCCCCACGCTGAGAACAACGATTTGATTGACCAGTCCTGTGGACGTCAACAGCCGGCCAATCGCGCCATCCAGAAACGTGAGAAAGAGGTCATTGAAATCGTAGGCCAACCAAGAAACCTTCAATCTTCCCCCGGACAGAAGCCTAGCAGCACATGAGACGAGTAAGGAGAAATATCCATGAGCATTAAGCAAGGTGACGTCTATCTCATTTGCCAGACTCAGGATACGCGCTGGCGCCCGCACGAATCCTATGAGACTCTTGGCGCCTAGACTGCTCGTCCTATCGCCCAATACGTAGATCTTTGTTGCATCGTTAATTCGATGTGTGACACCCTCGCGATAGCAGTCAGTTACCACTACTACCCTGTCTCCGAAGTACGCTGCGAAAGTGGAGATTGCTCTTGAAACGCCAGTTCTCCGCCGCAGGCAGTCAAACGCCACGATCGCCACTTTTGGTCTCATTGGCAATCGCTTTGCTGTGTGCATAGTGAATACGCGCTGCTAGTCACGTCGGTCCACTTTGACATCAATCGATTCGCCCTGATACTGACCACTGAAGTACCACCAAGAATCATTAACTATCCAGCCAAGACTCTAGCTATGAATAGGATTGCTCGAGCGGCCACTATCTCTGGCTTTGCTTCAGCAAGACGTATCTGTGCGCAATACCAATGATTGCGAGAATGACAATAATCGGGAGACATAGGAACCCCATTATCAACTGAAATCTGGTTAGCTTCATGGCTTGTCACCGAACATGTAGGCCGTTCGCCAATTTATCAATTGTCGAAGTCGCGCTGCCATGACGCCAGTTTGTCATCTCAAGATCAGGGATGCTCAGATATCGGAATTCTCTGAGAAAGCTAGAATGGGGACCTATGAGCTATCCTGCCGCCCCCGATGACTCCGATTCTGACTGGGGTCACAGTGGTTACTCCTGACTAGTCTCAGCTTCTTCCAATGACCGAACTCCTCTGGACCGGCCTCCACACAGCTCGCTTTCTACCTGACAGAAGTAGTCCGATCAGGAGATAGCATTGATGCACTAGGAGACTCCACAAGAGACTGAGCTTACTCAGTCCCAACCTACTTCCGGCATACAACACGAGTAAGAATAGCGCCGACGAAAGGATCCAATATATGGACACATACGCCAACGCGACCAAAATCGCCGCACACCCTACAAGGGACAGCACTGGGGAAACCGTCATCATCAGCAGGCGCAGCGGAAAGACTGACCTGCCGAAGGCTCCACATTCCCGGCTGAACAACATGTCTTTGTTTGCCAACGCAGACTGAATAGTCCTAGCAGCTCTCCGCACCTTTTGCCTCACTTGCCCTCGAAGGCTCTCAGCAATTGGCTCATAGAATAGGAGAGTAGGCACGCATATGTAGCGTAGACCCTTCCGTATTATGGCCAGCGATATATTCCCGTCACTTGAGCCGTATTCCAGAGGCATTATTGGAAACACGGATCTACGTACTACGGCGAACGTGGTGTATCCTGGAAACGTAGAATGGACAGCGCTCTCAGCTACGCACATAGTGTCGTAGAAACTCCTGTATGGCCTCTCAATCCGGACCGCAGTCGTCTGGATCATAGACATCGGCACCATTCTGGCCGTGACGCCGCCTACGCCTCTCAAGACATCAAGAACCTTGACGGATTTCAGCAGCGCCTCGTGATCCACCATCGCGTCAGCATCTGTTGTCGCGATCAGATCCCCTGTGGATTCTTGTAGACCTCTATTGTAACATCCATTAACTCCTGTTCTTCTGATATTCTTGATGACCTTGCCACGAAGACCAAGTTCCCCAAACACTCGCTCCGCAATCGTACGTGTGTCATCTGTTGAGCAGTCGTCGATCAATAGCACCTCCAGCCTGTCGTGAGGGTATTGCATGGCGGCAATATCTCTCAGCTTGGCTTCCACTACTCTCTCTTCGTTGTAGGCTGGGATCAGTATCGAGATCTCTGGAAGCTCACTACTTCGAAGGGTCCGGCTCATCGCTTCATCGATTGCATGAAGGTATTCGGGTTTTCGGGGGCTTCTTGCTATGAGAAAGAAATATGCCGCAAAGATGCCCGTGACTAGCGTGAAGCAGCCTAAGCCTATCGACAACATCACGAGAAACAAGTGATCAGCTTCTCGAACAATGGATCAGTTCATGGTCGCTCTAAGAGCATTCCAGTACGACTCTGGCGTGCCTATGTCTATCCGCTTCTCGTACGAAGCAAGCTCCACAGCATAGACCTTGCCCCTTTCTTTGATAAGCCCTTCTATCGCACTCGTCAATTCCAATTCGCGGCCTTGATACTGACGGGCCCTTTCTATGCAGTGATAGATCTTCTCGTTGAAAGCATACAAGGCGACTATTGTGAGTCTTGACTTTGGATGCCGCGGCTTTTCCTCGACATGCCTAACACGATAGATGCCGGGACCAGTCCTTTCACCCTCAATCACGCCGTACTTTGTCGGATTATTCACTTTCTGTGCGCAAAATGCCGCATCGGCGTCGTGGACATCGAAGGCCCTAATCAATCTCCGGAAGTATCGCGCATTCCGGGAAATAATGAGATCATCACCGGCGTGAACGATGAAAGGGTTCCGGCCCGTAAACGCTTTCGCCCGGAGCACAGCATCTCCAAAGCCCAAAGGTTCAGGTTGATTGATGAATGCGATGTTCGAACTGCGGACTCTTCGGTAGAACCGTTCCATTTCCTCGACCAGCTGGGATTTCGCTTGTCTTCTTAAGTGCTCTGTGAAGCCATTGTCTGGAGTGAAATGGTCTTCTATGCTTCTCTTCCCTCTTCCGACAACAAAGAGAAACTCCCTCAGCCCGGCGTCATAGAGCCTCTCAAACACAAGCTGGACCAATGGTTTCAGGAGAACTAGCCCCTTCGAGTCCCGCATAAATACAGGTAGCATTTCTTTGGGCTGCTGTTTCGTAGCTGGCAGTAGTCTCGTCCCCAGGCCGGCGCTGGGAATAATGGCAGTCCTAATCATGTTCCTCATCTAAGGCCGAGAGGAGCCCATCTATTCACGTACTCCCTTGTCTGCACCGATGCGTGTGTTGACTTCTTCGACTGCCTTCAACAACTTCGGTTCGTATCCCAAGTCCGTGACGAACTGTATGAGTGCTCGCAGATCTTTCGGCAGGCATTTGCCTCCGAATGCTTTGCCATGAACAGTGCCGTAGGTGCCGATGCGAGGATCCATGCCGGCCGCTCTGGCGACCGTCTCCGAGTCAACATTGAGCAGTCTGCAAATGTAATGTATCTCATTCCAGTAGGAGATCTTTGTTGCCAAGGCACAATTGAAAGCGTACTTTATGATTTCACCTGTCACCAGATTTGTACGGATGATGGGCCTACGTAGTGGCTCGTACAGTCTCGCGAGTTTGTCTCCTGAGGTCTTGTCCGACTCGCCAACGACAATGATGGGCTCATCGAAGAAGCCGCGGGTGAATGACTGGTCGTTCGTCCATGAACCATGTGCCTCGGTCATGAACTCCGGATTTACACAAACCCCTACCTCGCTCCCGATCTTCCGTCCCGACTGTTGTTCCAAGATCGGTATTACTAGTGTCTCGGTCGTAGTTGGGATGACCGTGCTCTTGATTACCACCAAATGGTAGCCGGCTCTTCCCTTCAAACAAATGGCTAGTTCTCTGACCAGTGACTGGAGGGAGTTTAGATCGATTCTTGCCCCTACAGTTGGTGTTGGAACGCAAACGATGGAGATTTCACAGTCCTCCAGGGCCTTGTCCAGAGAAGTTGTGGCAGCTAGGCCAATGCGCTGAAGCTCGCCAACCCTTTCTGCCGAGATGTCATAGAACTTGACCTGATGATGCAGTTGTTCGAGGCCTTTTCCAACGCAAGTTCCTACTACTCCGGACCCGAGGATGCCTATTCGAGCCAAGATTCGTCCTACTCTCCGCTTCTTGGTTTGCCAGTCTCTGACGTTGTTCGGCCCGACACTTCCGTCATGATCCTAAGGCTCGTGAAGGTATCATGTGCATGCTCCTTGGAAGAGACTGCAACCGCCACACCAGAGAGATTGGGTAGAGTCCGAATATAGTCAATGGCCTCGTCGAGTTTCAGGTATCCCCCTGCCATTATGCTCATTGCGATCACGCGTCCTTCCTCTAAGGAAGATAGACTGCGCTCACAGGCATTCCTTGAGGGGCTCATTTGATAACCGGGACTATTGAAAGGAGTCATAATGACGATATCTTTCAAGGAGAGCCCTGCCTCCTTAAAGACGCTGACAAACCTAGCAAGATTGTAGGTTACAAATCCAGGCCTAACATGGTAATTCTCGCGCACATGCTGGGCGAACAGATTCAGTATGTGCGTCTCCCGGAATCCAAGGCAGAGATCCGTAGGGACTTCAGCCAGCAGCACCCCCTGTAAAGTGGCGTTCTTTGGCTTCACGCTGAGATAGCCTTTCAACTCTGCATCCAAATAGGTCCTCAACATTCCAACAAGGTCCAGTTTTAGTGCAGAGAATCCGCCTTCAACAAGAAGCTTCGCCTTGTCCGACAGAGACAGCCTAGACAAGACCTCATTCACTAGACCGGTCATGCCTTTCTCATTCGCTAGTCGTACGTATCCCTCTGCATAAGGCACCACAGGGTACAAGTCGAACTGGCCAGACACTCTACCTGAGGCTCCTAGAGCATCGAGAATCCGCAAGTTTGTCGGATGAGTCGAGAAAGTGTAACCCGTCGCACCACATGACAAGGCGCTGCAGAATACTTCGAGGATGGATTCGATGTTCAGCTTGTCTGTTCTGTCTCTTGCGCGTTCCTGGGATAGATGACTCACGCCTATGAACGGGTTATCTCCTAAGAGCAGCGTCTTAATCGTAGCTCATCCCTCTTGGGTGCTTTCAAGAATTCTGTCAATCAACAGGTTCACCTTTGCCGCATGAACAAAACTCAATTCCGGCATAGTCTTGGAACGTACCGCGCTGAGAAAAGCGACATCTTCCATTGTGTAGTCGGGTTCCGCGAGCAGGAATGGTACCAATGTCTCGAATGATTGTCTATGATGTGTTTGACCTCCTCCCATTTTGCCGCTCCCCCTGCCAGGTGCAAACTTAACATAGTCATCGGTCACCGTCAATAAGCCGTCTCTTCCGTAGATCTCTATCAAGAATTCAGGAAGTCTGAAGTTCGAGATGCTCCAGCAGGCGTCGATGTGACCTTGTAGCCCTGATTCGTATGACATGATCGCGTGAACGTAATCCTCGACCTCGCTCGAGCACACGTGTTTCTTGACTGCCACTGTTCTAGTCGGTTCTCCAAAAAACCAAATCAGAAGGTCCAAAAGATGGGGTGCTGAATCGAGCAACACACCACCGGTATTCTTGCGAAAACGCCACGCGGAGCCCTCACGAAGCCCGTCCGAGGAGAAGCAGTAGCCCCTGAAGAAGATTGGTGCTCCTACGATGTTCTGCTCGATGAGCTGCTTCGCCTCTCGAAAAACTGGCGAGAATCTCTTCTGGAAGCCGACCATATGTACTCCTCGCGAGCGAGTCGCGGCTTGACATGCGGCCTTTGCTTGTTCATATGAGGCCGCTAATGGTTTTTCGACAAACACATTGAGATCTGTGTTCGACTTAAGTAGATCATTCACTACCGAGACGTGTGTAGCGATAGGCGTCGTAATGAACACGGCGTCAAGCTGTTCCTCCGTCATCATCTTCTGGTGATCCCTGTAGAATACTATTCTCTTGGGCAAGAAAGCCTTGGCCGCCGTGATCAGGAGACTCTCTTTCTCACAAACTGCCGTAACGCTTGCGCCAGGAATAGAACTAATGATCCCTGCATGGAGTATGCCCATCTTCCCCAAGCCCACTACGCCGATCTTCATTGGGACGGACACAAGACATCATCGCCCTTGAGCAACTCTTCCCGGACTTCGCTCAAGTCCTTGGCTGTGTTGACGGTCATCCAGAAACCATTGTGTCTGTAAGCTTTCAGCTTTCGCTCCGCGGCCAGGCGAGGGAAGACGGTGTTCTCGACTTGGCCTGTCCGCGGAAGGTAATCCAGTATTTCGCTTTGGAAAACGTAGACGCCGGTGCTCACGTTAACAGAGTCGATTGTTGCTTTCTCACGGAAGGCCACAATATCCGGGCCTTCAGTGTCTATCACCCCAAAAGGACTTCTCAGAGGAGACACCGCGATGGTAGCGGTCGCCTTGTGGAGGCGATGGAAGGCTGCAAGTTCTTGCAGTCTGACACTTGTCAGTTCGTCGCCGTTCATCGCGAAGAAAGTCCTATCCTTCACGTGCCGCTCAATCGCGAGCCTGAACCCCTCACCTGTTCCTCCCTCAATCGTGTGGGTGCTGTACTTGATCTCGAGGTCCACCGCTTCGCCGTCCCCAAAGTACTCCATGATCTTGTCTCTCCTGTAGGCGACTCCAATTACTACTCGGCGGACTTGATTCCTTCTAAGCCATCGAAGAACCCAGTAAAGCAGCGGTTTGCCAGCGACCTCTAGCATAGCCTTTGGCCTGTCGTTGGTGAAAGGTTCCAGCCTCCGTCCGCGTCCTCCAGCCAAGACGATCGCGGTTTCAATGGCTGGGTCTGCGTCTCTTCTAGTCATCGAAAGCGGTCTCCAAGAACGGTTCTTCGGTCAACTGTTTCACTCGCTTCCCCAGCCCCAACCTGCAGTTGAGGTAGAGAAGTAAGCGAATCGGTGTCCTGCAAAACCGCCCGCCCAACTCCTGGGTGGGATCGAGTTCCGAAGCGTGGATAGCACGAGAGTGGGTTACTCGCAAACTCAACAGATTTGGCAAACGTTTCCCCAAAGCTAAAAGTGAGGATGACCACGCTCTTAATCTCGGGTTCTTCTCGCAGCGCGAGACCTGATTGTTGTACCTTAGCATCTTCCTCGGCCTCGTTTAGATATGGTCCCTCGAGAACTCGTACGCCTTTCCTCGATAGATGTTGACTGCTATCCGATTCACTTCCCTGCCCAGTATGATGTCCAACACATGTTGTGCAGCCATCGCACCTACTATCATTACACCCTGCGGTGTCACAGCCATCTTATGGAACTTGTCGGGGTTGTTACTGATTACCTGCAGAAGGTACTCTCTGTCCTTGTCACTAATGGCTTCAGGAGTATCCAAGACAGCTCGACGAAAGGTCTCTTGTCTGAACTCAGAGTTCTGTTGATCTATTTCCTTCAACAACTCAGGATCCACCCTTCCGGAGGCTATCTGTGCCTTCAACGCCTCTCTAAGTTGCTTCTGAATTCCCCGTCGCTCCATGGAGTACTCTATCTCGAACTTGACATCGTCCCTTCTGTAGTCTCTAACATAGATTGCAAGAGTGTGTCTGTCGGGGAAGCCGGCCCTCCCTCCATTAACAACAGGTATTCGACATACGCTTGCCGCGTATTCTAACAGAAGTTGGGTCGACGTATTGTCGGCTTGGGCGCAGAGTATGTCGAGTCCTTGGCAGAATTCAAGGTAGTTTTCATGTGTCACTCCTTCCTTGAAGAGTTCAATTTGACAGTACGGATTGACCTCGAGGGAGTGTTTAGTTGCAACATCCGCTTTGCTTGCGCCAACAGTCGTGTGCATGCAGTAGAGCTGTCTGTAGTTGTGCGATTCGTATCGGTCTACCTCGGCAATTCTAAGATGGTTAACACCGTTTCTCAGAAGCACCTCAAGAATCGGGCATCCTACACCACCGAGCCCTGCAAGCCCGACCTTTGCAGATCTGATCTTTCTTTGATCCTCTTCCGACAAGATGAGGAGCATCATCTTGAAGAGGTCCCGGTAGAAGGATTCAGCATCTGTCACAGTTCTGACCTACTGTGCTACTTCTATCGCGGAGCGAATTGAGGGCCTCTCTCACAGACTCCCATCCGGCGTCCGTGATCTCATACCTTATGCCATGCTGAGTTTCGACTTTCTTGATCAGGCCTTTTGTGAGGGCCTGAGTTGCTGCTTCCTTGACACTTGGTGCACTACTTGTTCCAGCAGCGTTCTCGGCATTGTTATCGGAGAGTGGGTTCCTTCCCAACGGCCGTGGGTTGTGATTGCCCAAGGAATGATTTCCAGATATTGAGTCTGATTGTAACAAGGGACACGACACTTCAAATGAAAACCGTCTCATCAACGACGAAAGACCTCAAGCAGCAATCTTCTTCCCGCCACTTTGATGAAGTCAAGCACGACAAGATTGCTGTGCCCGTTGTTTCGCTGCAACTCAATCGAAGGGACCTCGACTATCTTTCCCCTGCACTTCGTAGCGCGCACCACGATTTCAGTCTCTATGTCCCAATCATTAGATATTAGAGAAAGCTTAGAGATGAACTCTTTCCTGAATGCTCTGAAACCATATTGGGAGTCAGTGAGTGAGCTCCGGAATACCGCATTGATGAGAGATGTGATCATTTTGTTGCCAAAGTATCTGACAGGATGTTTGTGTGGACTCATCTCATCAGAGCCATTTGCCCTAAGCATTCGACTTGCTTGGACCATGTCCGCATTCTGAGCTTCGAGCATGAAAACCAGCTTCACAAGCTCAGAAGCCTGATGAGAGCCGTCGCCATCCATCATGACTATAATCGCTCCGCGCGCTTCTCTAAGACCAAGCCTTATCGCCGCTCCCTTCCCTACTTCTCTTGGCCCGCGCCTGATGATCCTGATATCAGGTCTCAGACTCCTCGCTTTCTGAGCAGTTCCATCTGTCGAGAGATCAACCAGAACAACCTCCCATCCAGATGGTATGTTTGTAACTATCTCACCAATGCTCTCGGCCTCGTTAAATGTGGGGATGATGACCGAAACCTTCTCCTTGGTGATTCTGGCAAGCACACGGCCAGGCTCGATCTCAGGACCTAGACTTCTGATCTGCTGATATTCCTCAAGAAATCGGAGCCCTGTCTCGGTGATTTCGTAAGACGTTCCTTCCGGAATCGCAACCTTCTTGACAAGCCCTAGGTCTAGCAGCATTTCCGGAAACTTGTCGAACTCGCTCTCGACACTGTCTCGATTCGCCAGGCCATCATGTTTGGAAATGCTTTCCAAAATCTGAATTACTCCACTTCTCTTCTTATCGTCGAAAGCGGGCTCCAAGAGCAATTCTTTGGTCAATTGCATGTGCTTCCGGAGCGTCGAACTATCGATTCAGGTAAGGGCATCGCGAGGTTCCTCAGTCGGGTACTGCTCTATCGTAGCTTGCGAGAAGCAGAACACCGATTCCTTGGTCTTTGTTCATCTTACGCGTTCATCTCCAATACACCAAGGTACTGGAGGTACTTTGGATCGTGTAACCATTCCCGCATTCGGGGTGCCCATGTGAATACTCCTCCCGGCCTCGCGTACATCTCAAGCAT
>Ga0315289_10004471_pt1 | contig 20852 bp, 19 predicted proteins | sample YL17G11_40_MG_FD_203452 | JGI IMG/M metagenome (GOLD analysis project Ga0315289, IMG submission 203452) | Sediment microbial communities from Yellowstone Lake, YNP, Wyoming, USA - YL17G11_40 | ecosystem: Environmental > Aquatic > Freshwater > Lake > Sediment | place: USA: Wyoming | collected... | reverse complement strand
CCAATATGTACCTTTCCCCCTCGCGCAGCACCGCAAGCTGCGCCGCTTCTCCCGTCGCATCCGCCAGCGCCAGCACTGCCTCGCGGCCCAGCCGCGCCAGCGCATCCTGCTGAAGTTGTGGGCGCGCTATCTCCCCCAGCTTCGGCCCGAGCTGGTACCTCCCACGCTCCGTCTTCATCACGTATCCCAGGTCGGTCAGCGTCTTCAGGATGTTGCACAGCGTGCTCTTCTTCACTCCGGTCGCCTCGGCAAGTTCCTTCAGCGACGCCGACCTCTTCGACGACAACTCTTCGAGGATTGCAAACCCCCTGGCGAGCACCTGAATCATCTTGAGTTCCACAACGATGAATATGTTCTTTAATGCCGAATAGCTTACTCCATACCTGAGGTCCCGTCAATCCCCTTCCTCGCTTTCTTGCCGTGCTCCCGCTGCCGGCAAAGCGCCTCGGGATGCACGAACGCCGCCCGGATTGGTCAGGGGCGCGGGGATGGCCCAGGGGGGGCAAGCGGATGGCACGAATGCGGCGGGGGGCGTACGTACAATTGCTGCAGGCGTCGGGCCGTGCGTCTGGAACGGGCGCGTGCAGCCGCTCGGAATGGCCGGTGAAGAGGATGTGCAAGCGACCTGCCGGGGGCCTGGGCATTCCGACTCGGGCGCCGGCGCTCCGTGATGGGATGCGGGTGCGTCAGACGAGGCCGAGGGAGCGACTCTCCGCTTCCATAATCTCCCACACCTTTCGCAGGTAGAAACGATAGTGCTCCAGCGGCGTGCCCCCCGGTATCCGATGGTCCAACCCCAGCACGCAGCCCCCCGTCCGCACCATCGGCGGTACCTTATACTCCAGCTCCGCCAGTATCTCCTCCTTGCTCCGCCGTAGCACGTGCTTGTCAATCCCTCCCATGAACGCCAGCCGGGCTCCGTACCTGCCGCGCGCCGCCACCATGTCCATCCCCGCCGCCGGCTCCATCGGATACATCAGGTTCACCCCGTGCTCCAGGAACGCCGGAATGACGGCGTTCATGTTCCCGTCCGAATCCTGCCCCAGCAGCCGCGTCCCCCGGTCCCGCAGCATGTTGTAGACCCGCCGGTAGTACGGCCCGATGAACTCCATCACCTGCCGCGGACCGGCCAATGGCCCGCTCTTCCCCGCCATGTCCTCATGCACCGCCAACTCGTCCACCGGAACGACCGCCGTCACGCGCTCCAGCACCCTGTAAGCCGTGTCCGCCATCGTGGATAGCATGTCGTGGAGCACCTCCGGCTGATCGTAGTAAGCGACGCAGGCCAGTTCGTCCCCCATCAACTGGCGGGGTTCGTCGAACCCGCCCGGCATGCCCACCGTGATCACCCGCCCCGCCTTCAGGTGCTCTCCCGCGCGCTGTTCCCACTCCCCTGCAAGCCGCTCCTCCGTGAACTCGTAGTGGTGCTTCACCTTCAACCAGTCGTCCATTTTCGCCACCGGGTAGTCCAGCGGCAGGGGCAGCGTTGCGGCGCCCTTGCACAGCTTCACCCGCCGCCCCATCCGGTCACGCGCGATGATGTGCTCCTCCGTTTCCTCCAGCACCTCCTCTCGCTCCCCTCCCATCCAGCCCAGGTTGACCGGCAGGCTGCCCTCGATGCAGCAGCGGTACCTGAACGCCGAGAAGTCCAGCTCCCCGGGGCTGGCCCCCTGCGCCGCCCATTCCGCCTTCAGCCCCGGCAGCGGACCGAATATCTCCGTCAACAGGGGCGGTATCAGCCGCCGGAACGTCATGTAGTCCAGGTACTCCTCGCGGCCGACCGGCTCCACCTGCTTCCTGATGGCCAGCTCCGCGTGGCTGTCCAGGATGTGCCTCGCCCGCATGCCCGCGCTCCTTTCAACGCTCCTCAGGGGCCGCGCCGCCCCGGCCGCCGCTGCTGCGATCTACTGGGCTTGTCCGGTTCCGACGACGCTCCGGCGCGTCCGACGCACCACGGCTGCTCCCCTCCGCGCATCAGGCCTGCTCGTACTGGACCTTGACAACCTGTCCCCGGCTCGCCCGGATCGCCTCGAACAGCGCCATCGAGCGGTAGGACGACTCGATGTTGGAGACCGGCACTGTGCCGTCGCGCATGGCAGCCTCGAAGGCCTGCGCCTCCCCCGCGAAGCCCGTGGTCACCTCGGTCCAGTTCCCCGATCCAACGTATGAGGGACGCAAGACCTCCGTCGGCCCTTCATGGCGGTAGACCTGCATGTCCACCACGTTCTCGACCAGCACGGTAATGCGGCTGCCGGTCACCTTCAGCAGCTCGTGCGGGCGGGCCGCTGTGCCGCGCGAGGACAGGTTCAGCGTGCCTACGCTCCCGTCTTCGAGGCGCAGGGCGACCGCGTAGCTCTCGATCCCGTCGGAACCCGACTGGAAGGTCGCCAGCGCGGTTACCTCGCCCATAAAGAACCGGACGGCGTCAATGGCGTGAATGCCGGCGTCAAGCAGGAAGACGCTGGCCGCGTCGGTTGCCCCGACATGGTAGTAAGAGAAGTTGTAGGTATATTCCAGATGGCGCCCGCCCGGCGCCATCTCCTCCTGGATGATCTTACGCGCAGCCTGGTACGTCGGGGCGTAGCGCTTCTTGAAGGCGGTCATGCAGATGCGGCCCGTCGCCCGCGCCACGCGGGCGCAGGCGAGCGTCTCGGCCGCCGAGAGCGCGGGCGGCTTCTCGGTGTAAACGTGCAGGCCGGCGCGCATCGCCTCGACGGCGATCTTGTCGTGCAGCGACGCATGGACGACCACCAGCACGCCGTCCACCTCCTTGGGATCGAGGAGCCTGCGGTAGTCGACCTCCACGCGCGGTGCGCCGAAGCGCTTCGCGCAACGCCGGGCCGCCTCCTCGCGCACGTCGCAGACCCCCACGAGGTCCAGCTCCGTGAAGCGCAGGGACGGCAGCGTATTGTTCGTACTATGACGGCCGCACCCGATGACGGCGACGCGGGGAGCGCTCATTATTCGTCTCCTGATGACGCACGAACTCTGAGGACGCCCCTCAGAAAGGCGATGGCCCGGCGGATCGGGGGCTCGCAGTCGAACGGCTCGACGCCGATTGCACCGCTGTAGCCTGCGTGGAGCAAACCGGGCAGCAATTCGCGGTAGTCAGGCGCGCCCTCTCCTGCCGGGGCGGCAAGCCAACGCCCGGCACCTTCCCAGACGCGCCGGAACGGCTCGCGCTCGTGCATCTCCGCACTGAAGGGGACGATGCCCTTGGCATGGACGTATCCGATCCAGAGCGCAGCTTCGGCGACGATGCGCGGCAGGCAGGCCGCATCGCCTGAGGCGATGAAGTTAGCTGCGTCCAGGGTGCCGCGAAAGCGGGGGGAGTCCACGGCCTTCAGGATGCTTATCCAGGCGTCAAACGCGCTCGCCAGGCCGGGCGGCCGTTCCAGTGCGTTCTCGAGGGTCAGGCCGGGACGGTCCTCGTCGCTCACCTCGAGGGCGGTCTCGATGGCCCTGACCAGGGCCTCGCGGGCAAGCGCCGGATCGTCCCCCGGCGATAGGGTCGGGTAGACGTTGACCGTCCCGGCACCGAGGCGTCGAGCCAGGGCCGCGCAGGCCGACAGATCCGCAGGATGCTGCGATTGCCAGCTTACGCTCACGACCGCGACGGGGACGTCGGCCAGGGCGGCCACGGGTTCACTGGCGTTCAGAATCGCCACGTTTGCGTCTACCCCGGCGCAGCGCATTGCGCGCGCGATGCGGACGGCCTCGGCTAGCCGGCCCGTGCCGAACGGGCTGACCGACAGGTAGATGGGCGTGCCCTCTCCGGCGCGAAGCTTCGCAACAGGGCGCCCGCGTGCACCTCCGGCTCGATCACCAGTTGGCACGGTTCGGTTCCTTTCCCCGGTCTGTGCCTGACGTGATGCTGTGCCTCCTGCGGCCCGCCGATTGTACTCCTAACCGCAACCGCCCACAGTGTCAAGGGCCGTGTGGCAGATGGTCGGCGGCAAGCGGGATGGCGCAAGCAAGCATGGGCGTGGCAAAATAGGGCGGCCACGCGCCACGATCACCGCTTGCGGGAGTTCTCCAAAGTCCGGAAGTCATCCTCGGGCGGCTGCTGGAAGTAGCCTAGGCGGCTCACGGGGGGCAGGCCCGTCAGGCAGTGTGTGTCCGCCATCATCTCGGCCATCTTGAAGCCAGTCACCATCCCGTCCAGAACGGGCGCGCCGATTGCCTCTAGCGACTCAGCCATCCGGGAGGTCAGAACCGACCCGATGTGGGTACAGCCTGCGATGATAAGCTCCGCGCCGTCCTGCTCGACGCAACGTTTCGCGACGGCCACAGCGCCCCGGAAGACCTCGTCCTCGGGCGTGCGGTCCGGGTAGAGCTCGTTGGCGTCTATGCCGATGGAACGATGCGAGGCCAACCTGCCGTCCAGCCCGTACTGGCGAAGCAGCATCCGCTGGATCATGCCATTTTGGTAATCCACGGTGATGAGCGAGTAGCGGGCGGCCATCATATGCGCAACCAGTGCGGCGGACTCCAACGTGGCCGTGACGGGGATGTTCACGAGCGAACGCGCCTCATAGAGGCCGATGTCCAGGTTGCAGGAGATGAAGACGGCGTCGCAGCCGTCGCGGTCCGCCTCCATGACGCGTTCGAGCGTGGGGCCCGTGCATTGCTGCCGGAAGTAGAGGAACTGGTTGTTCCGCAGCGGATACGACTCGCCGATGTCCACGATGTCGAACTCCGTGTCGGAGCGCCTGATGCGCTCCAGGTTCTTGCGCCCCCGGGCTTCCGTCCCCCTGAAGGGATTGATGACGCGTATGCGCACGGTCCTGCCTCCTTTCAGCCACTTGCGCGAGCTGGGACGCCGGCTCCGACGCCTATTCGCCCACGAGGTAGACCGGCACCTCGCCCGGCACAAACCGCGTGCAAACCAGCTTGGCAACACGTCCCCGCTGCAGGTCTTCCTCGGAAAACAGTTGCCGGACCACGTCGGCATGCCCGGCCGTCTCCCACCCACCCAGCCGATTCTCCGCCGCGATGACTTGCTCGAAAAACCCGCTGTAGACCGCTGAGCCGGCGCGCGCATGGGCTGCCTCAAGGACGGCCAGCAGCAAGACGATTCCCGCCACACGTCGTGCCATCTCGCGTGTCCTCCGTTTCTTCTGTCTGCGGCCCGCCATGGCCTGCGGCCGACCGCCCCGGTCAGGCTTCCTCGATCGCCAACACGCGGGCCGGGAAGCCATCGGCGCCCTTCACCTTCAGGGGGGCAGCCACGAGCAACACCTTGCTCTGGGTGAGCTGGTCAAGGTTGGCCAAGAACTCCACCAGAACGATCCCCCGACTGAGGAAGAAGTAGTGCAGGGGCGAGATCTCGCCAAAAGCGATCTTCTCCTTCGGGTCGTCCGGTGACGGCGTGTCCAGCCCCACCAGCCTGACTCCCTTGCCGGCCAGGTGCTCGCAGGCGTCCATGGTCAGGCAGGGCCACTTCTCGTAGTAGTCCCGATGCATCCACCTGCGATACCAGCCAGTGTGTATGATCACGCCAGCCCTGGCAGGGATGTCAACGCCGGTCGCCCGAATGTCGTCGGCTGTGGTCTTGGCATAATCCCCCTTGTCGGTGAGGTCGAGCACCACTGCTTCATTGACCAGGACGTCCGTCGGGATTTCGTCAATGGTGGTGCCGTCCTTTACGAAGTGATAGGGGGCATCCATGTGCGTCCCGGTATGCGTGCCGAGGGTCACCTTTCGCGTGGCGCGGCCCTCCAGCTCGTGCCTGCCCAGCACCGTTATTTCCACGGGCGGATGCCACGGAACCGGCGTGGTCAGCATGCCCTCGTGGATCGGGAACGACAGGTCTATGCAGCGTCTCATGGGTCTATGCCTCCCTGTGTGTTCTGCCGGCCAGCGCCTCTGTGGCTGGAACCCGCACGCGCACGCCGGGTCACGACGCCAGTCCGGCTACCGCGGTGAGGAAGGCGTCCACCTCCTCCGGCGTGTTGTAGTGACAGAGGGATACGCGGACGCACTCCTCTATGCCCAGGGCTTCCAGAGTGTGCCGGGAGTAGGCGTCCGAGACGCGGTTGTGCACGCGGATGCCGTCCTGCGCCAGTCGCCCCACAACCTCACCTGAGGTCATGTCGATGACGCTGAATCCCAGGCACGGCTCCTTGATGGACAGGTCCTCGACCTCGCCGTGGACTGCTACGTGCCCCAGCGACAGCAGCCCGGGGGCCTCCCCGTTGCCGTGAAGCAGCAGGTGTGTCAGCGCCCGCTCGTGAAGCTCGATGGCGCGCATGGCGGCTGCCACCAACTGGCGGCGGTCTGATGCCTCCGCGAAGTGCGCGCCCAGCCAGCAGAGGTAGTCCGCCACCTCCGACCACCCCGCATAGCCGGCCTGCTCCCGCGTGCCCTGCTCCCAGCACTCCTGCGGCTTGCCCAGCAGCTTGTCGTGAGGCAACTGCGCGGCCCGCTCGGACAGGTAGAAGGCCGACGCGCCGATCTTTGAGAACATCTTGTAGGAGCTGAGCAGGTACGCATCACAGCCCAACTCCTCCACGTCCACCAGCCCATGGGGACCGTGCTGGGCTCCGTCCACCAACACGTAGAGGTCAGGCTTCGCTCGGCGCGCCTTCCAGACGATCTCCGCAATCGGGTTCTGGGCACCAGTGATGTTGGAGCTGTGGACGATCGCCAGAGCTACCGTCCCCCCGTCGACGTGATCGCACACGGATGCGGGCTCCACCACGCCACGAGACGGCGTCAGGGCGGCCACGCGCCACTCAAGCCGCATCCGGTCGCAGAGTATCTTGGCGGTGTCGAACGTTGCGGGGTGATCCAGGTTGGTCACAACCACGTTCGTGCCCGGGACGTTCTCGATGATTGATCTCAAAACAGTCCACGCGTTGCGCGTGGTGCTCTCCCCAATGTCCACGACTCCTCTGGTAGCCCCAAGCAGCGTGCGTAGGTCTTCACGTCCCTTCGCAATCACGCGGCCGACCTCGTGGGACGTAGGATTGGCGCGCCCCGCGTTGTCGGGGATGGCAGTATGGAAGACCACTACTTCCAGCACTCGCTTGAGAGTGAGGGCCCCCCCGGCGTTCTCCAGGTAGATGCGGGGCCCCGCCACGGGGTCCGACGTCACATGGCAGAAGCGCTCGCGGATTGCCACAAGCAAAGCATCTTCGAGAAGCTTGCCTTCCAGGTCGTTCACGGTTCAGCTTGCTCTGTAGAAAGCTTCTATGAGCGTAGTTAGAGGATCATGAGGTTATGGGTCGGGACGCGCACTTGGCTTTCATGAGCTCGGGAGGCATCGGTGCGTCCGCAGAGCGCGGAGCCCAGTCGGCGCTTCATGCGCGAGATGACGCTCTCGACCTGCCAGCGTTGCCCGGCCTCGGCCCGAGGAAACCGTTCCTTCATCTCGGCCCTGTACGGCGTGCGGGGCACGGCGTCGGGCCGACCGCGGTCGTTGATCGGGATGATGGTTCGGTCCATGCCCAGCTCCTCCCGGCAGAGCCGGTGGTGCGCCTCGGAGTCGTAAGCGGAGTCGGCGTAGAGGGTCTTTATGGCGATCCGCCGTGCTCCCTGGCGCACGACGGGCGGCAGGCCAGGGGATTCGTTGCCCGGCCCGCTGCCGGGCAAGGCAGCGGCGATCAAGTGCGTCGGGTTATGGCACAGAATGGTCAACCTCGGATAGCGCCTGAACCGTTTCGTCCGGCGGCTGCGGCGCAGAAAGTAGTGGCTGATATGGTGGCTTTCCAGGCCGGTGGTCCGCCTAAGGCGGACTTGGGCAGGGCCCTCGATCAGGCCGCGCAGCCGGGCGCGTTCCAAGGCGGCGTCCAGAAGGGCATCGAAGGCCCCCTTTTTTGCAGGCGCTGCTCGGCCTTCTGCAGGGTCGTAAAATGCGGGACCTTCTTCAGCGCCAGCACCTCGCGCAGATCGCTCAGGTCCTCCAGAAGCTGCGCGACGCCCCGGTAGTCGGTTCGGAAGAACTGACGCAGCACGAGGATCGCAAACAGTTGAGGCTGGGTGAAATCGTGGCGAGAACGTGCACTGGAATAGGGATCCAGGGCGTGCTGGGCGAGGGCCAGCGCCTCTTGGGCGAGGGCGACAGGCGACTTGGTCATGGCGCGAGGGCTCTTCACAAGGCGGTCCCCCGATAGGAGGATACTCAGGTCTGAGCGAGTCCCTTATCGCCATTCGCCCACCCCAAAATCAAGGTTTCTACAGAGCAGGTTCAGCTCCAAAGAGGGCGGGCATCCGGCGGGCTCCGCGCACATTTCGATGACACCCCGCTCACAGGGCTTCAGGGCCTCGCACACATCCAGGAGAGTAACACGGAATCGAATCGGCGTCCATAAGCCCGCGTGCTGCGGTCTTCGAAAACGTGCTCTCACCCCCCGCCCCTCGCCCGATCAGCCGTTCATCGGGCCAACTGACCTGCGGTACCGGGTCGGAGTGACGCCTGTCTCCCGCCTGAAGGCATAGGAGAAGTAGTTCGGATCGCCGTAACCCACCTCAAACGCGACGTCCACGATCCTTCGTCTGCCGTCCCGAAGCAGGTCCTTCGCCTTCTCCATGCGGGCAGTCAGCAGGATCTGCTTGAAGGTTCGCCCCGTGCCACGGCGGAGAGTGCGGCTCAGGTGCGATACGCTGCATCCCAGAGAGCGTGCCACGTCCTTGCGCGTTGCCGCCCGAGTGCAGTGTTCCCTGACGTACTCGACGGCTCGACGCCCTATCTTGCCACCCGATCCGCTGCCGGCACGAACGAGGGCCACCAGCTTGCCCACTCCCTCCCTGCATATCTCTAAAAGGCGAGCTTCGTCTCTGGCCTGCGCAAACTCATTGAGGACCGCTATCACGTAGCCAAGAAGGCGGTCAGGGTCGGCACCCCCGCCGTACGCTCCCCGGTTGGCGATGGCCATGACCTGCACCATGCGCAGCCGCACCTCCTCGAAGCCCTTGCCGGCGCTGCCCTCAACGATCATCTCCCAGACCTGGCGCAGCGTCTCCTGAGCTGCGCCCTCCTCACCCGCCTGCACCTGATTAGCCAGACGCGTACACATCTCCCATCGGTAGGCTCTCATGGCCTGGTTTTTCCCATTCGTTGCAGCTTCCCAAGACCACGTCGTATAGCCTGCACCGCCCGGGACTTGCGGCGGGGCCGTCAACGTCCGGAGCGCTCACCACAGAGGCAGGGACATCGGTCCCCCGCCAAACATAACCCTGCCACCGTATAGGTTATGCTGGTTCAGCGTGAAATGGACAAATGGGGTTCTGGAGTTAGTGGGTGGCTCGACTCCGGCCTGCCTGTGCGCTGCACGCAGACAGGCGAGCCAGGATTTTCTTCAAGCATCTGGGGCGTCGCCGAGACGTAGTGGTGAGGGCGCGAGTGGTTCGACAGGCTCACCGCCCTGAGGAACGCCGAAGGGCGGCCCTGGTGAGCCGCCCCCGCTGCGACTTCTCCTCGCCTGCCCGGCCGGCCATCTGCCTGTGCGTGCCTGCACGCAGACAGGTCCCTGGGCAGTTGCTTCCCAGCAGAGCTGCCTTCCGTTTCACCGGCCAACCGGGTTGTACAAGACCGCTGCGTGAGTGTCAAGCCCTGTTCAGTTCGGATGCGCTCTGAGTTCTCCTTTCGTCGTCGCCGGAGGATGTCGAGCTTCTGTTGGGCCGAGAACTGCCTCCGCATGGCCATGGGCATCTCCATGGTCGGCGAACATACTAACCGCCGACCCCGAAATGTCCATTTCCGTCTGAAGCAGAACATGAACTGGAGTCAACGGCTCATCCTCCCGCTGTCAGCAGACTTCGGTCCCCGTGACCATGTCCCATACCAAGTGGCACGTCTCGTCTGTGAAGGTCTGCTCGTAGCTCAGTTCTGTCGAATCCCGAACAGGTATGCTGCTCAGGCCGAGGGCGTCCGAATCAGCGCTGCTTGGGATTCGATAGCTGGCGACGGCGCGCCGTGGCACGGGCAAATCGATCAGCGACCCTTCCTGGCCCGCGGCGCGGCTGCGGCAAGAGCCTGGGGTCCAGCGGCGAGCCAGAAGCCGCGCGCGCCGGAGGGATGGGCAGATCCGCCGGAACCAGCTTCACGTCCGGCCGCGGCAGACGGTCCGACACCTTCAGCAGCGACGGGAACCGTCTGTGCGGCAGTGTCTGGTACCAGTACGCAGTGCTCGAATAGTCATCACACCGATCGTTGGCGTGCCCGTGCTCGATGCTCGTCCGGATGGACTTCTGGAAGATTACCGGCTCGTTGATGTGGTAGCGGTAGGCCGTTATGCGCTGGTTGATGCCCGCCCAGTCGCCCGGTTTGTTGCAAGAGACTCCGTTGTAGATGAAGGCGTTCTGGACCTGCATGCCCCAGGCGTGGGAAAAGTAGTCTTCCGAGCCGGTGCCGTGGAGGTCGGGGGGCCACTTGCAGCCGTCCACCATGAACATGTCGTCGCCTTCGCCCCACCAACCGCCGTAGAGGTTGTGGATGCTCATGTTGCACCCAACGTAGTGGCCCCTGCCTTCCGCTTCCAGGATGAGGTAGTTGTGCTTGTCCGTCAGGTTGATATTGGGGTGGTTGCTGGGCGGGGGAGGGCTGCATGGGTTCTCACGCCGCCACCATGCGTGGAAGTAAAGCTCGTCGTCAGACAGGCTGTTCAGCTCGTCGTAATCAACGTAGTAATAGAAGAAGCCCACCTCGGTGTCGCACTCGTTCTGGATCTCGATGCGCGCCTGCTTGCGGAAGGGCATGGGGAAGTAGCAGTTCATCGCGGCGCGCTGGTCCTGGCCGGGGTTGGCGGACATGTTGAGCACTGCGCACTGATAGGAGTTCACCACCGCATGGCCCACCCCGAAAAAGTCGCCGACCGGCGCTTCAACGCTTGGGTATTTGACCCCGTCCCAGTACATCCTCAGGACGAGTTTCCGCAGGTAATGCGGGTCCGGGCACCATATAGTGAACCAGATGTGGCGGATTACCCCCGCCCCGCCAATCTTCGCCAGGTCCACCCTCGCGCCTTTCTCGATGCGGATGGCGTCGGCGTTGCCGCCCGTCCGGTCGAAGCTCGACACCCGTTTAGAATGCCCTTCCCTTGCACGACTCAGCATGTCCAGCATCGCTCGTTCCCCTTGCTTGAGCGTCGACGGAACGACAGAGGTCGAAGATCCGTTCTCCCGCCGGCCAGCGGACGCCGCAGAGCTGGGGAGCGTAGCACGCTATCCGTGGCCCCCCGCACCAGCGCTCTTATCCGCTGCCCTCCTTTTCTTTTGCTGTCAGTTCGGCGTCTAAGACTGCCTTGAACAACGTGGGCAACGGAACAAGCAGCGTCATCTCCTCCAACTTCTTTGCGTGCCCCGGTATCAGCAAAACCACGGCTTTCCTTCAGCTCTTGTCCTGCATCCGCGTAAAGATGATGTCTTTCACTGACGGTTCCAATGGGATGGAAAGACGACTGATCTCGCCCTTGACGTCGCTGATGAAACTAACCGTCATTCTTGTGTCGAAAAGATCGCTGACCATTTCGAAGATGTCGTAGTGGTAGTGTTCCAGGGGGAATGCCATATCATGGAAGGTCGCCTTCAGCCCTCCATCTGCCACCTCGACGGAGACGACGCCATATCCTGGGTGCTCAAAATCCCCTATGTAGTCTGCAAGCGGATGTGTCAGGCCCGTGCCCGACTTGCGTTCGGCGACAGCCCTTTCTTTCGCTTTCTGTGCCGCCTCCTTCGCCTCGTCATGCTCTTTCTTGAGGCGATCGCTCCAGGGGATCAGGTCTAATCCTAAGAGGCGATCGTAGACCTGGTACGTCAGAATCGTAGGCAATGGAGTGCCGGCGATATCCCTATTCGATAGAGCGACCACGCCGATGTTATCGTGAGGCATGAAGGATGTCAGTGCCGAAAAGCCATCAATGCGACCGCCATGCCGAATCAGCCGATGGCCGCGATACGGCTGGACGATCCACCCCAAGCCATAGCTCGAATGGAGGAGTTCCGGGTGCTTGAGCGCCTCGCGGATTACCATCTGCGGAGAGTGTATCTCGCTCAACGTGCCTTCCGAGATGATCTGCTGATCGCCGTGCTTGCCCTTGTTGAGGTTCAGCACGAGCCATTGGGCCATGTCCGTAACGCAGGAGTTGATTGAGCCAGCCGGCCCAATGGCGTCGATGTTGCGGAACGGGACCTCGTTAACTTCGCCCTCTCTCTCATGATATGGCAGCGCAACATCCTCAGACGTCTGGGAAGTCCGGACCGAGAGATTGGTTCTCACCATGCCCAACGGATCGAGGATCCGCTCCTGCACGAATGCCTCCCAACTGCTCTGCGATATCTGCCCGACCAGGCAACCGGGAGCCATGAACATCAGGTTTTGGTATTGATAAACGGCCCTGAAATCCTTGTTGGGTTCGAGATACTGAAGGCGTTCAAGAAGCTCTTGGCGGGTGCAGGCTGCGTTGAGCCACACAAAGTCATGCCCAGGCAGGCCCGAACAATGGCAAACCAGGTCGCGTGGCGTCATGTGATCGCCCGCAAACGCATCGTGCATCGTGAATGTGGGGATATAGTCTCGAACCCGCCTATCCCAGTCCAGCTTTCCCTCATCGACCAGAATCCCCATCGCGGTGGCCGTAAATGCTTTCGTGCACGACCCAATGCCAAAGAGTGTTTTGGGCGTCACCGGCAACCCTTTGCCGACATCACGCAGGCCAAATCCCTCTGCAAGAACAGTCTCTCCGTCCTTGACGATGGCAATAGCCACTCCTGGGACGTTCCAGGTCGCCAGCATTTCGCTCACAGATTGCCTGAAGCCTTCCATTTCCTCTGCTATCTGGCGCGCTTTCATTCTTCTCCTTTTCTTAACGTGACCCGGTTAGAGGAGACTGAACAAGATCGGAGAACGAGTAGTCTTCCCATACCAACGTAGGCGTGGGGCACTTAGCTACGTCACAAAGTACATGCTCAGGGACGAGCCGAGAGCCGGCGCCTGGGTCACCATGTCCAGGCAAAGCAACTCCACGCGTTTGCCTGTCGCTGTCGCGCCCTCCCTTCGCCAGAGGTCATCGAGCCCTTCGCTCTGTAAAGTACCCGGGCACCCAGACGCTTCCCATCATCTTAAGGCGCGGCATGCTCACCGCAGCGTACCCTCCCCGCATCGTGTACGGCAGCTCACTGCCCGACGGCATCGCCAGCACTCGCATCTTTCCCACGCCGGACCTGATCTCCAAACCAACATCGCGGACCTCGGGCGTGTGGAGGGTCACGGGGACGCCCTCCTTCGACATCAGTTCCTTGCCCGCGTGGTTCACAAGGTGCACCAGGAGGCCGTCGTCGCGCCGGGTCAGCACCATCTCCACGTGTGGCGGCGCTGTAACCCGCGCGATCGGGTCCGGCAGCAGACGGTCGATCAGGCCCAGCAGCAGACCCGCCACTAGGTGGCTTGGATACTCCAGGTAAGAGCGAAAAGCAGGGGCCGCGAGATAGACGACCTCGCCCTCTCCCAGACGTCGCACCGCCACCGCCGGGAAGTCGCCCGGGCCGCCCGGCGGAGCCACGCCGTGCCCGAAGCTCTTGCCAGGCTCCCCTGCGCCCCACGGCAATAGGTAGGGGTGAAGCTCCTCGGCGTCGATTATGTCCGTCTTCCCGAACCTACCTCGCAGGATAACCGGCGGATTTACGCCGACGTAGCCGTATTTCAGGCCCATGAACTCGCGGAACCGGAGCCCTGCCAAGCCGAGCAGCCCCTCGTCCACGCCGTCGTCTGCATCCGCCTGCGTAACCAAGATTCTGCCACTTCCACGCACATAGGCATCCAGCTTCTGGATCAGTCCGCCCGGCAGCTCCTGCTGTTCAGGCACAATCACCAGACGGTAGTCGTCGAGACTGCTGCCCAAGCTGTCTTCGTTCAACCCAGTGAAGTGCCGGCTGTGCGCGATGAGGAGCTGCGCCGCACCTTGGAACCCAGCTGTCCTGGCCATACGCTCTTCAAAAAGCGAAAAGCGCCGCCCGTCCGCGCCGTTCACTGTCGTGAGAGCATGGAGGACGGCAGTCTCCGGGACGTGCCGCGCCCCTCTCACAACGTCCGCGCGATCCTGCACAAAGCCGAACGCATCGCTCAGCGTCTCGTAGGCGGCATCGTCGAGGCTGCCGTCGGGGAGCTGCCGGTCGATGATGTAGAAGCCACCGCCGTTCGCCACAGAGGTGGCGGCCGTCGCCTTCAGCCGGTCAGGCGGCGCGCTGCTCCAGTCGCCTAGGCCATGAGCAAACCGGCCGACCATGTAATCGAAAGGCTTCTGCGTCCCAGCCCAGTAGCGGCAGTGCATGGCCGCCGTCGTGCTCGGATCCTGGCTGTCACCGATCAGGCGGTCCACCTCCGGCGGCGCCGTCTCCGGCAGCCGCAGGCTGTAGAGCCAGTTGTGGCAGACCTCGACGCGTGGGTTCGCCTCGTGGATGGCGGCCGGCACACCTCTGAAGAAGGCATCGAACCGCTCTTTGTACCAGTGGACATAGTCGAGCCACTGCCGATCCGCGGAGGAAAGCGGAATGTCTCGGCCGAAGAGCCGCCGGCAGTGCTCGCAGTAGCAGGGATGGAACCACGACATCGTATCAAGCAACAGCTCGTCGACGTCGTAGTGGGTCACGACCTCGATGCACTGCGGCAGCAACAGTTCCTCGACGTAGGGGCTGTTGACGCAGACGGGCGCGAACGTCGCACGGGGAATCGCGCCCTTGCTATCCCGGCGAGCCCAATCGGGATGCAACTCCACGGCGTGCGTATCGATGAAGGTGCTGTAGTAGGCGATCACGCCGAGGCCGTGCTTTCGGCAGCCCTCAACGACCTCGCGCAGCATGTCCTTCTTTAGCTGAGGGTGCGCGTAGCCCACCTTGGTCGGGTAGTAGGAATGGCCGTAGTGGCACTTGGCGAAGAAGGCTACGGCGTCCACGTGGCACTCCTTCAGCCTGCCCGCGTAGGCATCGCCCACGAAGCCCTCTCCCACGGCCACATGGGCCGGAACGTGGAAGTCGGGGTGGCACTTGCACAGAAACAATCGCCCTCCGCCTCTGGTCATTTCAGGGCCTCCGTCGTTTGCCGGCAGCGAGCGACACGCCCCCGCAAGGGGCGGCTCAGCCCCCAGTCGCGGCGTGTCCGTATTCTCTCCAAGCCGGTGCCGTTACGCAACTGATGCTGGCGTGCGCCTCGCACAGCAACCCGGTATCACAGCCAATGGGGCCATGTGACCCTCGGCCCTCTGTGCCTCGAATCGCAACCCTTACCAACCCCGCCGCATTACCACTCAGCAATCCGCACACAAGGCACTACGTGCCGTGGGCGAGCTGCCTTCTCTCTATCGGGAAGGGCACAGGGCTCGCCCCAGGATCCACGTGACAGCGTCGGCATCGCGCCAAGGCCGTCACGAAGCAGATCCTCCACGGTGGCCCGTGGGCCGAGGCCGCGCCGGTCTGAGCTTGCACCGGCTCTTGGAACGGGAGATGGTAAAAGCCGTGGACGGTCGAGCGAATTCCCTTGCAGCCGCTGGAATGGACGATAGACTTGAGGCGGGGAAGGCGAGACCACAGAGCGTAACTGCGGTTCTGACTGTCCTGGCGCAAGATGGTTCAACAGCGGCTCCTGCCACGGTCGAGTCGGCGTGGCAACGTTGTGATGGGGAGGACCCGTGAAGGCAGCCGTCTACTGCGGCCCGGGCGATATTCGTGTGGAGGAGCGCGGCGCGCCCACACCAGCCAGCGATAACCTGATTGTCCAGGTCCGCTGCTGTGGCATCTGTGGGACAGACCTCAAGTTGGCGACCGTGGGGAACCCGCGATGTCATCCGCCCCGCGTCATCGGGCACGAACTGGTCGGGCACATCGTGCACGTCGGAGGAAGAACCGTCGGCTACTCGACAGGTGAGCGGGTGACCCTCGCAACCACGATCGCCTGCGGCAGTTGTCCGACGTGTGCTCGCGGACTCGGGAACCTCTGTCCCAACGCCAGACCCATCAGTTATGACTTCGACGGAGCCTTTGCCGAGCGTCTCCTGATTCCACCCGAGGCGCTGCGTGGAGGGAACGTCATCAAGGTTCCGCGGTCGGTTCCCGACGAGACAGCGGCGCTGAGTGAACCGCTGAGCTGCGCGATAAACGCCCAGGAACTTGCCGGCGTGAAGCCCGGGGACAGGGTGCTCATTATAGGTGGGGGTCCGTTGGGCGCGATCCACGTTGAAGTGGCGAAGGCTCTTGGGGCCGAGGACGTCATGATTGTCCAGCGTTCGGAGCCGAGGCTGTCGCTGCTCCGCAAGCTAAGAGGGGTGCGCGTCATCAGCGGGAAGGACGAGGACGTCGAGTCGGTGGTGAAGGAGCGGACCGACGGGCATGGCGCTGATGTCGTCGTGGTTTCCGCTCCCAGCCGTCAGGCTCATGAGCAGGCTGTCCGGTTTGCATGCAAGGGCGGAGCCGTCAGTCTCTTTGCCAGTCTTCCCAAGGGGGACTCGGACATCACGCTGGACAGCCGCGCCATCCACTACGGCGAGCTGCGTGTGGTCGGGGCTTCCGATTCGCGACCTGAACACGTGGTTGCGGCGGTGGAGATGATGGTGGAAGGCAAGATCGACGCTGAGTCGCTCATCACGCACCGCGTCCGGCTGGAAGGGATCCACGACGGACTGGAATTGATGAAGAGCAGACAATCACTGAAAGTGATGGTATATCCCGGAGATGAGACTTAAAGACAGAATTGCGGTGGTGACCGGGGGTGGCAGCGGCATCGGCGCGGGAATCTGTCGTACCTTTGCCCGGGAAGGCGCTCCAGTGGCGGTTACGGACATTAACAAGGAGTCGGCCGATTCGGTCGTCAAGGAGATTCACGCCGCTGGAGGTGTAGCTGAAGCATGGGCGTTCGACGTCGCCGACGCCCGGGCGGTGGAGAAAGCTGCCGACGAAGTCGAAAGCCGCCTCGGCCCAATCCACATCTGGGTCAACAACGCCGGGGTCTCCCACATCACCCCGTTTCTCGACTGCACCGAGGAACTCTGGGATCTCACCCAGCGTGTCAACCTGAAGGGCACCTTCGTGGGCTGTCAGGCGGCAATTCGACGGATGTGCCCGCGCAAGCGCGGGATCGTGCTGAACATGTCGTCGCAGTCCGGAAAGGTGGGGAGCAGTCAGTACGCGGCATATTGCGCCAGCAAGTTCGGGGTCATCGGCCTGACGCAGTCCCTGGCCGTGGAGTTCGCCCCCGTCGGAATCCGTGTGAACGCTCTCTGTCCGGGTGTGGTCTTCACGGGTCTCTGGGAGGCCATGGTTGAGGACTACGCTCGCAAACGGGATCTGAAGCCTGAGGAGGTCCGTCCCTACCTGGAGGCACGGATCCCCTTGGGAAGACTCTGCACGCCCGACGACGTGGCGAAGGTCGCCCTGTTTATGGCAAGTGACGACGCAGCCTATATTACCGGAGAAGCAGTGAACATCTCGGGTGGTGCGGCGATGGATTGACAGGAGAGGTCAACTACGCAGATATTCCTGGACACGGCGAATGTCAACGAAATCGCCCGCGGTGTTGCGACCGGATGTGTCTCCGCTGTCACTACCGACCCGACGATTATCCGCCGCGAGGAGAACTCGCTGTGTCAGTGTGCGCGGGAGATCGCGGCCGTCGCCTCGGATCTTCTCATCTTGCTCGAGGCGATGGCCCCAGGCGTCGGGGAGATGGGCCAGGAGGCTCGCCGGTTCCCATAGCTGGCGGCCGTGACGTGGTGACCGTGTCGGGGTCTGTTCTTCAAGCCATGATCAGACATCCGCTCACTGACGCGGGGCTGAAGAAGTCCTCCGAGGACCGGAAACCCGTGCGCCACGGTTAAGGAATTGTGCCGGGCACGCGGCACTGACCCATCGTCCCCTCGGCTCGGAAGGAAACGCTGGATGCCTCTCGTTACCGACTATCAGCAGGTCAAGGACGTATATCAAGAAGCCGCGGAGCTGGGCGTGGCCCTCCCTGTCTTCTGCGCCGAAGATCGGGAGACCCTTGAGGCAATCTTATCGGCGGCTCTTGAGATGGGCCGCGAAATTGGCGTGACGGATTTGCCCGTCGTTCCGGCCTGGACTTCGCGCTATCCGCCCCGCGGTCAGATGACGCTCCTCACCTTCTGCGGAGCCCCGCTGCTCGGCACGCAACTCATGTTCTCCGATTTGGACGTCTTTATGGGCGAGAGCAGTCCTTATCGGAGACTGCGCGTCCTGCCGCATCTCGACCATGCCTCCCCCTGGCTGGATGGGGACGTTCTGGAGCTGTTTGCGGACCGGTTCGCTTCGGTCATGTGTGACGCCAGTGAAAAAACCTTCGAGGAGAACATGCGTCTGACCGCACGGTACGTCGAACAGACCAAGGGAAGAGTGGTTGTGGAAGGGGCCGTGGACGAGATTCTCGAGGCCGGAAGCGGCGGACGCCACAACGAGCCTACCACCGTCGAGCAGGTGAAGTTATTCCTGCGCCGGACGGGCGTGGACCTGGTGGTTCCTAACGTCGGGACGGAGCACCGCGCCACTGCCGACCAAGTCGGGTACCTTCCGCAACGTGCACGGCAGATCAGCGCCGAGGTCGGAAAGATCCTGTGCCTTCACGGCGCCTCGTCGGTAAAGCCCAAGGACCTCCGCCGCTTGCCCGACGACGGATTCATCAAGATCAACGTTTACACCACGCTCGCCGTCAAAGGGGGACAAGCCGTTGCCCGGAATGTGCTGGCTAATCTCGGGAACATATTCGACGGATCTCAACTGCACAACCTCGTCGGGAAAGACGTCCTGGGAGAGACGACGCTGACAGCGGATTACGAGCAGACCCGGATGCCCATAGGGCCCAAGCTTGATCGGGTCGCCAATCCCCCCCGTCGCGACGCATGGTTCGCCGTCGTGCGCGACAGGTGCAGAGAGTTCCTCGAAATCTTCGGCTTCAGACGATACGCACGATAGCGCCCCCGAAACGACTCAGGGCAGAAGCCTTCGGCAGGAGAGACGAGCCCACGTTTCACGGCGACGAAAGGCTTCCGCGTACTTCACGCCGCACTGGATCCCTCGGTACCGTGCCGATGTCCGGATTACCTCGAAGAAGTCCGTGTGCTCGCGTTGGGACAGATACCTGTGCTGACTTTCGTGCTTCGCATACATCTCCAGTTTCGTGTCCAGCGTGGTGGAGATGTCCACGTATTCCTGGGGCTCAAATCCCACGCCACAGACCGTCTCCATGAAGTACACCGGGGCGACGTGGCGGGTGGGATTTCCGCCCGGCGCGCAGAACTGCGGACACACCGAGTAGAAACTGGCGTTGATGACCGCCTTGGCCGTCTCCGTATGGTCTGAACTGTAATCGTTGGGCGCGTGGGTGATGATGAGATCCGCATCCGCCTTCTGCATGGTCTGAATCATCCTGACGTGCAACTCCTGGTTCGAGATCAGCGCTCCGTCGGTGCATCCAAGCCCCATCCAGTCGGCTCCGATCACGGCTGCCGAGGCCATGCACTCCTTCTTGCGCATCTCGGCAACCTCTTCCGGAGGCCGGTCATACGACCCCTTCTCGCCGTTGGTGACCGTGACAATGGTGACGTGCGCGCCCATCTGGGCGTACCGTGCCAGCGTGCCTGCGCACAGAATCTCGACATCGTCCGGATGGGCGCCCACTGCCAGCACCCGCATGACTTCGGACATCCCCTCTCTCCCTCTCTACTCAGGCATCAACGCGTGAACCTGGGCAACCTCCTCCGTAATGCTGAAACGCACGTTCTTGTGCCTCTGAAGCAGCGAGGCCGGGAAGAAGCGGCTCACCGGCCCCAGAAGCGTGCGTCGGAACACGAACCGCTGCCACGGCCAGTCAAGGAACACGTGAACCTGCCTGGCGTTGAGGATCTGCTTCATGCCGATGGTCACGGCGTAGTCGGCCACTTGTCCGAGGTCGCCCCCCGTGCCGAAGATGCTGTTAGTGGCCTCAGTGGTCTCGGCCACCTTGATGATGCGGGTGGATGAGGCGGCAAATGACTCCTCCGTCCAGCTTTCACTGGGCAGCGGAGGTTCGTTGAAGGCGATGTGACCGTTCAGCCCGATCCCCGCAAACGCCACATCCACTCCCCCGCGGTGCTCGATCACACGTTCCACCGCTCCGGTGTCCCCGGGGTCGGGAACGATCCAGTTCTCCTTCCGAAAGCCGCACTCCCGTGTCGCCTCGCGGGCGAAGTTCTTCCAGATAAAGCCGGTGAAGCTGAAGGGATGTGAAAGCGGGAGCCTCTGGCTGTCCGCGGTAAGATACTCGTCCATCTGGACGATGGACAGCCTCAAAAGGCTGAGCCCTTCCTTTGCTGCCATGTCGGCCATCAGTCTCCATTGCCCGGTGGGCCCGACGGGCATGATGATGACCAGGGACTTCTTGCGGGCGTTTGCCTTGCGTACGTGTCCGAGAACTACCCGCGCAAAGTGCACCGCCAACGCATCCTTGTCGGCGACCACCTCGATTGGCACGCGTGTGCGACGCTGCAACTCCGCCAGCGTAAGCAGGCCGACCTGGTCGTAATCCCGGACCTGTCTCATCGGTTACTCCTCTCGCCCCAAGGAACCGGAAATGGTCTGAGGACCGCCTTCTCGACGCCTAAGAACTCATACAAACACTGCTCCAGGCTGGGGCGGCGCTTCTGCCTTCAATTGCTGTTGCACCATCGGCGAACCCGCCTCTGCTCAGTTTAGTTTCGCAGGCCTCTATGTCAAGAGCACTCGTGGTGCAAGGCATTTGCGTTGTGGGTCTCAGGGAGAACACTCTGGGCGGGGGGGCTCGTCTCATGCGGGGCGGATGATAGCAGAGGGGCCGCAGCAAGTCCAGCGGCTGTTTTTCACATATTGACCGCCAGTCCTGGAGAGGGTAGACTTCC
>Ga0315289_10004470_pt1 | contig 20854 bp, 34 predicted proteins | sample YL17G11_40_MG_FD_203452 | JGI IMG/M metagenome (GOLD analysis project Ga0315289, IMG submission 203452) | Sediment microbial communities from Yellowstone Lake, YNP, Wyoming, USA - YL17G11_40 | ecosystem: Environmental > Aquatic > Freshwater > Lake > Sediment | place: USA: Wyoming | collected... | reverse complement strand
TGGTCGTATTAACGCAGCAGGTTATCTTCAAAATCCATTTAAAATAGCAGAACTTTTAGGTCTTGAATATAATGGTATTTCAACAACCCAGCCAGACTACCCAACAATCGCAGAAACATTATATTACGATAAGGCATCAACTCCGCCACCAGAACAACACTTTTTTGTTATCTTTCCTGACGGCTCTCAATATGACCCGTTGGGCAAGAATATTAAATATCCAATAGAAAGTTATCGGCTATTTAAAGCCAAAGAAAGTGAGGTTAAAGTGATTACCGATTTAACAAAGTCAATTTTAATTAGACAGGACGGTAAGGCAGGTGTTTATGCCATCACGCCAATCCCAAGTCCCGAAGCGTTGGAAAAGGACTACAAGAAAGGCGACAAAGATGTCCTTGTTTATAAGCCAACATCATACTTTGCGGGTCCAGAAAGAAAATGTGTTATTACGGCAATACCAGACCAGAACGAAAAGATGTTTGAGTTCCTACACGGCGACTGGAATAATATTAAAGACCCGCTACCTAATATGAGCCAGTATATCTCAAAGGTATCTCACGAAGCGATAGTAAAGAAAGCGGTTTTGGATGCTGTTTCAAGTGCGACGCAAGGATTATTGACGAAGGAAGAGTGCGACAAAAAATGTGAAAGTGCTAATGAGCTTAATTTTTGGGGACATATCAAGGCGGCTTTTGGAATAATAGGTAAATTAAAATAAAAGGAGTTTGGAAATGAAAAAATATCATAAAATTCAAACCATCTTTAAAAGAGATATGACTAATAGAGGAAAAATTATTGAAACAGAATATTCTATGCCTGAATTTGATTATCTCAAAAATAACCAATGGGTATTTACTGAAAAGGTAGACGGAACAAATATTAGAGTAGTGTGGAACGGAGATAAAGTTATTTTTGGTGGAAAAACTGATAATGCTCAAATTCCAGTATTTCTCTTATACAAACTTCAAGAATTATTTGAAGGCACTCAAAATAGACAGAAATTATTAAAAATGTTTGGAACTGAAGGTAGTGTCTGTCTTTATGGCGAAGGATATGGAAATAAAATTCAAAAAGCGGGGAATGATTATATTAAAGACGGGGTTAGTTTTGTTTTATTTGATGTGTTGATAACTAATTATTGGTTGGAAAGAGAAAATTTAGAAGATATTGCAAAATTTTTCAATATAGAAATTGTACCTATTATTGGTGAAGGAACTTTAACCGAAGCTGTTGAAATGACAAAAAATGGTTTCAAATCAGTTTGGGGCGAATTTAATGCTGAAGGTATTGTACTAAAACCAAAAACAGAATTATTCACAAGAAAAGGCGAAAGAATAATAACAAAAATTAAATACAGAGATTTTAAATGAAGAAAGAATTGAAAAAATTGTGGCGTGGATAAAAAGTTTGTGGAGTAAATAATGCGAGCTAAAGTAGCCAAACGTTTAAGAAAACAGAGCAAGGATAGAAAAGAGTATCAGAGATTAAAGAAAGATTATTTAAATGAAGAAAAGCGAAAAAGAGAAAACTTGCGATAATTGTATACACCATAGTGATTATTTGTGGTTAATAAGAGAGGGTGGATTGACTTATTCGGGACAGAGACCACCTTGTCTTGATTGTAGCAGGGCGATATTACAAACTAAGACAGATAATTGCGAGATAATAAATGAGGGAGAGGAAGTCAAAAATGAGTTTCCCAGATAAAACTTGGTTAGGGTGTCCAAAAGGTTGGGAGGATTTAGGACAAGTTGAAAAAGTATGGGATCGTAGTGCTCATAATGGTGAAGTTTATAAATACGAAACACATCTTTTCTGCCATACAAATTTACATATTGGTAAAGAAAATAATAAACTATTCAAATTTTGTCCAAGATGTTTGGTTAGTAAGGAATTAATAAATGAAACACGAAGCAAAAGAGAACAAGATTTGTCCCGTGTGCGGTAATATTGTCAAAACAAGTAAGGGAATTGGCAGTTTTAATTATAGTGCTGTTGAGAATAAGTTTTACCACTTTGATTGTTTCTTTAAGGATAATGAGAATAAAAATAATACAATAAAGGAGAAAGGATTAAAGAAAGAGTATTATGAAAGATAAATTATATGAATGTCCTTATTGTGGTGCTGGATTATCTTGGTGTGAATTTAAAGAAAAAGGTTGCCCTGCTAAAAAAGAAGATTATTTCTTAACCGAAAAAGAGATATTAGAAATAGCAAAAGAAATTAAACATAATTTGGATTTTAAGAAATGACGATCAAACAGGCAAAATTCTTTAAATTATATATTAAGTTAGGAAATGCTACACAAGCGGCAATGGCGGTTTATGATTGTAAAGACGAAAATTCGGCTCATTCTGTTGGTAGTGAAAACCTGCGAAAACTTGCGATAGACGCCTCAATTCAAGCTTGGTGCGAACGACTTGGCGCTACCGATCGTCAACTTGTGTCTAACTTAATAGACGGCACTAAAGCAAATAAAGTAGTATCAGCCAGAGTGACAGATAAAGACGCCGGAGTTGATACTGATGACTTTATTGATGTGCCGGACTGGACTAATAGATTAAAAGCCAACGAGATACTATTAAAGATTAAAAATAGATTTCCAAAAGAGAATAATATAGCCGTTCAAATTAACCAACTTATATTAGAAAAGAGAAAAGAATATGAACTCGTTGATTAAATACCAAAAACCTATTGAAAAAGAGTTTATGATTTCCAATAAGAAAGGCGAGATAGTTCCTTTTGTTTTAAATAAAGCGCAAATTGACTTATTAGAAACTTCAACCGGACGGGACATTATCTTAAAAGCGCGCCAGTTGGGATTTTCTTCTCTTATCCTCGCCGTTCTAACTTGCGACTTTATCTTCAAAGACAACCAGAGATGCGTTGTGGTATCGCACGAAACCGAAGCTACACAACGGTTACTTGATAGAGTAAAGTTTTACATCTCATCTTTTGAAGCGACTAATAAGATTAAAATACCGCTAAAGTATAACTCAAAGAATGAACTGGCTAATGAGAGTAACAATTCCACCTTTTACATTGGAACGGCAGAGAGCAGGAGTTTCGGGAGAGGTGATACTATATCCGGACTTCATTTAAGCGAATTTTCTTTCTATCCTGACCCAGAGAAGATGTTGTCGGGTGTGATGCAAGCCGTTATTCCTAATGGCAAGATATTTATTGAAACAACGGCTAACGGCTTTAACTTTTTTAAGAGCTTTTGGGACGAAGCAGTAAGAGGTGAGCGACCATTTAAGACGCATTTTTATAATCCATCTTGGGGTTATACAGAAGAGTTTTTAGATACTAAAAAGAAAGAATTAGGCAGATTATATCAACAAGAGTATTGCGACACGCCAGAGACGGCATTTTTGACCTCTGGTGATATGTTCTTCTCGGGTCTTGCACTTCAAGTATTCTTAAAGGGCATACAAAAACCAATAAAAGAAGGGGTGATATATGGATAAAATAGAAAGGCTTAAATCATATCTAAAGGAAAATCTTAAAGTCAGTTGGTATGATGTTATTGAGTGGAAGGGAAAAGATTGCTTTTCAAAAAGGATAATTGATAGAGATGTAGAAGGAAATATGGCAAAGGACATAGTCAAATTTTTGGATAAGATTTAATTTATTAAGGAGGAAGAATGAAAGGCAGATATGATCCATATACATTTGAAGAATATGGAACAATTATAGAAAATTGGACTAAGATGAGTACACACGAAATAGCAAAATGTCTTAATAGACCAGAAAAATCAATATCAAGTAAGGTTTGCCAATTACGGAAAAGAGGGTTTAATTTACCTATAAAAAAGACACATAATATAAGTAAAATGATAGAAAAATTAAAAGAAAATTATCCAGAATATGTAATTAAAAAGTAATTTATAGGTGGTGGAGTGCACAGCAATATTGCCTCCACCTATGGAATATAACAAACCACCATTAAGACAAGGAAGTGTTGATGATTTTCAAACTCCGCCAATAGCACTAAAACCATTGATTCCATATCTTAACAAAAATTGGAAAATATGGGAATGCGCTGCTGGTAAAGGAAATCTATCTAACGGATTAAAAAGATTGGGATTTGATGTATATCCAACAGATATTTTGTTTGGATACAATTTTTTATTTGATAAGTTGCCAGAATTTGATTGTATAATTACCAATCCACCATTTTCTCTCAAACAAGAATTTTTAGAGAGAGCATATTCGTTTAATGTTCCTTTTGCTTTCTTATTACCACTCACAACATTTGAAGGGAAGAAAAGACAAAAACTATTTAGAGAATATGGTTTAGAAGTAATTTTATTTGATAAAAGAATTAACTTTGAAACGCCGAGTGGTAAAGGTAGCGGTAGTTGGTTTGCGACAGCTTGGTTCACTTGGGGATTTAATATTGGGAAACAATTAACTTTTGTAGAACTTGAACCAAAAGAGAGGTTACCATTATGAGCTTTCGTCAATTTCGCAAAATAGAACCTGACGAGTTTATTGTAGTAGGCGTTGATCCTGCGGCTGGCGGTATTGACTATTGCGCCGCTCAATTTCTATCTAAAACAAAATTAGACATTCCGCTTGCCTATCATTCTAAAGTCCTTGCTACTGAGATGACTAACCAACTCTTACCGGTATTAGAAAAGATATATGACACTACTCACATCAAACCGGTTGTAGCAATGGAAAGGCAAAACGGAGGGCTTTTTGAGATGGAACGACTTGCGACACTTAACCGGCTTAATAAGTTTGAGCTATTTAAGATGCCGGTATCGGGACGAGTGGATGCGCCTGAAGCAGTAAGATATGGCTGGGACACGAATACATCAACCAGACCAAAGATGCTATCAGACCTTAAAGAAGCGATAGATAAACAACTTATCAAGATTTATGACGAGGAAACAATTAACGAGTTGTTTTCTTTTATAGTAGTTCAGACCTCATCAAGTTGGAAAGCGCAGGCGGAAGTAGGAGCGCACGATGATCTTATATTTAGTGCTGCCATCGCTTGGCAATTACAGCAAATATGTGTACCGACAATAATTAAACATCAAAAAATTATAGGTTATACAGGAGGCGATCCGGTAACTGGATTTGGTAGAAGACCAATAAGGAAGAAGTTTGATATAGATATGCTTGAATAGGAAAGGCAATGCTTTACAAACCAAACATCAAAATATCTGAGCTGACATTTGATGATTTGTTCTATTTAATGAGACGTCAGATAGAATTCCACTGTAAAAACAACTTAAATTTGATAAAAGGTTATGATTATGACGATTTGTTCCAAGAACTATCTTATAAGTTATGGAAAGCACGCATACCAGACGATATTATCTATTTTGATTACCGATTTATGAAATATATCAACAAAATGTTTATAAATTGTCTCTATGATTTACAAAGAAAGCAAAAAATACAGATAAAACCAAGCATTTGGTCTGAAATTCCTCGTGATTTATTAAACGAATGCGTTTTTTTTGCTGAAATGGATAAACTCTAAATAAAATATCGTCTTTTATAGATGATGGATAAATTAGCAACAGTACAATCTCGTTTTAAAACAGCATTAGAAAATCAACGAACGAAGTTTGATAAGTTTAATGACTTTGATTTTATTTATCATTCTAAATTAAAGAAGTTTGATCCTAATGTTCAATCAAAAGTATTTAATCCAATTCTTTGGTCTTTTATTGAAACAATTGTTACTCGTTTAATGGCCAAAACACCAGTTATCTCATATAAACCAAGGGAAAACTCCGATGACATTCAGGCCAAGATAATGTCTGACCTTTTCAGATATTGGTTTGATAAGAGTGGTGCTTATTCTAAAGTAATAGCTTGGATTAAAGATGCACTCGTCTATGGTACGGGAATTATCAAGATGGATTGGCTTACCAAACCGCCAAGAATGGTCAAATCCTATGTTTTAGACGAGAATGGTGAACCAATGGTAGACGAAGACAGTACTTATATGACTCAAGAGATACCAGTAATTGACTATGACGATCCGAGAACTAAGAATGTTAATATCTATGATTTCTTTTTTGACCCGGCCGGTGATGATATTGATTCTTGTTCTTGGGTTGGTTATCAATATATTGCCAACATAGATGAGCTTGAAGCAGAAAACGCTTCCGCTAAAGAATTAGGTAAAGCTCTTTATAATGTTTCAGCTCTTAAAAGATTAAGAAGTAATAAAACAAATTCCGAAGACCAATACAACGATCAACGGCGCTCGGCTACTGGTATGTCTATTCAAACCGAAGACGATAAAACGATAGATAAATGTAAAATATGGGAAATGTGGGAAGATGACCACCTTACCATTGTTGGTGATGAGTCGGAGGTACTTTATAATGGTGATAATCCCTACTGGCACGGAAAGAAACCTTTTATTAAATTAGTTGATAGTATTGTTTCACAAGAGTTTTATGGCAAAGGCGAGATAGAACCGGTAGAGAAACAACTCCACGCTTTAAATACAATTCAAAACCAAAGAATTACTAATGTTAGTCGTATTCTCTTTCCGATGTGGAAAGCCAAGAATGCTGTTGATGATGACGAACTCCAATTTATAGATAATGGAATTATTCATATTACCGATATAGATGACGCTAATATTATGAATATGCCAAATGTTACCGGTACGGCAGTTCAAGAACAAACATTGGCGACTGAGACCATCCAAAGAGCTTTAGGTGTTACTGATTATGTTCAAGGACTCCAAACTCCCGGCCAAACAGCAGCCGAAGTGGAAATCAAGACCGCTCAAGCTAACGCCAGATTTGCTCACAAAGTTAAGATATTGGAAGAAACAGGACTTAAGCGACTTGGGGAATTAGTTTATCAATTATATCAGCAATTTATTACTAAAGAGAAGGTTATTAGAATTGTTGGGCCACAAGGAGAGCAATTCGCTAAAGTGGGAGCATCAGATATTGCTGGAGAATATGATGTCATACCAGAATCCGATTCAACACTACAAACCGACCAACAAGCAGAATTCACAAAGTTTCTTAACTTATTTCAAATCGTTCAGCCATATTTTCAACACACCATACCGACGGCTACCGGAACAGCCCGAGTTGGATTTTTAAATGAAGAAGAATTTGTCAAAGAGTTAATAAATAGATCGGGCGAAAAAGACACAGAAAAGTTTTTTGTAAATAATAACCAACAAGGACAACAAAATGCCGGACAAAATAACCAGATATCTGGAAACGTATCAGGACAACCAACCGGACCAGCAGGCCCTATCCCGCAAGGTGCTGGCGACCAAACTCAAGGAATGCCGCCAATACAATGAACTTATAAGCACTAAAGGTTGGAAACATCTATCAGAACAAACAAAGAAAGCTGTTGAAGAGACGGGTATGTTGGCGGTATGGCCGGGACTTAAAAAAGAAATACGAGACGACCGTCTAACAAGAGCCAACGAACGAATGAAGTTTGTCTGGGAAGTAGAATTATTAGCTGGTAGGTTAGAAGAGTTAGAAGAAAAGTGGCGACAAATTAAAAATATAAAGTAAAGGAGACGAAATGGGATTTAGAGACATTTACAACAAAGTAAAAGCAATGCCTAAAATGACATTACAACAGGCACAGAGAATTAAAAAAGCGGCTTTGAGTACCCCAGTAAGAATTGGTACTTATAAAGACCAGAATGTATCAGCTTCTATTGGTGGAAGTATTGGGAAAAGACCACGCCAAATAGGTGGAACTATTGGCATTGACCGTAGAACCAAAAGACCTTTTGGTTCATATAATATAAATAGCAAAATTAAAGGTAAATTCGGCCCACAAGAATAAATATCGTCTTTTATAAGTGAGAGTAGGAATAATTACCCTCTCTCAAACTCGTCGAAGAGTATAAACTCGAAGAAAGGTATAAATGGAAAAAGAAGAAGCCACCGTCTCTGAGGAGACACCGGTAGAAGAAACTACCCCGGAATCGGCACCCGAAACGGAAACACCTTCGGAAACTGAAACAGCGCCCGCTGACGTGTCAGATCAGCCAGTGGAAGAAGTGAAGAAACCCCGCGCTGAACAGCGTATTCACGAGTTGTCAAAACGGCTCAAGGATGCTGAACAGAAAGCGGACTATTGGGAGAAATTTAATGCTCCCGAACCTGTAACCCCTATGGACGAACCTCAAGGTGAGTATTTAACCGCAGATCAGATCGCAGACAGCGTACTTAGAAAACAACAAATTCAACAATATGAGAAAGATAAGTCGGAAGCCAACAAGGAGATGCAAAAAGATATTTTAGTAACTCTTGAAAAGCATCCTGACCTTGAAGGTAATGACAAACTTTCCAGAACGGTGTTTTCTTACGCCCAAGCTAACAATATGAGGATTAGTGATGCGGCTGACGAGATTAAAGCTCAAATTGAGGTTAATGAAAATAAAGTAAAAAAAGAATTACTTGCTTCTCGGTCCGGTCGGTTAGGTGTTACAACTCCATCTGGTGGCAAGGTCTCCACTGGTGAAGAAAAGATTGATATCAGTTCTTTATCAGATGAAGAAAAAGCTGCTAATTGGAACAAAATATTAGATAGTTATTCAAAATAAGAGGTTAAAATGGCTCTTTTAGACCAGAAGACATCTACTGGTAATTCGGTTGATGTAACTACTGCCGCAGTATTTATTCCGGAACTGTGGAGTAAGGAAATACTCAAAGCTCGTCAAAAAGCACTTGTTATGGTTGATAAAATTATGCACGTTAGCCCAGAAGGTTTGGCTTATGGCGATACTGTCAATATGCCTAAACTTGGCAATGAATCAGCCAGAGATAAAACAGCCGGTTCGGCAATTTCATATGATTCAGCAACCGATACTCAGGTTACTATCAACATCACAAAATATAAGTATGTTGCTAAGTTAATTGAAGATATTGTTTCGGTTCAAAGTAAATACGATTTATTCGCCAACTTTACTGGAAAAATCGGTTATGCTTTGGCTGATGCAGTAGATACAGATATACTTGCTCTTACTGGTGCAACTAATGCGTTCTCAGTTGGAACACATACAGCAGGCAGTGTTATGGAAGCTGATATTATAACTGCCAGTCGTATATTGAATCAGAAGAATGTTCCAAGAGAAGATCGTTATTTGGTTGTTGACCCGTATGGTTACGAGGACTTGCTTAATATTACCGATTTTATTCGTTATGACGCGGGTGGGAAAACCCCAACTGCTATTGCAACGGGTGAGGTTGGACAACTATTCGGCGCTAAGGTGTTGATGAGTAACAATGTGGCTACTCCGACCGCATTGTCGGCGTATGGAATGTTGTTTCACAAAGACGCTTTCGCTATCGCACTTCAGAAAGACGTTACGACAAAGACAGAATACTCGGTTGATTATATTGGAACAAAACTGGTTGGTTATGAGATTTATGGTTTAACCATTGCTCGCTCCGATCACTATGTTTTGATGAAATACACCACAGCATAATGTGTAATGGCAAACAGCTCCTCTTCTTGGGGGGCTGGAGCGATTACACAAAAAGTCCGGAATAATTCAAGCTCGTGGTTCCTATCCGGACTCCACGGGCTTTAATTGTAGGAGTTATATGAAAATAAGTTGTAAGAATTGTAAATATGGTAACAATATAGAAGGGATAAAATTATGTCAAGTAATGTAAAGATCTGCACAGTAATGCCAACCAGAGGAATTATACTAACTGAAGTTCAAGATGCTTTAGATAAGGAACTTAGTAATAACAATCAAATCCCTATCATTATCAGAACCCACGATATGGCGCTTCCTTTATGTAGAAACTTCTTAATTGAAACAGCTCTTAAATTAAAAGATTGGACGCATATTCTTTTATTGGATGAGGATATAATTTTGCCTAAAGGTGGATTAAAAGAACTGATAAAGCTGAAAACCGATGTTGCGGTGATGGACTATCCGATGAAATCGTTAGGAATTAACAAATCTTATGGAACGGTAGTTACCGACAAAGATAAAAGTGTTGCTTGGGCAGGAATTGGAGCGGTTTTAGTCAAACGAGAGGTATTTGAAAAGATTAGTCAACCTTGGTTTATTTGTACACAACATAGAATCAGACGAGATAATCAGGGCAGAATTGGTCTTTTCGCCTCACAAGAACAAGTAGGCGGAGATAAACTTTCAGCCGGTGAAGATACTTACTTCTATTTACAAGTCCGCAAAGCAGGATTTGAAATAAAAGTAAGTAAAAAGATAGCTAAGCATTGCTATATTGAACAGTTAGTTAGTCCGGTGGCAAATAGTCGGTATCAGATGACTCATAAGATAGTTAAAAGAGATAAGATAGACGGAGAATTTATATGAAAAGCTGCGATATTTATGTCGGTCCAAGTCACGAACAATGGTCACCTAAGTCAATAGAGTCTGGTATTGGTGGATCGGAAGAAATGTTTATCGGGATGGCCAAAGAACTCGCTAAAACTTATAAAGTTACGGTTTGGAGTCGTTGTTTAGAAGATGAAGGAACTTATAATAATGTGACTTACAAAAACTATGATGATTTTGATGTTAAAGAGACAGATATCCTAATTATCTGTCGTAGCCCCCAATTACTTCTAAAACACCATTTAGATAAAGTAAAAGCCAGAAAATACCTATGGCTACACGACACCATCAATCCATTGGAAGTAATACCTTACTTGGTGGCTTTTGATGGAATATTCGCACTTTCTAAATGGCATCAAGATTATTATCTCCAATGTTGTGCGCCGGAATTTAGAGATAAAATTATTGAAACAAGAAATGCGGTTGACTATTCACTTTTTAATCAGAAAGTAATCCGCGATCCTTACACAATGGTTTATGGCTCACTCTACAATAGAGGATTAGTACAATTACTTACACTATGGCCAAAGATAAAACTTGCAGTTCCTCAAGCAAAACTTCGTATTTTCTATGGTTGGCAAACAATTGAAAAGTTGCTTCCCCTAAAAGATTTTCAGGAATTCAAAAAACAAATAGAACACTTGATGGATCAGGAAAGTATTACTCACTTAGGTCGTATATCTCACAAAGAAGTGGCCAAAGAAATGCTGGGCGCTGGTATATGGGCATATCCCTGTATTGGATTTAATGAAATTAGTTGTATTACAGCCATGAAAGCACAAATAGGCGGAGCTATACCAGTAGTTATACCAAAAGCGGCGCTAAATGAGACGGTCAAATATGGAATAAAGATTTCTAATGGTCAGAATAGTGAGGAAATATTAAATAATTGGGCAGACGCCCTAATACAAATTCTAAAAGACACGAAAGGACAAGAACAATTTAGAAAAGTAATGCAAAAAGGTGTAAAAGACATATTTAACTACCAAAAATTGGCTAAACAATGGATAGGAGTATTCAATGGAAAGAATGATGATTGAACGTGTATTGATAGAAAATTCAAAGTACAAACAGAATCCTCAATTTGAACACTATGTTAGCGGATTTAAACAATATTATGAGGATGTCTTTAATTTACTTCCTAAAAGCAAAAAGAGTTTAGATATTGGTTGCGCTTATGGAATATTGGCTTTAATGCTTAAAAAGCGAGGCGATAATATTACAGCATCTGATATGACTGATAAATATACTTCTATTAAAATGCTAAAAGATAATGATATTAAATTTATTTTATTAAATATTGAAGGAGAAAAGCTACAAGATAAATTTGATTTGATAATAATGACTGAAACAATCGAACACCTTAACTCCAATCCCCTACCGGCCATTAAGAGAGTTTATGAAATGTTAAACGATGGTGGACACTTCTTTTGCTCAACTGTAATGAAAGAAAGACACGGTGAAACAACATCAATGAACGTTGGTAAAAAGGGGTTGTGGAACGATTTGAAGAGTTGGAAAGACATACCGGATTATAAGGGCAAATGGAAAGATGAACATACTTATCATTATACACAATTCGACTTGGTAACATTATTATCTGATGCCGGATTTGAGATTGAAGATTTAGGGAATATAGGAAATTATAGTCATTATATCGTAGGGAGGAAAAATGATTGAAAAATTAATCCAAAAATGGATAAATCCTGGATATACGACTCCGAATGAACACCGGATTATTTTAGAATTAATTGATCAGTTGAAAACTTCATATCCAATAGTTGAGATAGGTATTTGGGAAGGTAGGACAACATCAATGATGGCAGAATTTTGTCAATTCAAGGGTCTTAAAAATAAAATCATTGGGATAGATAAATTTGAATCTTTTAAATATCAAGGAGAAGAAAAACTTGCTCCAGATAAAACAATCACTGAGGCAAATATATTACCATTTCCTAATATTAGTTTAATTATGTGTTCGAGTGATGATGAAAATATAATAAAGCAAATAGACAAAATATCCTTATTATTTATTGATGCTAACCATCACTATGATGCTGTTAAATTAGATATTTTGAACTGGTTGCCTAAAGTCAAAGAATATTGTTTATTTCACGATTCTAATTTTTTAGGAGTTGCCAATGCCATTAAAGACCAAAATCTTAAAATTTATAAAACAGTTGATACTATCGCAGTTGTAAAAATATGAGAATATCAATAATTATTCCAATCCGTAATAGAAATAAGAATTTAGATGGCTTAATCTATTCAATCAAAAAACATACTAAAGATTATGAACTGATAATTATAGAAGGCGATAAGGGATACAACACAAAGATAAACAAGGGTATTAGAAAAGCCAAAGGCGATTATTTAATTTTGTTACACGACGATCACCAAGTGACAAAAGGTTGGGCAGATAAGTTGGCAGAAGTAGGTAGTTTCAAATATGGGGAATTTAGCGATAAGTTTGAACACTGGGGAGCTAAAAATGGACAATACCTGACTGACTCTACAAAGAACCCAGATTATCCTTCAGCATTATGTGTTTCAAAAGAAGCGATTAAAAAGATAGGATTTATGGATGAATTTTATGAAGATCCAGGTTATCAAGACATAGATTTAGGATTTCAGATAGAAGACGCAGGATATAAAATTGAATGTCTTCCCGGAAAGATAATACATTGGTCAAAACCAAAACAATTATCAGAGAAAAATAAAGAATACATAAAGAGGAAATATGCTCATCGAATCTTGTATCCACTCGATTAAACCATATAAATTGGATATTAAAACAATCGTGGATATCGGCACGCGAGATTTAGAACAATCTATTGAATTCCATTCCGTTTATCCTAAAGCTCAAATATATGCGATTGAAGCTAACAATGAGTCATACAAAGAGTGCGTAAAAATTAAACCTAAATATGTTAAACTATTTAATTTTGCTGCTTTAGATTATAATGGCGAAACTTCATTTTATAATGTTAAACAAACCGATAATAAAGGTGCATCGTCAATATTTGAGCCAACAGAAAGAGTAGTTGGTGTTGATTTATTTAATGGCTTGGAAAAGACAGTAGCGCCGGCTAAAAGAATAGATACTTGGGCAAAAGAAAATAATATAAAAACGATTGATTTAGCTTGGGTAGATGTTCAGGGGTCAGAACTTCAAACATTTAAAGGATTCGGTGAATTATTAAAAGATATTAAGATAGTTGCGACAGAAGTAGCCACTGGTTCGTTATACTATCCTAATAAAAAATATACACCAACTAATTATAGACAATTAAAAGAATTTATGAAAAAGAATAATTTTCAAGAAGTTCACTACGATCAACCTTGGCCATTGGAGGCAGATATTGTCTATGTCAATAAAAAATATATCACAATTTAAAAAAGGTTGGTTCTTGGGAAATTTTGAACCATCACTTAAACATACAGATTACGAGGTGGGTTTAAGGTGGAATAATAAGGGCGATAAGGAAGATAGACACTATCATAGAAATACTACTGAATATGTAGTATTTGCTGGTGGAAAACATCGTTTAGGAGATAGAGTATACCAAGACGGTGATATTACTATTATTTATCCATATATGTCAACTGATTATGAGTGTTTAGAAAAAGGATATTGTTTAACCATCAAAGATAAATCGCATAAAGACAAATATTTAGGTTTTCCTATCAACTTAGTTATTCCAATGGCCGGAAAAGGCCAAAGATTTATTGATGCCGGATATTTAATTCCTAAACCTTTAATTTCTATATGTGGCAAACCAATGATCAACCGAGTGATAGAAAACTTTTCTCCAAGTGCTGATCATCACACGATTTTAATTTCTCGTAATAATATCAATTTAAATGTCAATGCTAAAATAGTCCCGCTTGATCACGAAACACAAGGAGCGGTTTCAACAATGTTAGAAGTAGAACATTTAATTGGCAGAGAAGATCCACTTTTAATAGTCAATTGCGATCAACTTATATTGAATTTTGATATAGATGATTTTATGAATAAGTCAAAGGATTGTTCTGTAACTGTTTTTAATTCTAATAATCCTCATCACAGTTACGTTAAGTTAAAAGATGGTTTAGTAACCGAAGTAGCCGAGAAAAAAGTAATCTCTGATTTAGCAGTTAGCGGAGTTTATTTCTATCGTCAAGCCAAATACTATTTTGATAATGCTCATAAGATGATTGATAAAAATATTAGGGTGAGCGGTGAATTCTATAATACTCCTGTTTTTAACGAGATTATAGCATCTGGGCTAAAAGTAAATACTTATGAGGTTGATGTAAAAAAACAGCAAATACTGGGTACACCGGATGAGTTAAAAGAATTTCAAGATAAAGTTAGCAAAGGAGAGATAAACCAATGATTATATTTGGTGGTGGTGATATAGCAACAGGAATTAACAAATTTTTACCCTGCCATTTAATAGATAAAGAAGAGTGCGATGTTAGAAACTTAATTAATGTTATTGAAACTGTGCAAAAATATCAACCAAAAGTAGTCATAAATTGTGCTGGTGTATCCAACCTCCAAATGATAAAAGATTCAGACGCAAATAGATGGATTGATGAAATAGAGACCAATTTAATAGGTAGTTATAATATTGCTAAAATAGCCACCGAATTTAATATAAAAACAATAATATTTATTGGGTCGGTGGCTGGTAAGTTTGGTAAAGCCAATCATTCGGGTTATTGCGCATCAAAAGCGGGAGTTATTAGTTTGGTCCAAAGTTTGGCGATGGAAGGATATAATGCTTATTGTATCAGTCCGGGAAGAGTTAATACCAAAATGCGTGAGAAAGATTTTCCTAATGAGGATATAAAAACTCGTTTAACAACTAAACAAGTTGCGAAAGTTGTAAAAGAAATTCTTAATGGTAAATATCAGTCAGGCGACAACATTATTATTCGTAAAAGAGGTTATAGAACACTAAGACGAATAGATAAAGGTCAACCTTGGAAAAAATATCTGAATGTGAGGAATATTAATGAATAACCAAGAAATAGTACGCGAATTAGATAAATTTCCAGTAGAATACACACCAATTGAACTTATAAAGACAGAGTATCGTGCCTTCACTTGTTTTGGTTGTGGAAAGTTTATTAGAAAAGCGTGGCACTTGCATTATGAAGCGAAGGGTAATCATAGGGAGTTACATTTATGCCGAAAATGCGGTCTAAAATTCAATCTAAAATCTTAGTCGTCTTTGCAACCCGACCAGATGAGATTAAACTATATCCTTTTACTAAGTATGAAGGGTTTGAATTTCTACAAGTTAATCAATCGCGGGATTTACACCAAAGACTTATTAAGTGGGACGATCTTGTTGAGGAAAATGAATTAGAACGCTTTATCAAATCAACCAAAGATGAATGGCTGGCTATTATAGTACAAGGAGACACCCGGACAGCTTTCAGAGCTTCTGTGTATGGTTTTGAAGCAAATATACCCATCATACATATAGAAGCCGGACTTAGAACATTTGATTTAACTCAACCTTTCCCAGAAGAGTTTTATCGTCAAGCGATTGATATAGTAGCGAGTTATAAATATTGTTCAACGCCGGAAGCGGTATTAAATTGTGGCGGAAAGTATGTCGGACAAACATCTATTGATACTTTATTTGAATTTATACCAAACTGCACCGAAGAAGACTTTTACATCGTAACGGTTCATAGAAACGAGAGCTTTGAAAGAATGCCGGAGATTATTAAAACAATTAAAAAGATGGACCAAGACAAGCTATTTATATTCGCGCATCCTAACAAGATCGGCCAAGAACTAAAAAAACACTTTAAAACACACAAACCGATGCTTTATAGAGATTTTGTCGGTCTATTGAGCCGTGCAAAGGGTTGTATATCTGATTCTGGCGGATTACAGGAAGAATGTATCGCGCTTGGTAAAGATTTTATTACCTTAAGAGAAAAAAGCGAACGCGGTAAAGGAGAATTATATAAAAGAGGTGCGACTAAAAAGATAATTAAGGATTTAAGAAAGAATGGGTTGTTATGAAAATTGTGAGTTTGTCAATTAATTGGAACGAATTAGATGTTGCTAAAGATTCTATTAGAAGGTTATTAAAAGAACCAATAGATGAAGTTTGGCTTGTAGATAATGGAAGCACTGATGGGTCAAAAGAATACTTCGGAAACATTAAAGATCTAAAGTTTCACTTTATTAGTTTACCTAAAAATATGGGTTCATCGGTTGGAAGAAATGTAGGAATAGATAAAATAGATGCCGATTATATCTTTTTGTTGGACTCGGATATTTTGTATGTCAAAGGGACTATAAAAGAATACCAAAAGATATTAGATATATACCCAGACGCTTATTGTGTCGGGCAAAATAGTATGGAACTCTTAGATAAATTAGGACACAATGGAGAGTTTGATATTATGGAAGCCGATTTGTCTATGGGAACTGAGTATCAGATAAGTGATTGGTTTCCTCAAGCGTGGACGCAATACGGATTATTTAGAGGTGAATTATTAAGGAAGATTAGATTTTACGACGAAGGCGTATTTGGAAAGGAGGGTTATGGATTTGATGACGATGATTTACATCACCAAATGACTAAATTAGGGTATGTTTCGTTAGCGTGTACACTTCCGATATATTATCATTTTGCTCACGGTGGATGGAGAGAATTAGGTAAAATTAACAAAGATGACAATATGAAACAACGAAAAAAGGTGTTTGAAAAAAGATGGGGTAAAGGTAGTTCTTTCGGGGATACTTTATCAAAGGGGAATATAATCAAAACTTATCGCAAAAATCCTAATAGCTAAATATCGTCTTTTATAGGTGGAGGACGATAATGCTTAGTTATTTACAAGAAAAGAATGCTGTCGCAAATGTACTTGGAAAAACTGATGGTGCTACTGCCAATACGGTTCGTGATAATGCGATAAACGAAGTTAGACAATTTGATATTGCAAATGCTTATCCCTTTTCGTGGTTAGAAAGAATTGATACTCCCACTACTTCAGCTACCGGTTCAGTTGATTTGAATGATGATTTTAATGTTACCCATAAGCCAAGAGATATTAGAGACGCTGACGACAACATATTCGTTCCGATAAATAAAGAACTATTTAATACCTACTCCGGTGGTAAATATGTTTATTATATTGACTATAATACTTCAACTGATTTGTGGCAGATAAACACAAATGCCAATTCCACCGCACTAACAATAATTTATTATGCTATTCCGGCTACACTAACCACTGATAACCAAGTTGACCCTATTCCTGATCTAATCGTAATCAAATACTTAACTGCCGCAAGATTTTGGCTTACTGAAAGAAACTACGGCAATCACGATAGGTTTAACGATTTAGGCAATCAACGACTTCAAATGCTCATTAACAAAGATAAAAAAGCCAATCCACAACGATTAACAAGAATTTCTAACGCAGATCAAGGATTTAACACTTTATGAAAATTTATGAGAAAAGTTCCGAATTAAAACCTTATCCTATTCAAGATTTTTCTCTTGGTTATAATTCATATCCGGCTTCAAAAACATTAATTAAAGACCGAGAAATACCTTATGGAAAGAATGTTTGGTTAGATGATAATGGTTCTTTTACAAAAAGACCGGGTTCAGTAAAGTTTGGTGGAGAGATAGTCGCTGGCAAAGCGCCCAAGTTTGGCGTACAGTTTAGAACTTCCACTGTTAATGAACTTATAGTGGCTTGCGGGACTTTGTGGAAAAAAAAGAATGGCGATGATTGGAATACGCTTTCAGGATTAACTTTTACCAGTGATTTAGATTGGGATTTCTGCCAGACAGCAGGAGACCCAGCCGTGAATGATGGAAGTCGTTTATATGGCTGTAATGGGACCAATAAATTAGCATACTATGATGGTTCAGTAATAACCGAGCAAACCTCAAATGGTAATGTGGGCAATCAAGTAGTGGCCTTTAACGGACGGTTGTATATGACTAATTCCACATACAAAGACAGAGTTTATTTTTCTAATCCGTGGAACTATGATGCAACGACAGCAACTTTTAGCATATCTAACTTCGGGACTTTTAACACCGACTTAACCTCAACTCCCAAAAAGAATGCCGGGTATCTTGTGCTTGACCCGGGAGCAGGAACAGTAATTAAAAAATTAAAAGTTTACTCATCAACCGCGGGGGCAGAAAGTTTATATGTTTGGACTGATAAGAATATTTGGAAAATAGTACCAAGCGCAATTCTTGATACTGGGGTATTACCCCACACCGTGCAAGTGATTGTTGATAGTAAGGGAAGTCCTGCGCCAAAGTCGGTAATTCAAGTGGGCAATGATGTTAAATTCTACGACTATGACAATATTTATTCTTTGGGCGAGCAAGCACAATACCAGAATATTCGCTTATCAACTTTATCAGGCAGAATTAAATCCGAAATAGACGGTGTGGCTACGGCAGGTAAATCTAAGGTAGCGATGGGATTCTTCAAAGACCGACTTTGGTTTTCTTATAGAACAGGAACTTATAACGACAGGATAAATGTTTGGGATTCACGACTAAATGCTTGGAGTCCACCATTTGAAGGATTAAACATTGGTTGGTTCTTGGATTTCGTAGAAACAGACGGGACTCATAGATGGCTTGGCGGTTCAAGTAATTCCGGCGCTTCTTATGTCTATGAATTAAATACAGGAACAGACGATGACGATACACCAATATCGGCAGAGTTTGAAACAAAATCATTTGACTGCGGAATGCCCGGACTTATTAAAAGATATGCTTTTATTGATGTGTTTTATGCATTACTTTATGGAACATTAACTTATGAAGTATTTGTTGATGAGGTATTATCGGTTACCGGTTCAGTACAACTTGGTTCATCATCAAGTAAAACTTCGGGTATAGGTGCGCTTCCTATCGGTTCATTTGTGATAGGAAATGAATCTACACCCGAACAGACATTTGCTTCTTTAATGCAAAATAATTGTTTCAGAATTGATTGTAACTATGAAGCAGGTAAAAAAGTTTCAGTTAGATTTACAAACAATAATTCAGGACAACAATTTAGAATAAATAGTTTAATACCATATTTCTTGCCGGGAAATATTATGGAAGTTTAATGAGCAAGAATAGAAAGGACAAATATGTACACTTTACAAACCAGAAAGACAGGAGCTTTAGCAAGTGAGATGGCGGCAAGTGCGACTTCCTGCACTTTGGCGGCTGCTACTTTCGGTTCGCCCACAGGTCAACAAATTATCACCATTGATGGTGGTGATATTCTTAAAGCAGCAGATTTTAAATGTACTATTACAGGAACTGCCATAACTTCAATGACATTATTAAATGGAGTGAATGTCGTTCACGCCGCCGCCGCACCAGTTACAATGAACTTTGTGGATGAACACTATTCCGCCTTAACGGCTTTTGTTGGTGCGAGTGCATATTTATCATCAACTTTGGAAACGACAGTATCAGGAGCATATACAAAAGTAGCATTAAATGCTGAAACTTACGATGTTGGGGCAAATTTCGCTTCAAATAAATTCGTTGCACCAGTAAGTGGATATTATTCTATTAACGCACAAGTAGGTTATAACGCCATAGAAGTCAATAAACTTTACAGATGTAATATTTATAAAAATAATGCTATACGTGTTCGTGCTACTTTACCTAACGCTGTAGAGGGAAGTTCAATAAGTGTTAGTTGCAATAAAGATGAATATCTTGATAAAGATGATTATCTTGAACTTTTTTACTATCATACTGGGGCAACAACAACAGATATCGCAGGTGGTGCGGAAAAAACATTTATGACAGTAACTTTGATAAAAGAGGTATAGATATGAAATGGATTTCTAAGGCGATTAAACGACCCGGCGCTTTCACTAAAAAAGCCAAGAAGGCAGGTATGAGCGTGGTAAAATATGCTTCAAAAGTTCTTGGCAAAAAGAGTAAAGTATCAACAAGGACAAAAAGACAGGCAAATTTGGCTAAAACCTTGAGAAAGTTGAGGAAATGATGCCTTTCCGTTCAATTAAGCAAAGAAAATATATGTTCGCAAAACTTCCTCGTTTAGCCAAAAAGTGGGCCGCTAAATACGGAAGTAAAATAATTAAGAAAACACAAAAAAGAAAAAGATAATTAAGAAAGGAGATTAAAATGGGATTCTGGAGCAAACTTAGAGGAGCAACAGGAAGAGGGGTAGAATATTGGGGTAGAAAACTAAAGATGCCTGAATTTGGTATTTCAGAAGCGTTGGCAGGCGGCGCAACACCATATACCTACGAAAAAGCAGGTTATGATATTCCCGGTACAACCTATGGACCCAAACCTTATGTAGCTCACCCAGAATGGGTTGGAGGGATGACGCCAAAATCGGAATATGAAGCGGCAGGAATGATACCGTCAGAAACCACTACAGGTGGTGGTGGAGGTGGTGATGGAGGCATTGCCGAAGCGCCTTATGTCCCCATTATGGTTTATCTAAATGGTATAGGTTATGACCTAAAT
>Ga0315289_10004468_pt1 | contig 20861 bp, 16 predicted proteins | sample YL17G11_40_MG_FD_203452 | JGI IMG/M metagenome (GOLD analysis project Ga0315289, IMG submission 203452) | Sediment microbial communities from Yellowstone Lake, YNP, Wyoming, USA - YL17G11_40 | ecosystem: Environmental > Aquatic > Freshwater > Lake > Sediment | place: USA: Wyoming | collected... | reverse complement strand
TGGCTCGCCTGGTCGAGGTACTTGCGCAGCAGGTGGTTGACGGCGCAGTAGCACTTGGGCCCCTCGGGCTGGCCCATGGCCAGCAGGTCGAAGCCCTTTGACTCGGCCATCGCGCGGTGGATGGCGTACTCAAAGGCCCGCTCGCGGCTGACGCCGGGGCCGGACTGGAGTCTGCCTCCGAGCGCGTCTTCGCGCAGGTCGGCGACGGTGACCTCGGGCTGTGCCCCGAGCGCCAGGCCCAGGCACGAGTTCGGGTCGGCATCGACCGCGAGGATCCCCCGCCGGCCGCGCTCCAGGAGGCGCCTGACGATCATCGCCGAGACGGTGGTCTTGCCGCTGCCGCCCTTGCCCGAGATGGCGATGGTGGTGCTCATGGCGCGGTCCCCTTCGGGCCGGGCGCGCCGGCGGCCAGCCGCCCATGGACGCTCGGGAACCGCGCCAGGTCTGTGTGCGGCAGGAAGTTGGCCTGCACGAAGGCATCCATGTACGACGGGTGATGCATGAGGTCGAAGTACGTCATCCGCTCGGCGACTTCCTCGGCCTTGGCGAGGGCATGGCGGCTGAGGGCGGCCATCTTCGCCCCCGCGATCGACGAGTTGCCGACGAACCGGATCCGGTCCAGCGGTATGTCGGGCAGCATGCCGATCTCGACGGCCTTGCCCACGTCGAGGTAGTTGCCGAAGCCGCCCGCCACGAAAAGGACGCTGATGGCTTCGGCCCGCGTTCCCGTGGCCTCCATGAGGGTGCTGATGGCCGCGTAGACGCCCGCCTTCGAGCGGATGAGGTTGGTGATGTCGACCTGGGTGATGGTGACGGCCTCGCGTCCGTCGGCCGCCGGCACCACGACGAACTCCGGCCCGTCCGGCCCGTCGCGCAGGCGCCCGTCGCCCGCCGGGGCGAAGCGGCCCGTCCGGTCGATGGCACCGATCTCCAGCAGGCACGCCAGGAGGTCCAGCAGGCCTGAGCCGCACAGGCCTCGCGGCGGGTCGCCGCCGATCGTCTGCCAGCGGAGGGAACCGTCGGACTCGGCTGTCACGCGCTCGATGGCGCCCGGCGCGGCACGCATGCCGTGCTTGACGCCCGATCCCTCGAACGCCGGGCCGGCGCTGGAGGATGCGCACACCATCCAATCCCGCCACCCTAGAACCACTTCGCCGTTGGTGCCGATGTCGATCAGCAGGGCCAGGGCCGGGGCGCTATAGAGCCGCGTGGCCAGGACCCCCGCCACGATGTCGCTGCCGACGTACGCGCCGACGGCCGGGAGCGTGTACAGCAGGCCGCGCTTGTTGATGCGGATGCCGGCCTCGGCGGCCCTGAGCGGCGGCACCCAGGCGGCCGTCGGAATGTAGGGCGACCTGCGGATGCGCCGCGGGTCGAGGTTCAGCAGGAAGTGGATCATCGCCGTGTTGCCGGAGCACACCACGACGGTGATGTGCCCGAGTTCGATGCCCTGCCGCTCGGCCAGCGTCTGGATGAGATCGTTGATGTCGTGGACCACGCGGCGCTGCATCTCGTCGAAGGCGTCGTTCTGCTCGGCGTAGATGATGCGGCGGATGTAATCGTCGCCGAAATGGATCTGTGAGTTGTAGGTCGCCTCGGCGTCGACGGTCGCGCCGGTGGCCAGGTTCACGAGGTGCGCCACGACGGTCGTCGTGCCGACGTCGACGGCGACGCCGAAGTTGCGGCCGGTGGTGTCGCCGGGTTCCACGTCGACCACTTCGATGGCGCCCGCCCGGTCGGCCAGCGTGACCGTGACGTCGTAGCCGGATTCCTGGAGCACCGCCGGGAGGTTCTGGAGGATGCGGTAGCCCGTCTGCATGATGGGTGCGGCGACCTTACGGCGGATGCCCTGGTAGAGCCGCTCGTGGTCGGCCGTCTGGTCGGCGGGCGACGGCGGCAGCAACTTCAGGTGGTGCTTCTGCACCGGCGGGTTGAACGGAAACGCCCCCTCGCCCACGTCCTCGCCTGGCATCTGGCTGAACCGGTGGGCGTCGGAGTCGACCAGGATCTGGCCCGTGTCGAGCCGGTGGCTCTTAGGCACCGTGACCGTGAGGTCCGTCAGGATCCGTGCCTGGCAGGCCAGGACGACGCCGTCTCGGATCTCCTCGGCCGACAGGAGCGTCGAGGGCTTCGACTCCACCTGGCCCTCGTCGACGACGACCTTGCACTTGCCGCAGTACCCGTCGCCGCCGCAGATGCTCGTCAGGTAGACTCCCGCCAGGCGCGCCGCATCGAGAATGGCCGTGCCGCGAGGCACCTCGGTCTTCAGGCCCGAGGGCTCAAAGCGAACCTTGCAGGGAACTGGTTTTGTCGGGGTCATCGGTGCTCTTGCGACGGGTTGACACAGACAACGCGGTCGCCTTCGGCTCGCCGCTGAACGTGAAAGACTACGCCTGCTGCCACATCTCCTGGAGGAACCTCGGGATGAAACTCGACTCGCGCGGGCCGACCAGGATTTCCCAGCCGGTCTCCTCTTCCAGTTTGCCGCTCATCACGGCCACGTAGCCGGGAATGATGAGTTTGCGGTGCTTGACCTTGTTCTCGATGTCCGCCGCCTTCATGGCCTTGGCGACGGTCTTCTCGGTGAGTTTGTCGCCGGAGTAGGCCGTCAGGACGCTCGTGCCCTCGGTGTCGACGCAGAGGATCCAGGAGGGGATGCGGCTGGCCTCGACATCGCCCTCGACCGTGTAATAGGTGAGCGAGAAATTCGTGGTGAACATGACGGGGCTGTTCGGGCCGGGTTCGCCCACGGTGTACAGTTTCGGCTCCACCTGGACCGGCTTCTGCGGGTCCGTGTAGATATTCATCCGCGACGTCAACAGGGGCAGCAGGGCCCACGGCTCGACCGTCTCGACCACGACGATGCCGGCGTACTTGGCTACCAGCGAGGCGGCGCGGCCGATCTGGGCCTCGGGGGCGCCTTTGTCGGCGAACGCGATCACGGGGTGCCCGAGCGGCCGGAAACTCTTCTTGAGGGCCAGTTGCCGCATCTTCGTCAGGCCGGCCATCTCGGTCCAGACCTGGGGCGTATCGAGCCAGAGGATGAGGTTCTCGCATCCGGCGCCTTTCAGTTTCTCGGTCAGGGCCGCCAGCGCCTCCGGATCGGCCGCGCGGGCCGCCAGCGGGCACCCGGCTTCCTTCGCCAGGGCGGCCATGGCGGCGGCCGTGGCGTCGGTCGCGCCGCACAGGAGGGGCTTGGCGTCTTTGACGGCGGCCAGGGCGGCCTTGGCGGCGTCGGGCTTGTCGGTCACCAGGATGAGGGCCTTTCCGGTGGCCTTGGCGACGGCGGCGGCGGCGGCAAACTTGCCTGCATCGCCCGAGCGGTTCATCACGGCGATGGCGGCAATCGGCATCTGCTGGCCGACGCGCTCGAAGGCGAAGCCCTTGATCGTGGCGGCGCGGGCCTGCTGGTCGGCCGGCGAGAGGTCGTCGCCCAGCGTGATGGCAAAGACCGTCGGGTTGTGGAACTTCTCTTCGTGCCGGAAGAGCACGGTTTCTTGCCCCGTCTTGCAGAGCGACGTGGGCGGGCCGAACGTGATGAGCCGCATGGGCGGCGCGGCGGCGGCCGCGAGCGTGGCCTTGGCCTGGTCGCTGGCGTCGGGGCACTGGTCCAGGCTGACCTTCTTCTGCGCGAGCGACATCGCGAAGGCCAGGCAGGTCGGCTGGCCGCATTTCTTGCAGTTGGTCTTGGGCAGGAGTTTGAAGATGTCGAGTCCGGACAGGGCCATGGTCGCGAGTCCTCCTTACGTTTCCGTGTTAACGGATTGTCGCATCATACCATAACCGTCGCCATGACGGCGACGGTTAAAAGCATGCGCTGCTTCGCGCGGCCGTTCGGGCCGAAGACTCGCCGCCGCGCCGGACCCGCCGCGCCAGGGCCCGGCGGCGCTGCGGCCTTAGAACGTGTATGAGACCCCCGCAGCCTCTGTGGCACACCCGCCCTCGGGTGTGCAATTCCGGCAGTAAAGCGATTCGCCCGCACAAGGCGCTCAGCCGAGGGCGGCTGAGCCACAGGGTTCTCATACACGTTCTTAGAACATCGGGTCCATCTTGGTGACAGGATGTTCCATCTTGGCGACGTAAGCCGCAACCTCTTCCTCGGTGACGGCGACGGTCTCGTCGGCGATCTTCTCGACGAACTTCTCGCCGCCCAGCCCCATGGCGTCGGCCCGGGCCGCAAGGGCGCTCTTGAGTTCCTCCTTGAGGACCTTGGGCATCCAGACGACGCGGCTGAAGCCGCCGTCGGCGCTGATGAACTTGGGGCTGGTGATGTACCGCTTGGAGTGTCCGACGAAGCCGGGCACCTGCCTGCCGCCGCCCACCGTGCCGGCGAGCGTCGAGAACTTCATGCCGCAAGGCGTCATGTCGGGGAACTCGCGGTTGACGATCATGATGCCGCCGGTGGCCGGAAGGATGGCCGAGATGCACTCGAAGCACCCGCACGAGGTCATCGGGTCGATGACCATCGAGTAGGCGCTCATCCGCTCGATGGCGCCCTGGCTCTTCTCGACGATGAACTGGTTGATCTTCTCCCACTGGCCGATCTTCTCGTCGACGGGGTTGCCTTTCTGGATGGGCTGGTTCGGGCCGGCGGGGTTGATCTCGTAGGCCGCGCGGCCGTCGAGCCAGTTGTACGCGCCGCACAAGCCGGACCGCTGCGGCGTAATGACGCACACGTGATTCGGCGCGAACGACTGGCACAGCGTGCAGGAGTAGAAGATGTCGACCGACTCGTCGGTCATGCCGGCCAGGCGCTCGTCGCGGCCGGCGTTGATCTCGTGCGCCTCGGCCAACCGCTTCTTCACGTCGGCCTCGGTCGTGTAGAGCATGACCTGGACCTTGTCGACGATGCTCGAGAAGTGCTCGTGGTACATCGCGTGAAGTATCTTGCCGATGTGCTCGAGGCGGAAGCCGGCCTTGAATGCATCCTTCGAGACGCGTACCCAGTTGACGTCGCGCTGGCCCATGTGGAAGAGGCCCTGGGCGTGGTTCAGGAAGGTGTGGATCTGGCGCTCGAGGACGGGCTCGAAATCGGCCTGCATCTTGCGGCCGGCGACCTCGACGACGATGGCCAGGGGCAACTTGCCGCCCTCGGCCACCTTGTCGATATCGGGGCCGACGACCTCGACCTTGCCGTCCTCGACCTCGGCGATCGACCTGGTGGTCAGCATCTCGACGGATGGCGTGCGCTGGCCGCCCATCTCGGCGTGCATGTCTTCCTTGCGGATGCGCTCGCCCTCGAACGCCGGGCTGAACCCCACCGGGATCGGCACCTTCGCGATCTTGATCTTCAGGCCCCTGACCTCGATGGCCTTCTCAACCATCTGGTCGTGCGGCACGTTGGAGACGACGTGCTCGTAGGTGCAGACGCCGGTCGGCAGAATCTGCGGGATGTCGGAGTCGGCGATCGTCGGGAAGCCGTAGTTGATTGCGCCGGCGGCGGTGGCGTACCAGTCGTCGGTCACCTTGCCGAAGGCCAGGACGAACGCGAAGACGCGGTTCTTATTGTAGAGGAGGTTGCGGCGGAAATCGCCGGGCGTGACGCCGCCGAAACTCATCGCCGCCCGAGACGCGAAGCCGAGGGCGTAGATCGCCGCCGAGATGTCCGGGCCGAACGGCACAAGGCGGGTGTCCCACCCCATCTGGACGTCGGCCTCGGCCAATTGCCTGGCGAAACTCGTTCCGTGGTCGTCAGAGCACATGAACACATAGAGCATCCGCTCCTGCAACTTGCGGGCGATCTTGACGGCCGTCTCGACGTCCGGCGCCGCCCCCACGATGGCCGCAAACCCGGGCGCCGAGCCGTCGACGAACTGGATGCCGCGCTCGCGCAGGATGACGTCGTCGGCCGCGCCCAGCCAGAGGTCGCGCACCGGGTTCGGCCCCACAAGGTACCGGCAGGCCTCGATGATCTCCTCGGCAAAGAGGGTCGCCATGCCGGCATCGAGGGTCGGGCCGAGGTAGGGCAGCCACAGTTTCGGCTCGACCGGCGCGGGCAGGAGGGCCTTGATCTCGTCCATGACAGGATTGAGGTCGGCCAGGGTTTTGACCGCCCGGCCGGTCATGGCGTAAATGATGGGAAGGTAGTACCCCGTGTTCGGGAACTCGACGGTCGCGCCGTCGCCCTTCTCGCGGATGGCTCGCTCGAGGATCTCCTCGGCCTGCTTGGCGATCTTGTGGGCGCCCCGAATGGCGGCGGTGGCGATCTTCCTCGACATCGATTGGCTCCTTTGTTGGCTGTGGCGCGCCGCGCCCATGCGCGGCGATCTATGACCTTTCGCATCCCCCAAACGCGCCCCGCAAGCGGGGCGGCTGAATGTTGAATCACTACACCTTTAACTTCTGCCGGTCTTCCATGCTGTAGAGTTTGCGTTCCTGGGTCTTGTTGATGCCGAGGGCGTCGCGCTTGGCCTCGATGTGGGCGCATATGAGGTCGGCCGCCTTGACGGGGTCGTCCTCGACGGCCCACCGGCCGCCGAGGTCCTTGGCGATGCCCTCCATGAGGTACTTCGCCACGTTCGAGCCCGGCGCGACCGGGAAGAGCCGCCGGGCAAAGACCACCAGGGCCCCCGAGGCCACGAAGTATTGACCAATTGAGATGGCTTTCTCAGTAATGTGTTCGAGGCACGCCCCCGCGACGGGCAGGTCGGCCAGGTCCTCGCCGAGGCCGCCCTCGCGGACCATCTCGGTGCAGGCCTCCAGGATGCGGCTGTTGTCGACGCAGGAGCCGACCGCCAGGACGGGCGGAATGCCGACCGTCTCGCAGATCTCCTTGAGGCCCGGCCCGGCCAGTTCGAGCGCCTCGGGCGCCAGCAGGCCGACCTTGCCGCAGGCGATCTGGGCGCAGCCCGTGGTCACCACCAGCACGTCGCGCCTGATGAGTTCCTTGACGAGCTTCGTGTGGTACTCGTCCTGGATCATCTTCGGGTTGGAGCATCCGACGACGCCGACGACGCCGCGAATGCGGCCGTTCATGATGTTGTCGTTCAGGGGCCGGTAGGAGGCGCGGAACCGGCCGCCCAGGTGATAGTTGATGGCCTCGTGGCTGAAGCCCACGACCGCCTCGCCCACGTAGTCGGGAATGCTGACGGGGCCGCGGCGCTTCGTGTAGGCCTCGATGGCCTTTCGGACGATCGTCTTGCCGACGTCCAGGGCGTGGGCCTCTTCCATCTGGACGTGTTCGACCTCGGGGATGCGGGCCTTCTCGGAGGTGGTGATGAGTTTAGTGTGGAAGCACTTGGCGACCTCCGTCAGGCCCTGCATGATGCACTGGACGTCGACGCACATGACGTCGACGGCGCCGGTCGCGACGGCGAGTTCCTGCGACAGGAAGTTCCCCGCCACCGGGATGCCGTGCCGGACCAGCAGTTCGTTGGCCGTGCAGCAGATGCCGGCGACGTTGATGCCCTTGGCGCCGGCCTTCGCGGCCTCGGCGACGAGTTCCGGCAGCCCGGCGGCCAGGGCCACCATCTCCGAAAGGAGCGGCTCGTGGCCGTGGACCACGAGGTTCACCTGGTCGGCCTTGAGGACCCCCAGGTTCAACTGGCCGTGCCTGGGGTACGGCGTGCCGAACAGGATGTCCTGGAGGGCGGTGGCGACCATGGATCCGCCCCAGCCGTCGGCCAGCGCGCAGCGGCTGGCGTGCATGATGAGGCTCTTATAGTCCTGGTCGACGCCCATGGTGGAGCGGTGGAGCGCCTCGACGACCTCGCGGTCGACGGAGCGGGGCGTGATGTCGAACTTCTTCCAGAGTTCCTTGCGCGGCCCGGGCGCCCGCTCGGCCATCCGCTGCGTGCCGTGGGGCTTGCCGAACTCGGCCAGGGCGAGTTCGCCGATTTCCAGGGCGATCTCCTTGTCGGGCCGGCCCTCGGTCTTGACGTCCCACTCCTTGGCCAGGGCGAGGAGTTTGACGCGGTCCTTGATGCCGTAGTCCGGCGCCTCGCCGCGGGCCATGGCCACGAACGTGTGGGCCACGCCGCGACCGTGGTCCGAGTGGGCGCTGGTGCCGGCGGCCACCGCCCGCAGGAAGTTGCGGGCGATGATCGTGTCGGCGTCGGCCCCGCACACGCCGCGCTGCGGGCCTTCGCCGAACGGGTCGATGCGGCAGGGGCCCATGTTGCAGACGCGGCAACAGAGGCCAAGTTGGCCGAAGCCGCACTGCGGCTCCTGCTCTTCAAGCCGGTCCCAGGCCGTGTCGATCCCCTCGTCAGCCATCTTCTTGATCATGGCCTGGGCGGCGGGGTCACTGCTGCGCTTCTTCGGATCCATCCTGCGTCTCCTCACTGAGCCGGCTTGTCTGTGTGCGGCCGGCGCGGGTTCCCTTGTTCATTCCTTATACCTACTTCTTGCGCGACCTCGCTGCTTTCGGACGGCGGGTCGTCTTCGTCTTGGTGCCGGCGCCGGACCGGGCGAAGTACCCGATCTGTGCGGCCAGCGTCGACACCTTCGAGAGTTCGGCGGCGGCCCGCTTCTGACGGCACTTCGGGCACAGCCGCAGGATCTCGCGGAACTTCTTCCAGTCGACCTTGGTGTTCTTCAGGGCCTCTTCGGCCAGCGGAACGCTCACGACCGTCTCGCCGCACGCCTCGCACTTGAGGAGTCTTGCGCGGGTCTTGAAGGGCGAGATCTCGATCTCGCCTTCCTTCTCGTGAATGCGCACCTGGATGGTCCCGACGGGGCAGACGACCGCGCACGCCCCGCATCCGATGCAGTTCTCGGCCGGCTGGCGGAAGGGGGCGCTGATGGCCCGGTTCTGGCCGCGGCCGGCCACGCCGATGGCGGCCCGGCCCATCACCTCGTCGCAGACGGCCGTGCACAAGCCGCACAGCACGCAGTCGCGCTGGCTCTCGGTGACCGTGGGCCAGGGCGTGCCTTCGACGCCCATCCGCCTCGCGAGGGCCAGGAGGTGGGCGCTGGTCGGCGCGCGGGCCAGGAGCAACTCCATCACGCCGCGGCGGGCCTTAACGGCCGCCTCGCTCGAAACGCTCACCGTGATGTCGCGCCGCACCGGGTAGTTGCACGCGGTGACCAGTTGCTTCCAGTTGCCGCGGTCGAGTTCGACCATGCAGAGGCGGCAGGCGGCGGCGGGCGCCACGGCGGGGTGATAGCAGAGGGTCGGAATCCAGAGGCCGGCCTTCCGGGCGGCCTGGAGGATCGTCGCCTCGCTCTCGACTTCCACCGGAATGTCGTCAATCGTTACCGTCGGCACCGACCGGCCTCCCCTGAAATCGCCTTACTGTGGCACAGCCGCCCTCGGCTGTGCAGCCCCGCGCCCCTTGTGCACGCCTGAGGGCAGGCGTGCCACAATTCCTAAACTTTCAACACGGCGTTGAACGGGCACTTCTCCAGGCACATGCCGCACCGCGTGCACTTGGCCTGGTCAATCACGTGCGGCGTTTTCTTGGCGCCGCTGATGGCCTCCGCGGGGCAGTGCTTGCGGCACAGGCCGCAGGCCTTGCACAGTTCCACGCCGATCTCGTAGCGGAACAGGCCGCGGCACTGCTTGGCCGGGCATCGCTTCTGGAGGATGTGGGCGTCGTACTCCTCGCGGAAATAGCGGAGGGTCGACATCACCGGGTTGGCGGCGGTCTTGCCGAGGGCGCACAGGGCGGCCACCTCCAGGATGGTGCCGATCCTTTCGAGTTTCCCGATGTCTCCGGGCTGCCCCTCGCCGTGGGTGATGTGGTCCAGGATATTGTGCATCTGGGCCAGGCCCTCGCGGCAGGGGGTGCACTTGCCGCACGACTCGTCCATGAGAAAGTGGGTAAAGTACTGGGCGACGCTGACCATGCAGGTGTCTTCGCTCATCACGATCATGCCGCCCGACCCCATCATGGAGCCGAGTTTCGTAAGTTCGTCGAAATCGACGGGCACGTCGAGGAACTGGGCCGGGATGCACCCGCCCGACGGGCCGCCGGTCTGGACGGCCTTGAACTGGCGGCCGCCCTTCACCCCGCCGCCGATGTCGAAGATGATCCGGCGCAGCGTCATGCCCATCGGCACTTCGATGAGGCCGGTGTTCACGACCTCGCCGACGAGGCTGAAGACCTTGGTGCCCTTCGACTTGGCGGTGCCGATGGCGGCGAACCAGTCGGCGCCGTTGTTGACGATAGCGGGGACGTTGGCCCACGTCTCGACGTTGTTCAAGTTCGAGGGCTTGTCCCAGAGGCCGTGCTCGACGGTGTGGACGTACTTGGCGCGTGGCTCGCCGGGGCGGCCTTCGAGCGAGGCCATCAGGGCGGTCGACTCGCCGCAGACGAACGCGCCGCCGCCGCGGTTGATCCGGATGTCGAACGAGAAGCCTGTGCCGAGGATGTCATCGCCCAGGAGGCCCCGTTCGCGGGCCTGGCCGATGGCCCACTTCAGGTGTTCCACGGCCAGCGGATACTCGTTCCGCACGTAGACGTAGCCCTGGTGGGAGCCGATGGCGTAGGCCCCGATTATCATCCCCTCGATGACGGCGTGAGGGTTGCCTTCCATGACGGAGCGGTCCATGAAGGCCCCGGGGTCGCCCTCGTCGCCGTTGCAGATGACGTACTTGGGCTGGCCGTGGGCGTCTCGGCAGGATCGCCACTTGCGTCCGGTGGGGAACCCGCCGCCGCCGCGACCGCGAAGGCCCGACCTCTCGACGGCGACCAGCACTTCTTCCGGGGCCATCGTGGCCAGGGCCTTGGCCAGGGCCGAATACCCGCCGACCGCAATGTAATCGTCGATGGATCGAGGGTCGATCTCGCCGTTGTGTGCCAGGACGATGCGCTGCTGGGCCTTGTAGAAGGGGATCTCGCGGGCCGTCTTGGCCCTGGTCTTCGTGGCGGCATCTTCGTAGAGGAGGCGTTCGACCACCCGTCCGCCCAGGACCGTCTCGCGGAAGATCTCGGCTACGTCGGGTTCCTCGACCCGCTGGTAGAGGATGTCGCCGGGTTGAACGACGACGATCGGGCCGCGCTCGCAGAATCCGTGGCATCCGACGCACTTGGCGGCCTCGACCTCGCCGCCGCCTTCCTTCATGGCCTGGACGAACAGTTCGTAGAGTTTGCGCGATCCCTTGGCCGCGCACCCCGTACCGATGCAGACCCGCACGGTCCTGGCCGACGGCCGCGTGCGGCGGAGCAGTTGGTCGCGGAACTGCTCCAGGTCCGCTGGGGCGCTGAACCGCTTGCTGGTAGCCACCGTCACTTTTTGCCCTCCGCCTTGATCGCCTCGGGCGCCAAGGGAAGTTTGCGAAGAACACCCATGGCGGAGTCCTTCGTGACTCCGTCATAATACTTGCCGTCGACGATCATCACGGGGGCCAGCGCACAAGCACCCACGCAGTTGACCGGCTGGAACGAAAAGAGTCCGTCGGGCGTCGTGCCGCCCGCCTCCACCTGGAACTCCTGGCGGATCATCTCGGAGATCGCGCCGGCGCCCTTGAGGTGGCAGACGGTGCCGACGCACAGTGTCACCTCGTGCTGGCCCTTGGGTGCCAGGCGGAACGACGTGTAGAACGTGGCGACGGCGTAAAGGCGGCTCAAGGGCACCTCGAGCCGGTCCGCCATGCGCCGCAGTTGCTCCACCGGCAGGTAGCCGCAGGCGGCCTGGAGGTCCTGCATCATCGGGATGAGCATCCCGATTTCGCCGTCGTACCGCCGCACGATCTCTTCAACGACTTTCTCGTCTGCCATGCGATCTCTCACGCTTCGGCGTGGCAGGCCAGGAGACCCGCCGCGCCAAGGTTGCCTACACCGATTCGATCGTGACCTCCGTGCCGCGCTTCGTCAGTTCCTCGCCGATCTCACGAACAATTGACAGTTTGATGCCCAACTGGTGCGGCAGATTCGGGTTCTGGTGCGCCGGGTTGGTGGCCAGCCCGACGACAAAGTGCACGTGGTCCACCTCCAGCAAGAGCCGCACCAGGGTCGAGGCCCCGTCTGTCTGGAACCTGACGGTGTCTCGGTGGGCGCCGGATCGCAGGAGTTCCAGGGCCCGCGTCAGCGTCAGGATGCCCTCGGTCACGAGGTCGATCCGGCCCATGCGGGCCAGGGGGGGCACGTCGGGCCGCATGGTCCCGAGGTCGACCTCCAGGGGCGACCCCAGGTGGCGCGAGACCATCTTGGCGGTCGTGCCGCCGCATACGATGTGCAGGCCGGCTCTCTTGATGAACTCGTCGAAGACGCGCTCGTCGGCGGTGCGATCCGTAGGCGGTCCTGCCAGGATCGTGGCCACGAGTTTGTGCCGCACCTTGATGACGAGAATGCTGACGTCGTCGCCGGGGGCATCGGCGTAGAGTTCTGCCACGGTCTCGGCCAGTTTGTCGGCCAGTTCCTGGGCGGTCAGGCTCGGATGGGCGTGGCTTTCGAGGTAGCGGGTGGTCTGGTCCCACCCCCAGCCGAGGGGGTACACGCCGCCGATGCCCGCGTTCAGGACGCCGTCGGAGACGAACACAACCCAGTCGCCGACGCTGAGTTCGACGAGGGTTTCCCGGATCGTCTTGCCCCCGATGATCCGCTCGGTCCAGGGCAGGGGCATCGTCTTGCGGTCCCTCAGGACGATGGCCGGCGGGCTGTCGAACTCCACGAGGCGCGCCCGGCCGTCGCGGAAGAACTGCGCGATCGCAAACGTGCTGTACGCCAGTTTGCGGACTTGGCAGACCGGCAGCGTCTTGCCGAGGGTCTCGACCACTTCGGTCAGCGGCAGGTCGTTTTCCAGCAGGTGCATGGCGATTCGCGTGGTCAGCGTGGCGAGGATGTTGGCCTTGACGCCGCTGCCCAGCCCGTCGGAAAGCGCAAGTGTCACGGAGTCGCCGCGGCGGGAGACGGCCAGGCTGTCGCCGCACAGTTCCTCGTTGCGCTTGCGCAGTTGCTTGGCGCCCCACTCATAGTACAGTCTCATCGCTGTCCCTCTTCCTTGAAAAGGGACATCAGTTTCACCAGCAAGACCTTGGTCTCGGCGGTCGACTCGCCCAGCAGGCGCGCGATCTCCTGGGCGGTCTGCATCTGCCGCGAGATGACTTCCTGGGCCCGCTCCAGCGTCTGGGCCCGCAGGCTGCTCAGTTGCTCGCGCGCCTTCTCTTCGTCGGTGATGTCGATGAAAATGCCGCAGTACATGTCCTCGCCCTCGACGGGGAACAGGCCCACGCGGAAACTCATGTCGTGTTCCGCGATGGTCTCCTTGACCATGAGGTGCCCGCCTGCGGCGATGGCCCGCCCGAAACAATCGGAGTGGACGAACTCGGCCGCCGGCCTCCCGAGCACCTCCTCGTCGGGGCAGTGGAACATCCGGCGGAAGGCAGGATTGACGAACCGAATCCGGGCGTCCCGATCCACCAGCAGGACGCCGTTGGGCGTGTGCTGGAGGATGGCCGCCGCATGGGCCGCCGAAATCTGGCTGTCGGACGTCTTCATGGCTTCGCAGGCTCCCGCGGCGCGTCGGCCGGCTGAATTCCCAACGGCCCCAGGACTCTCTTGTAGAACGTCTCAATGGCTTCCCTGCCGGTGGTACTGGAGACGTATTCCTGGTCGATCTGCCAGTTGATCCCTTCGCCGCAGCGCTCCATGCAGAAACACCCTTTCAGCGCCACCTTGTCGGCCAGGCCGTGCTGGGCCAGAAGGGCATTGAACCGCTCGATGACCTCGCGGGCCCCTTTCAGATGGCATGAAGAGCCGACGCACACCGTTACGGTGACCATCTGCGCTCTCCTTCCTCACCCCGCACTTGGCGACGACCGAACGGGTGGCATCCCCGCGCCGCCGTTCGCGTGGCCATGCCACCCGACAATCCATCACCTCATGTGTAACAGAGCACTAGGTTACTTCTCGGCCTCTTCGCCGGCCTTGGCCAGGCTCTCGGCGGCGCGGCCGGCAGCAACCCGCCGCACGGCCTTCGTGAGTTCCTCGACGCTGACGAATTTCAGGGCGTGAGTCGGGCAGGCCGAGACGCAGGCCGGCTCCTCGCCCGCCCGGGTACGCTCGATACAGGCGTCGCACTTGATGACGCCCTTGCCGTCGCTCCTCAGGCCGATGACGCCGAACGGGCAGACCATCATGCACAGTTTGCAGCCGATGCAGCGGTCCTGGTCGATGAGCACCGGGCCGCTCTCCGAGGCGCGGTGCATCGCCTCGGTCGGGCAGATCATGATGCAGGGGGCGTCTTCGCAGTGGCGGCACTGAAGCGGCAGGCCGTGGCCGCCCACCGCCTCCACCGTGACCCGCTTCTGCGGCTTCGGATGCTCCAGCACCGCCGCCAGGAGGTCCTTCGACGCGGAATGAACGACCGCGCACGCCATTTCGCAGGACCTGCACCCGAGGCACCGCTCGACGCGGCACACGATCATCTTGTTCTTCGTCTTGCTCATCCGGCGTCCTTTCGTCGCACGTCTTCAGGCTCGGGCGGCATGGCCGCGCGCTCGCGCGCGGCCGTGTGCTTGCCGGCTTCGCGGCTCATGGCCAAGTAGCGGCGCGCGGCCACGGCACCCCACAAACGAGCCGCCGCCACAGCGTCTCGCGCGTCACCCTTTCGCGGCGGCCTTCGCGGCAACAAGGGCTTCCAGGTTCCGCTTGGCCTCGGCGAGGGCCGCCTCGGCGGCGGGGTCCACGTTCAAGACGGTCCGGCCTTCCAGGTCGGCCCGCTGAAGAAGAGGGCTGTACGGCACGCACCCGAGCAACTCCACCCCTGCGGGGAGGCCCGCCCGGATCGTCTCGACATCTCGCGGATCGGTGACCTTATTCATGACGGCGCCAAACCGCTCGACGCCGATGTCGCGGCCCATGCGCGCGATGGCCTCGGCGGTGTCGAGGCTCCGTCGCCCCGGCTCCACCACGATGACGAGGGCGTCGATGCCCATGACCGATGCGCGGCCGAGAAACTCCAGGCCCGCCTCCATGTCTACCAGAAGGACCTCCTGGCGTTCGAGCATCAGGTGCCGCATCATCGCCTTCAGAAAAACGCCCTGCGGGCAGGCGCATCCGCCGCCGCCGCGCTTGAGGCCGCCCAGGACCAGCAGCCTCACGCCCGCGACTTTCACGGCGTAGGTATCGGGCAGATCGGCGACGTGCGGGTTGAGTTGGAAGTACTGCCCGAGTTTGTCGGGGTCGGCGCCGGTGCGTTCCTTGATGAGTCCCTTGAGTGCAATGAGGGGCGTGGGGAGGCTCTGCGGGGCCACGCCGAGCGCGGCCGCAAGGTTCGCATCGGGGTCGGCGTCGATAAGGAACACGTCGCGCCCTTCCGAAGCGAACGCACGCCCCCACAGGGCGGTGACCGTGGTCTTGCCGACACCGCCTTTTCCGCTGATGGCGATTCTCATGCACACCATCCGATGGCAAGACGACCACTTCGGGACTACGGGTGGCCGGCCTCAGGTGTTCGTATCCGAGGGTGCCCCTCTGGCGATGCCCTTCGAATAACGCCTGCCCCGTGGTTTCACGGTCTGCCGGGGCGGCTCGTCCCCTGTAAGACGCGCTGAAACCAAGTGCCCTGCCGCAAAATGCCACACAAGGATAGGGGCTCGCAAGGGGCTTGTCAAGCAGGATACGGATTGGAAAAAAGTGCCCCATGTGAAGCTTTTCACAGGCGAAAATAAAAGTCTTGACGACCCTGTACACTACTTCTAGACTGCCCCGACATTTTTCGTGGGAAAGCCCCCACGGATGCGGCGCGTGGCAAGGAAGAACGAACCCTCTCAGCCCCGATGCAAGGAGGAACTCATGCTCAGTGATCTGGAGATTGCCCAGCAGGCCAAGATGGACCCCATCAAGGAAGTGGCCGCCAGGTTGGGCATTCGCGAGGACGAACTTGAGTTGTTCGGCAACTACAAGGCCAAGGTCGACCTGAAGATCCTCGACCGCCTCGCGAAGTTGCCAAAAGGCAAGTATATTGACGTAACCGCCATTACGCCCACGCCCCTCGGCGAGGGCAAGACCGTCACCACCATCGGCCTCTCGCAGGGCCTCCACCACATTGGCAAGAAGGTCTGCACCACCATCCGCCAGCCGAGCCTCGGCCCGGTCTTCGGCATCAAGGGCGGCGCGGCGGGCGGCGGGTACAGCCAGGTCGTGCCGATGGAGGACTTCAACCTTCACCTGACCGGCGACATCCATGCGGTCGGCCTGGCCAACAACCTGGCGGCCGCGTTCGTCGACAACCACATCTACCACGGCAACAAGTTGGGCATCGACCCGTACGCCCCGACGCTGCGGCGCGTCCTGGACATCAGCGACCGGTGGGCCCTCGACGACATCGTCACGGGCCTGGGCTCGGGCGTCGTCCGCCGCACCGGCTTCGACATCACGGTGGCCAGCGAGGTCATGGCCATCCTGGGCCTGACGACGGGCCTGAAGGACATCCGCGAGCGGTTCGCCCGCATGATCGTCGCCTACAAGCGCGACGGCACGCCCGTGACGTGCCAGGACCTGAAGGTCGCCGGGTCGATGGCCGTTCTGATGCGCGACGCCATCAAGCCGAACCTCCTCCAGACGCTCGAGAACACGCCGTGCTTCGTCCACGCCGGCCCGTTCGCCAACATCGCGCACGGCAACTCGTCGATCCTGGCCGACCAGATCGCCATCCGGCTGGCGGACTACCTGGTGACCGAGTCGGGCTTCGGCGCCGACATCGGCATGGAGAAGTTCCTCAACATCAAGTGCCGCGCCTCCGGCCTCGTCCCCGACTGCGTGGTGCTGGTGGCCTCGATCCGGGCCCTGAAGATGCACAGCGGCCGGTTCAAGGTCGTCGCCGGGAAGCCCCTCGACGAGGCCCTCACGCGCGAGGACCTCAAGGCCGTCGCCGACGGGTGCTGCAACCTCGAAAAGCACGTCGAGAACGTCCGGATGCACGGGCTGCCGTGCGTCGTGGCGGTCAACATGTTTACGACCGACACCGAGAAGGAGTTCCAGACGGTCGTCGACCACGCCAGGAAGGCCGGCGCCGGCTGGGTCGCCAAGAGCGAGGTCTGGGCCAAGGGCGGCAAGGGCGGCCAGGAACTCGCCCAGGCCGTCGTCGACGCCTGCAACTCCCCCAAGAACTTCAAGTTCCTTTACGAACTGGCCTGGCCCATCAAGCAGAAGATCGAGACGATCGCCACGAAGGTGTACGGCGCGGCCAAGGTGGTTTACGAGAAGGCGGCCGAGGACGCTATCGCCCGCTTCACGAAACTCGGGTACGACAACCTCCCCATCTGCATGGCCAAGACGCATCTGAGCCTCACGCACGACCCGACCATCAAGGGGCGGCCCACCGGCTTCACGTTCCCGGTCCGCGACGTGCGGGCCTCGGTGGGCGCGGGTTTCCTGTATCCGCTGTGCGGCCAGATGAAGACCATGCCGGGCCTGCCCACCGAGCCGGCCGGCGAGAAGGTCGACATCGGCCCCGAGGGCCAGGTGGTCGGGCTTTTCTAAACCGCGGGCATGGTCTATAATGAGCGCGGTCCGGCGGCCGCCGGCGCTGGCGCAGGGCGGCCGCCTCGCAGGGCGGCAAGGAGCAACCCTATGGCCAAGGTCGTCGAAATCCCCGTCGTCTGGCTCCAGGGCGCGGCCTGCACCGGCTGCGTCGTGTCCCTCCTGAACTCGCTTTCGCCCGGCATCTCGCGGCTCGTGCTGCGGGAACTGGCGCCCGGCAAGCACGTCTCGCTCCGGTTCCTCGTGACCGCCATGGCCGGGCAGGGCCACCAGGTCATGGGGGTCCTCCGCGACGAGGCGGCCAACGATAAAGGCAACTACATCCTTGTGATGGAGGGTTCCCTCCCGGTCGGCCACCCGGCGTTCGGCACGCTGGGCGAGGCGGCCGGCCGCGAGACGCCCATCTCGGAGGTCGCCGCCAACCTCGCTCGCAGCGCCGCCGCCGTCGTCTGCATGGGCACCTGCTCGTCGTTCGGCGGCATCCCGGCCGCAGCGCCGAACCCCACCGGTTGTCTCTCGATGAGCGAGTTCATGGCTCGCCAGGAGATAGCCACGCCGCTCATCAACATCCCCGGCTGCCCGCCGCACCCCGACTGGCTCATCGGGTCGCTCGTGGCCGTGGCGGTGTACGGCCTCGGGCCGGTGGCGGGCATGCTCGACGACCTCAAGCGGCCGACGACATTCTTCGGCAAGTTGGTGCACGAGACCTGCCCGCGCCGCGCGGACTTCGATGCGGCGCGCTTCGCCAAGAAGTTCGGCGACCCCGGCTGCCTGTACCTTCTGGGTTGCCGCGGGCCCGTCTCCTACGCCGACTGCCCGACTCGGATGTTCAACAGCGGCACGAACTGGTGCATCGGGGCGGGCGGGCCGTGCCACGGCTGCGTCGAGCCCGACTTCCCCGACCGCTTCAGCCCGCTGTACGAGAAGATTGACGATGGGCGGATGGATCGCTTCCGCCTCCTTCAGCCCGCCCCGGCCCCGAAGGCCTGAGTTCGGAGACATGGCCTATGCCCAGTCAAGCGTCACGCAAGAGCGAAACGATTACCATCGATCCGGTCTCGCGCATCGAAGGCCACATGAGGGTCGACGTGGTGGTCGACGGCGGCGAGGTCAAAGATGCCCGCGCTAGCGGCACCCTGTGGCGCGGCTTCGAGAACATTCTCGTCGGCCGCCACCCGCTCGACGCCGTCCGCCTGACGCAGCGCGTCTGCGGCGTGTGCCCGATGATCCACGGCACGGCGTCGGCCAACTGCCTCGATGCCGCCCTGGGCGTGGCCGACAAGATTCCGCCGAACGGGCGGATCGTCCGCAACATCCTCCTGGCCTCCAACTACCTCCAGTCGCACATCCTGCACTTCTTCACCCTGGCCGCGCTCGACTACGTCGACGTGGCCGCCCTGGCCGACTACGGCGGGCCGGAGAGCGACCTCAAGGCCGTCCGCGCGTTCATCGAACGCAAGGACCTCTCGCCCTTCTTCCCGCGGTACGAGGGCGATTACCGCTGCGACAAGAAGACCAACGTCGACCTGGTGCGCGGATACCTGGCGGCCCTCCATGTGCGGCGTGTCTGCCACGAGATCATCTCGGTCTGGGGGGGCAAGATGCCGCACAGCGTGGCGGTCGTCCCCGGCGGCGTAACGAGCGAGGTCACGGCCGACAAGATCGCCTTCACGCTCTCGCGCCTCGGCGAGATCCGAGACTTCGTCGAAGAGGTTTACATCCCGGCCGTCTACACTGTCGCCGGCGCGTACGGCGATTACTTCGACATCGGCGCCGGGTGCAAGCGGTACCTCGCGTACGGCGCGTTCAACCTCGACGACGCCTCCGCCGACCCGCTGGCCCGTAAGCGACTGTTCCCGAGCGGTTACATCGGCCCCGACGGGCGTCTCGTGGCCGCCAGTGCCGACAAGATTGCCGAGGACGTGGCCCACTCGCGCTACACCGACGACTGTGCCGCACCACCCGCCGAGGGCAAGACCGTGCCCGCCCCCGACAAGGCCGGCGCGTACTCCTGGGTCAAGGCGCCCCGTTACGACGGCGCCCCGGCCGAGGTCGGGCCGCTGGCCCGGACGCTCGTCGGCTTCGCCGCGGGCGGGGCCGTCAAGCCGGAGGTCGAGGCCGCCCTCATGGCCGCGAGGCTCGGCGCTGCGAAACTCCAGTCGGTCCTCGGGCGGCACCTCGCGCGGGCCCTGGAATCCCGCCTGCTGGCCGCGGCGATTGCCGACTGGCTCGGCCAACTCAAACTGGGCGAGCCCGCGGCGGTCGCCCTCACGATCCCCGAAGAATCGCGCGGGGTGGGCCTGGTCGACGGGCCGCGCGGGGCCCTCGGGCACTGGATCGAGATCAAGAACAAGGTCATCGGGCGCTACCAACTCGTGGTGCCTACGACGTGGAACGGCTCGCCGCGCGACAGGGCCGGCACGCCCGGCCCCATGGAACAGGCCCTCATCGGCGCCAAGGTCAAGGACCGCGACAACCCGCTGGAGGTCGTGCGGATCATCCGGTCGTTCGACCCGTGCCTGGCGTGCGCGGTGCACATGGTGACGCCGGCGGGCGGCGCCCGCCGCGTGCTGTGACGATCTTCTGCGCGGCGGGTCTCCTGGCCCGCCGCGCGGCAAGCGGCGATCTGGCGTTCAGCGGGAGGCCCGAAGGGCCCCGTGCGTTGTCGATCGGAGGTATGTTTAGATGAATGCAACTGAACGTAAGCCGACGCCGGAAATCCTGGACTCCCTGGCCGACGCCTGCAAGGTCTTCGTCCTCGGATGCCAGGGCTGCCCCATCGGGTGCGAGACGGGCGGCAAGCCGTGGCTCGACGAGATGACCGCCGCCATCGCGGGCGCGGGCAAACAGGTAACCGGTGCGGCCCTCATCGACATGATCTGCAACAAGATGATCGTGGGCGTGCGCCTGGGGCGCTTGATCGACCAGGTGGCGGCGGCCGACGCGGTCCTGGTGGGTTCCTGCGGCGTGGGCGTCCAGGCCGTCGGCAACGTGGTCGGCCGCCGGGCCGTCCCCGCCATGAACACCGTCTGCATGGGCGATTACCAGGGCTTGTGGCCGTCGGAGGAGCGGTGCGCCGAGTGCGGCGAATGCCTCCTGGCCTACACCGGGGGCCTGTGCCCCATCACCCTGTGCGCCAAGAGCCTGGTGAACGGGCAGTGCGGCGGCACGGGGTACGACGGCTCGTGCGAGGTCTCGAAGGTCCGCCGCTGCGGCTGGCACATGATATACGAACGCCTGAAGGCCCTCGGCCGCCTCGACGACATGCGCCGGCTCCAGACGCCGCGCGATTCCCGTAAACGCGATATCTCGGAGGCCAATCGCCGCACCATCCGTTGGGCGCTCGAGGCGGCCGAAGACCAACAGAAGGCCGGCACGCCTCAGCCGGCGAAAAAGTGAGCGGAATCAACCATGAGCCAACTCGAAGAGCGACTCAAGTCCGGATCATTCACCGTTACCGGTGAGATCGGCCCCCCGAAGGGCACCAACGTC
>Ga0315289_10004467_pt1 | contig 20862 bp, 19 predicted proteins | sample YL17G11_40_MG_FD_203452 | JGI IMG/M metagenome (GOLD analysis project Ga0315289, IMG submission 203452) | Sediment microbial communities from Yellowstone Lake, YNP, Wyoming, USA - YL17G11_40 | ecosystem: Environmental > Aquatic > Freshwater > Lake > Sediment | place: USA: Wyoming | collected... | reverse complement strand
ACTTAGTCTTAATTTTGAGTAACAGCAAAACTAAATCAAACCAAAAGGCCTAAATTAAATATTATCATTATTATTTAGAATATTTAGCAATAATTTCTTTATAAGTGTCAAAAACAAGTCTCTTGTCGCCAAAAGTGTATGTGCCGTTGCTCTTCATTTTGAATTTTATTAATCCGTAAGGAAAACCCTGTGGTTTATCCTTGGTTGGTTTAGTATCAACCAATTCAAAAAAAACGAATCCTTTAATATAGCCGGAATTGTAAGCCCACTCGCCCATAGATTTGATAAAGTCGGCTTGCTTTGCCTCGTCCATACCTTTTTTAGTATCAGCACTGAAATTTACTTCGGCTAAAATTATCGGTTTGTCAAAACTTTTTAGCCTATCAACGAGTAATGTGCCGTCAGCCATTTTCTTCTCTCCCATCAAGGTCATTTCCCCATACCAATCCCAACCAATAATGTCAAAATCAATTTTGTCGCGAATAAGCATTTGAATATAAGCCGTGTGGAGCCATTGGTCGGTAATGACGATGTAAGCGTCGGGGTCATTTTTCCTAATGGCCTCTGAAGCGCCCCGCATCCAGTCCTTAATTTTATTATAATTTTCCGGCACGTAATCGCTTTCATTTTCACCGGAATATTGCCAACCCTTAGAGGCGCCGCTACCCTGTTCGCTCATCAATTGATAATATTTGATTTTTCCTTTGTAATGAGCGGAAATTTCATCGGCGACTTGGTAACCATCTTGATAAGTATTATCGATGCTTAAAACATCTTTCGTTGACCCTAACCCCAAAAAAACATTAATACCTTTGTCATTGGCAGAATTGATCATCTGGTCAAAAATTTTAAATTTATTGGCCGGTTCATTGTCAAAAGATAATCTTATCCACTTGGCGCCCAACTCATTGACATAATTCATCTGTTTTTTCCATAATGAAATATGATAATTTGCCAATGGCGCCGGTTTTACATCAACCGCCCACATAAACGGTTCTTTATAATTTTTCAAGGTCACTTTTCGATGGAATAAACTACCACCATATTTCTGATAGGCAAAATAGCCACCCACCCCGCCAATGATTAGAGCCAAAAAAATAATCAGAAATTTTTTCATTTTTCTCCTTTATTCTATTGTACATTCTTTTACTTAAAACGCCAAACGTAGATGCCATTGGCCACCACCTCATCAGCGGGTCCGCCAGTTGGCGGATTTGTCACCCAGGAAATATCAAAGCCCTCGGGCGTAACCTTCAGCTGCTGGGCGCAAATCACCACTACTCCCTTGACCGGTGTATTGGGTAAAATTTCGTTTTCTATCCCATAATAGGTAAAAGAATCACTGTCCCAACAAAGCTCATAAACTTTCTGAAGATGATGCTCGCGGGCATATTTTTGAAACCTTTTCATATTCTGATTCCAGTCAAGATTGGAATCGGCCAAATGTTTAATTCCTCCCTTGGCACCGCCGGCGATTTGGTTAAAATAAGCCAAATAATTGGGAAAGGCCAAAAGACCAATCAAAATTTGGCCGATTACCAGCAGAATAATGATTGGTTTAAGTATCAAATGCCGGTTTTGGATCATCCGGCTAATTAAGATATAAAAGAAGGGTAAAATCGGCAAGACATGGCGAATGCCAATATCAATTTTCCCGATCATCGAGATGCCTAAATAAAGCAAGGGAGGAAAGATAAGGAGAAATCCCTCAAACCAACCATCGGTTTTTTTCAGGAAGCGCCAGCCAAAGAAAATTGAAAGGGCAAATAAAATTATTTCCGTAATCGTCAATTTGTACCATAAAACCAAAGGAAAATAATACCACCAACCGCTGGTGGATATCTGACCGTTTAAATAGGCCCAATGACCGCTGGCATTATGATCCGAGAGAATTTCCAAACCCTGAATGAATTTGTCAAAAGGAATGAGCAACCACCTTGAGTAAGGATGGGAAATTGTATGATAGCCTAAAGTCTTGGAAAGTTCGTAGACTGGCGGTAAATTAGTTAGCTCCCCCCGCAGGGAAAAAGCATACAAAAGCCAAAGTAAAATGAGGGGAATTAAGATAATCATTAAAAATTGTCCCAAAGCCGGCAATAACTTGGGTTTTTTTAAAAACCAAAGATAAATCAGTCCCAAAAAAATAATCGGCAGGACCACCAGTCCGGAAAATTTAGCCAGGAGCACCAGGCCCAAACTCAAACCCAAAAGAGCGGCATTCCCCCAGGTCGGCTTTAAAAAATATTTTCGAAGTAGCCAACAGGTAAGGACAAAGAAAAAAGTCACCCCAATATCGGTGGTCGCAAGGTGCCCATGAGCTAAGATGTTGGGCGAAAAAGCGGTTAAAACCGCTGCCAAGAGCCCGGCTTTGGGACCAAAAAGCGTTTTTGCCCAAAGATAGACCAAATAGATTAAACCAAGAGTCAAAAAAATAAAAGGCAATCTTGCCCAAAAAATAATTTTCTCAACATTATTGCCCGATTTATAAAAGAAAAGATCGCCGTATTCCCACTGGTCACCGCCATTAAAATTCGCCATTTTTTCTTCTGGCAGATTCGGTTTGGCAATTTTGGCAAAAAGACCCGCCAAATCATTTAAAAGCGGCGGATGCTCGGTGTTAAAAGTATAATCGCCCTGCCAAACGTGAAGGTAACCAGCCGGGATATGAACTTTCTCATCAATCACCAAAGAATCACCTCGGGCGGAGAAAAACATTAACAAAAAAGAGGCCAATATTATCCCCACCAATAAAAAAGCAAGATAATGTTTTTTTAGATAAGCCAAATTAAACCCCACATCACCCAAAAGATTATGCTCAAATCATTTTTCCAGATTGATGATTCCACTAGTCCATAAACCACGATTGAGGCCATCATTGCCATCAAGACAGCGGCCATGGGTAACTTTAATTTCTTCAATCCCTCCCGGAAAAACTCAATCAAAAGCCAGACAAAAGCAACTAATCCCAAAATGCCGGTCGAAAGCCAAAACATCAAAAAGATATTATGGGGTGTGAGCGCCATTGGCGTGATATATTCGGGAAAATTACCTCGGTTCTTGGTCAAGTCCCTGAAAGCATTTTGAAAATTGCCCAAACCGACGCCTAAAATCGGCTGTTTTCTCCCGAGCTCGATTGAGGTTTGCCAAATCTCAAAGCGAAGGTTATTAGAAGTTGCAATCCTCCCGCCGTTTTCCGGCGAAACATTGAAATCCGGCCGAAAAAGAACCCAGGAAGTATAGATCGCCATCATGATCAAAATGCCAATAATAATTTGACTGGAAAGACGATGACGAATCCATTGCCAGAAATGGAGAATGAAAAAAACTCCCAAACCAGCGGCAATCGCCAAAATCCCCCCGCGGCTGCCAGAAAAATAGATGGCGAGTAAGTAAATTGCTGAAAGAATTCCGACTATTGCTAACCGCAAAAATTTATTATTAAGCGGTAGTCGGTAGTCGGTAGTCGGTATGCTAGCGATTAGCAACACCGTAATCGGTGCCAAAAACAAAGCCAGATAGTTGGGTGAATAACCAAAAATGCCAATCACCCGACCGTCGGGCGTGGTACTTCCTAAAAATTTTAAAACGATGGTCTGGCAAGCGACAAATCCTCCGGAAAGAAAAAGAGCCAGAAAAAATTTTTTGAGATCTTCTTTTTTGGCAAATTGATAAATTAACCAAAAAACAAGTAAAGGATCAATAAAAAACCCTTTAAATTCACCCAGCGCCACCCGTTTATCCGGTGAAATAATCGTCGAGATTATGAGGGCGAGAATCAAAAGACTAATTGGCAGAAAGATTCTGGCTCGGATCGGTCGAAAACCGTCTTTTTTCGCCTGCCAAAGTCCATAAAGAAAAATGGCGTATATTAAAATCTCCAAAACCGTTGTCGGAATCCTGAAAACTGAAAAACGAATCAGATAGGCAGGAAGAAGAAGTAAAATTAGAGAAATTAAGTAAGACATAAATTAATGCAAAATGCAAATCTCAAAGTGCAAAATCATAATTCAAAATTTAAAATTTTACATTTTCATTTTAAGATTTGAACTTTGGATTTTGAATTTAATATGATATTCTGCACCGCCACCAACAGCCCGATCAACACCCAAATATGAATAATATATAAAGTTGACATAAAATTATACTGGACCAAAACGCCGGCTAAAGCCGCCAAAAGACCGATTAAAACCGATTTTAAGAAGATATCCGAAGCATATTTTAAAGCCATTAAGGTTCGGAAAATCAAGACAAGGATAATTAAGCCAAAAGTAATCGTCCCCACCAGGCCGGTTTCCGCTAAAAGCTCGATATATTGGTTATTGACAATATCCCAACCGGTTTTCGGCCGAACCGGGGGATAATTTTTCGCCCAGGGACCATAATTGCCAATGCCAAGGCCGAAAATGGGACTTTGATCATAAGCATGGAGAGCATGCCTGAAAGTGATCAGCCGTCCCTGGATGGATTCGCCGGCAGTAATATCTTCTAACTTAAGATGACTTAAAAACTCATTCGTTGCCCGATATTCCCCTTTGGAAAGAGCAAAAGTCACCCCGTAAACAACGATCGCCGCGGTGACTACACCGATTAAAATATTTCTCCAAGTAAAGGTTTTCTTGAAGAAAAATATGCCTAAAATTAGAAATGACACGAGCAAACCAAAATAACCGCCTCTTGAAACCGTCAGAATAAAATTAACTAAAAGAAGAGCCAAAAGGGCAATCAGCCAGAAGCGTTTGATGACCTCGACGCGGGCGATTGCCAAAGCCAAACCGACGCAGAGGGGGATTAAAAGGTAATTGGCAAAATAAAGCGGTTCCATCGAAAAGGCCTGAATCCGGGGAAAGCCAAAAACAAGCGAAGTATAACCCTTTTTAAGCAAAGTTAAGCTCGCCGGCAGCCCGACAACATCGCCGCCAAACTGAAAAAGACCAAACAAACCAACCAAGAAACTGGAAAAAAACAAAATGAGGAGAGTTTTCTGGAGATTTTCTTGGGAATTGACCAGATTGACAGCGAGCATTGAAAGAGCAATCGTAAATAAAATAAAAACAAAAACGGAGACTGCTCGGGATAAATTTTCCGCCTGGGACAAGGAAAGAAGCATGGCAATGACAAATAAACTCAAAGGAATCGCCAGGATATTCGGCTCTAGGCGGTATTTTTTATGGTTAAACATTAAGGCCAAAACCCAGGCAAAAAGAGTTAAAAAACCCAAAAGAGTGTTAATCTTAAGATTGACACCCGCTAATTCATAAGAAGGCACCCGTTCGAAGGGCAAAAAGAAAACAATCAAAAACCAGCCGAGCTCGGGTGTCTTTAAAATAAGATAGAAAAGAATCGCCGCGAGAGCCAAAAGCGGAATAATCACCAAAGAAAGCAGGGCCATTTTGGCAATAATGACGCTGGCAAAGATTGCCAGAAAAATGGCAATGATGGCAATAAAAAAATTTCGCGAAATTCTATCTTTCATTTGGTTTGAGTATAACAGATTAAGAAACGATTGAAAATGACAAGGGCCAGAATCAATATTCTGGCCCATTATGGCGCATATTTTCTGCGACATTCGTCGCAGTTTGCAAGATGGCTAGCGACCAACCGATTGGCTCGTTTGCCTTTAGCAATTAGTCGCTGAACCTGTTGGCAACGGTTACCGGATTTCCCGGGTTGAATTCGGGGTATCGCGGGACGATTCTCTGGCAAAAACCTCTTATCAATCATCATCTCACCTCCATTTCGTGCAAAATCTCAGCCAGTTTGTGTTCATGAAAATTCCCGGGGAAGGCAACCTTGCCTGTTGTAGGATCCTGATCAAAAACAGCACCAGCCACGGGTATTTCCAGCCATAGCGCTTTGACCCGAGCATCAGGACCACTTTGCTGAAATACCTTATCATATTCTCGAGCGCTTGTCAAGAGTGTGTTGCGTGTTTTGGCGTCTTTTGCCTCCTCTTCTGATAAACCGTGTATTGACTCGAATGCCGTCACCGGTATCCCTCTTAAGATAAAATTATCTTTTTTCGATTTAACCTGAATTGCTAAAATTTTTTTCCCTTTAACAGCCCACAAATCGATTTTCTGCCAAGCATCTTGTTCAGGGAACGATAAATATGCCTCCCAGCCAAACTTTTCCATAGTTTCAATAGCGGCTTTAAGTCCAAATATGCCATTCTTAATGCTTGAGACCTGTTCCGGATCATTGGGGTATCTTGCCTGGCATAATTGCTCAAATTTCCCCCAAAAAAATTTGAGAAAATTTATCCCTTCGGGAATTTTTTCTAAATCGAACATCATTCTGGCGACTAGATTTTGCCATTCAGCCGAAATTCGGTTAAGATTATTGATTCGATAATCAATTTGTTTGATTTCATTACTGTCAGCGTCTTTTCTTAATTTATTTAATTCTCTTCTCTCTTCAATTTGTCGAATCGCCTCGCCCATCCCCCAGACGGCAACGAAAGTTTCGCTTTCCACAGGAAGAAGAGGCCTTTCTAATTCATCGCTAATCATCGCTTTTTCGTCGTCTGTATTTTTCTGCATCAAAGCAAAAATTTTCCGCCAATTGCCTTGACATTCTTTGATAGTCACATCAAAAAAATCTTCTAATCCTCCTTGCATCATCGAAAACTGATCAATAAAATCTTGAGCAAACAATGGTTGCTCTGGCTTTCTCTCTAAAGTCTGAATATCTTCTAATTCATAATTTGGGATAGGATACAGCTCACTCATCGATTTTATTATAGAGTATTAGTGTTATTTTAATAGCCCCAAACCAAACCCAAACCTTAAATTTTTAAAAAAGTTTAATCGGGAATTTGCTGCCAAACCATTTCAAAAACAGATCTTAAAGTATCACTAATATCTTTGGACTCAATAACAACGCCAATTGGATGAGAGCGAACCGTTAAAATCGCCACCATATTATTCCAGATATCAAAACTGGCTTTGAAAGGAAATTTTTCAGGATCAACAATTTTAACATGACGCCAGTTTTTCCAGTCTTCACCAACTTTATAATCAGGGATACCTTCAATATTAGGAATTAATATTCGTGACATAATCTGCTTTTTGACTCTTTCTTTGGCTACTTCCAAAAATTTTTTAGTCGTAAAGTAACCAGAAGCAGCTCCGGGGGCAGAAAAAGATAAAAATTCCCCCCTATACTTGGTTTCTGAAACCATTTGCTGAATTAGATCAGCCAATCCTTCTTCACCCTCAAAATAAGCAAGTTTTGGTTTTTCCTCATTAAGGTTATAAAGTGCCTCTAATTCTGGAAAAAGCTCCTGAACTACCTTCTTTTTCTTTTGAATATAGTCAACCAGATATCTCGGATGCAAAGCCGCCCATTGGGCCTTTTTCCCTTCTTTGAATGTCTGAACTAAAGGAATTTTAAGCAAATCTTGCAAAATCCTATAAGTTGTCGTCCTATCAACCCCAGCAGATTTAGCAACCTCCATCACCGTTCCACGTCCAACTTTTAAAATCGTCAAATAAACCGCGGTTTCTTTATCGGAAAACCCGGCCTCAGTAATGATAAATAATTTGTTTTTTGTTATTTTGTGCATTTTTTAAACAACATATTTAATTTATCTAACCTTATTTTATCACTTTTATTTATTATTGTCAATACCTTGCTCATATTATTAACATTCCCTTGAATATCTGGTATAGTATTTTAGTTCAATGAAAATTGAACAAAAACTAAAGCCGTGCGGGCTCAAAGCGCAGGAGAAAAAATGCTTCACCTGATAATCGATTTCTGCAAGACCTACCCCAACGAAATTAACCTCCTCTTCTGGACCCCGCTCGGTGTTTTCCTCGGTTTTATTGCTCTTCCATATTGGATAACAATGTGGGGTAGCAAAAACCAAAAACCCCCCGGCCAGCCGTAAGGCTGGCCTCCCTCTCTCTGATCTGATACCTGATCAGGTTAGAGAGCGGGATTAGCTTAATGGATAGAGCGTTCCGATTACATCGGAAAGGAGGAGGTTCAATTCCTTCATTCCGCACCAAGGGAGGTTAATTTAAAGGTAAAATACTGGTCTTATACACCAGCAATAGGCAGTTCGATTCTGTCCCCTCCCACCAAAAGGATTAAATATGACCTATAAAGATTTTTTAGCTACAATTGATGGTTATTATCAAAAAATCGGTTTGGAAAAATGGCCGGCTGCTCCTTCTTTTCACGATGGTTTCCCGGGTAATTTTAACTTGTCTTTATCCGAATACGAGTTCTTAAACCAAAATGAAGATTTTTTTAATCTTAAAAAAGATATGGTTTATGTTAAAAATCAACCTTGTATCCGTCACAATGATTTTTCCCATATCGATAATCCTAACGGCGATTCTTATCGATATTTATTAAGATTTACTATGGCGCCAGTCGGAGGAATCGTTTGGAAAAAAGATATATCCTTAAAAGAAAAAGAAACCAAAAAAGCGATTTTTAATCTGTTGAATTTTTTAACTAATGAATGTAATTTGGACAAAAATAAGATCTATATTCAATACCTTAAAAGTGACAAAATCAAGGTTTTAACTGAAGGAAAGTATGATTTTAATTGTCAGATTCCCAATGACCCAAATCTGAAATATTATCTTGATTTCGGCATTCCAAAAAATAATTTTATACCTATTAGCAATCGTGATGGTCTGCTCGCCCTAAATGTTTACGGCCGACCAACACCTTGGGGTTATCGCAATGAAATTTTTTACGATTATAACGGTAAATTATTGGATATCGCAACTTTTGATAGTCTTGTTTTTCAGCCCATTTTGGATCAACAAAATAAGATTATTAACCTTAAACTTTATCCTTATACCTTGGTTGTTGGTGCTATTGGCGTAGAACGTTTACTGATGATTTTAAATGGCTTTAAAGATATTAATGATATTGACCTTATTAATGAACCAGCCGTTGTGCTGAGGCCCTATACCGATCCTCGATCAGCAAAGCAACTGGTTCAGACTTTAAGAGCTATCCAATTAATTATTGCCGATGGTGGGTGGTACAAAAATCTGGGCAAAAGGCGAAGAGAAAAAATGCGTGATTTTTACAAATTTATCCAAAAAATAACCGAAAATAATAAAATTCCGGTTGAAGTTTTAGGTAAAGTATTAGTTCAAGTTGCCGATTTAGAACCTAATTTACCTCAGCTTGAAAAAGCTATCGATGATACAATCTTAGAATATGAGCGTCATAAACTCAGAATGAAGTACATCCACTCCTGGCAAGAGCACTTGGACGAACTGCCTAAAAATCAACTATTTTAATAGCCCCAGTAAAATCTCTTCCACCTTCTGAACCGTTTTTTGTAAACCGCCTCTTAAATTGCCCCTGCTTTTAAAACATCAACATTCTTCCAAATGGACAATTCTTTTCTCATGATTAGTTTGCCGTTTAAAAACTTTAACCTAACAGGAATAAAAACTAATCAATATTATGCGGCCGCATTATTTTTATTAGATTTTCTTGGAACAATTGTCATAGCTTTTATTGAAAAATTGGGGGGACGAGAACAATAAGGAAAAAGGTATGAAAAATAACCTTACCGCGTTGAGCTTTTTTCTAACCTAACAATTCTTCCTTCGTGAGCATCTATTTTTATCGAGAGAATATCTTTTCTTTTGCTCTCGGCAATTTGGCGCTGCTCGATTCTCTGTTGACCATCATGAAGGTCTGCAATATCACTTCTTACCGCATTAAAATCTTGTTGAATCGCCAAAGCATACGGCTCAAAAGCCTCTTTAAAAGCGGGCTTAAAAGCCTCTTTAAAAGCGGGCTTAAAAGATTCCTGAAAAGCGGGCTTAAAAGATTCCTGAAAAGCGGGCTTAAAAGATTCCTGAAAAGCGGGCTTAAAAGACTTTTTAAAAGACTTTTCTAAAAGCCCTGGCAATATTTCTCTCAGCTTTCCTTCTGTTAGTGGTTTATCCACAGGCTTTTTGTTCATAGTACACTTATTCTAACATACGACGGTAATATCACAAAAGCCCCAATAAAATCCCTTCCACCTTCTGAACCGTTTTTTGGGCGTCAAAGTTTTTTAAGATATATTGGCGGCCGTTTGCGCCGAGTTTTTTCCGCAATTTCTCATTTTTGAGCAATTTCCGCATTGCCTCGGCTAAAGCCTTCGAATCTCTTTCCGGCACCAAAATCCCGACTTTATCGTTGACATATTCGGGAATCGCCCCTGATTTAGTCGTAATAACGGAGGTCCCGCACGCTAAAGACTGTAAATTTACCATCCCCACCTGTTCCTCCCAGCGCTTCAAAGTCACTGAAGGATATAGAGTAAATAAAGCATTGGCAAAATAAGCCGGCAGTTCTTTGTTTTTTAAAGCCCCCAATTTCTTAACTCTCTCCCCTTTTACTTGCCTTGCCAACTCCCCTTCGCCGATAAAAATCAGCTCGACTTGGGGAAATTCAGCTTTAATTTTCTGCCAAGCCGCCAAAATATCGGGTATCCCCTTGGCCTCATCTAATCTCCCGACAAAAAGAATATATTGACCTAAACCCCACCCCAGGGGTGGGATATCTGGTTTAAACAAATCTATATCGATGCCCCAAATCCCGTATAAGAGCTTTTTGATTTTTTTAGGATCAATCCCGGCGGCTAATAAATTCTTTTTAGCTCCCTCGTTCAGGGAGAAAATTATTCTCGCCTGCTTGCCATACCTAGCCAATATTTTGGTCATGATTTTTCCCAAAGCCGCGCCGAATCTCTCTTTGACCGGACGATTCTCCCACATGGGAAATATTAACGGTATTTTTAACTGGCGAGATAGCTTAAAAGCCAGCCAACACATCCTCAATTGATTTTTACTGCCATAGGGCTCGGCCCCCTGAATGATAGCCGGCTTGAGCTTAACCAGTCTCTTCTCTAAATCTTGAAAATTTTGATAGCGGATCGCTCCTTTTAAATCAGCTCGGCTCATATCTCCATAGGGCGCGGAGCGATAAAAATGAACCGGTTGGATTTTTTTAAAATATTTTAAAGGGTGGTGGTTGTCAAAACGGATAGTGTCGGTTAGAATCGCCAGGACTGGTTTAGCCATGAGCCGCCTCCTCAAACACCTTAAGCGTCTTCTTAGCCGCTTTCTCCCAGGAGAATTTTTCCGCCTGCTTCAAAGCCAGCTTCCGCAGCTTATTCCGCTCGTCTTGATGCTCTAGAAGCCGCTGTAGGGCACTGGCAATCGACTTTGGCTCAAGGGGGTCAATCAGCCAGGCCGCCTTTCCCGCCACCTCTGGTAAAGAAGAAGTATTGGCAGTGATGACGGGTAAACCAAAAGAAAGCGCCTCCAGGACCGGAAAGCCAAAACCTTCATAAAGACTAGGGTAGATAAAAACCGCCGCCTCTTGATAGAGTTTTGCCAAGACCGCCTCCGAGACATAGCCTAAAAATTTCACCTTATCTGCCAATCTGAGCTGTAAAAAGCTGTCATAAATCTCCCCGGTGTGCCAACCCTCGGCGCCCACCACCACCAACGGATATTGCTCTTGTAAAGAAAGGGGTAAGAGAGCGTAAGCTTTAAAAAGACCAATCAAGTTTTTTCTCGGTTCAATCGTGCCCACGGTCAAAATATAGGCCTGTTTTTTAAGATTCGAGGGCAAATTTTTAGCAGGGATTCCCAAGTCATTTCGACCAGGGTAAATTACTTCAATTTTTGATTCCGGGACCTTGACAAATCTTTTTAAATCTTTTTCGGTCGACTTGGAAATAGCGATTATTTTTTGGGCTTTTTGGCAGGCATCCTTGGTCCTTTGATTAAGTTTCTCTGAAACGGACACCCCTCGATGTTCGGGAAAAAGAAAAGTGGTTAAATCGTAAATCGTCACCACCTGGGGAATTCTAAGTCCCAGATTTACTTCCCAAAAACTGGGGGCATAAAAAAGATCAACACCTTCCAGCAGATTGCCAAACCAGGGAACCTTAATTCCCCAGACCTTTTCCTTAAAAAGTCCCGGCAGCCGAAAAGTTTTGATCTCGACTTTCTCTCGGGCAAATTGACGGATAAGTTTTTCTTTTTTGGGGTCTTTTCGCCAGTAACTAAAAAGAAGGAGATATTGATTCTCCTTGTCAATTTCGATTAATTTTTTGATGAGCTCCCGGCTGTAGCGACCGATGCCTGCCTTTTCATTGACCGCTCGGGAAGCATCAATGGCAATTTTCATCAAAAATTCCTTTCAAATGCTTCTTTATAAACTTCGATGGTTTTGCGAGCGGTATTATCCCAAGAAAATTTGCGAGACTGCCTTGGTCCTAACTTCTTTAAGGTAGTATTAAGGCCTTTATCTTGAATAACTTTTAAAATATTTTTTGCCCATAAACGTTCGTCTTTGGGGGGAAGGAGAATGCCGGCATTTCCGATGACTTCTGGCAAAGAGGAGGTATTGGACGAGATGACTGGCGTGCCCGAGGCCATTGCCTCGAGGGTCGGCAAACCAAAACCTTCGTACAAGGATGGAAACAAAAAAGCCGTCGCTCCCGAATAAAGCGCCGGCAAATCTTTTTCCTCAACATAACCGGTAAAAATAACTTTTTTTTGTAGGTTCAACTTAGAAACCAACTGAAAGAGTCCTTCGAAGTACCAACCCTTTTTGCCAGTAATAACTAAATTTTCGGAAATCCCTTCCCGAAAGGCTAAAATAAAGGATTTGACCAAAAATTCCAAATGTTTGCGCGGCTCCAGAGTGCCGACATGAAGAAGGTATTTCGAACCGGTGTGGTATTTTTTTTGGACGGCCGTAAGTTTTGCTTTTGATTTAATCGGCCGAAAATCGCTCGAGACGGCCAAGTGAATAACCCGGATTTTCTCCTCGGGAATTTTTAAAAGAGCCATTAAATCTCTCTTGGTATGTTCGGAATCGGCAATAATCAGGGTTGCTTTTCGATAGGAAAAAGGCATCCAACGGGAATAAAAAAGACGGGAAGCCAAAGGCAAATTTTCCGGAAAGAAGACGGAGATGAGATCATGGCAGGTGACAATCACCTTTCCCGAATAAAAAAGCGGGGCGGAAAAACAGGGTTGATGGAGCAAATCAACCTGATTTTTCCTGGCCTTGCCGGGAAAGGCAAATTGATCCCACCAGAACCTCTTCCAGGTCGGAAAATCTTTTATCGGCCTGCCCGCCGACTGGCGGGTTCGGGGTTTAATCAAAAGATATTCGTTTTGAGGATCAACCTTGGCCAGGGCGTCAACAAGATTTTTGACGTAAAAACCAAACCCTGTTTTTTGCCCCAAAGTTGTTTGAGCATCAATGGCAATTTTCATAATTTGAATAACTTTCCGACGAATTTACTATTCACGAATAAACACTAATATCTCTTATTCGTGATTATTTGTGTGAAAAGATTTGTCGGATCATCTCCCTCGATATCCCCCTCGTCAACCATAAACTCGCCAAATAGACGATTCCTCCCAAAGGTATCAGAAACCATAAACTCAAGAATCCCAGATATTTCAAAACCAGACCTAAAATTATACCAGAGAGGACGACTTTCCACAAGACGCCAAGATGAATTTTGATAATTAAGAAGCGGCGCATGACTTGGAAGTACAAAGAAATCACCAGAATTTCCGTCAGAACCGTCGCTGCCGCTGCCCCAATATAAGAATATTTAGGGATTAAAATCAGGTTTAAACCGATATTAAAAACCACCAAAAACAAATTTGGCCAGATGAGTTTGGTTTGTTTGCCCAAAGCAATCACCGTATAACCGAAAAGATGGGAAAGAAAGGAAATCCCGACCGCCACAATCAAAATTTGGAGGGCCAAGGCGGAAGTCGCTTCCAAGCCGAAAATCGGCGGAATCGTCTGGGCATGAAGAAAGGCCTCGCCGGCAACGATTTTGATAATCGGCGAAGCGATAAAAATGATGCCAATCACCACCGGTATAGCGGTGATGATTAAAAAATCAAACGCCTTCTGAAAAGCCGGTCTTAAGCGTTCATCTTTTTTATAAATATAATGAGTGATGATCGGAAAAACATTACCCATAAAGATGGCTGGGAAAAGAAGTAAGATCTCCAAAACTTTATAAGGCGGACCGTAAATGCCAACATCAACCGGAGTTTTTAAAAGCGAGAGAATGACGGTATCAATTTTAAAATAAATCATGCCTAAAATTGTCACGATGGAGATGGGCAAACATTCCCAAAAAATTCGTCGCCAAAAAGAAAAATCAAAGGCCGGCCGAAAATGAAGATAAACCCGACCAAGAAGGGCGCTGGCCGAGAAATTGATAAAATTTCCCCAAAAATAAGCCCAAAGAATTTGATTTAAAGAAGCGTGGCGGCCAATTAGATAAAAGACCAAACCTAAAATCACCAGCCGGCCCAAAACATCGGTAATCGCCGCTTTGTCCATTCGGAGTTTATTTTGAAAAATTCCCACATAAGTGCCGTTTAAAGTCAACCAAAAACTGGCGGCGGCAATGATGGCGATGCCGAAGCGAAGGTCGTGGTATTGAGGAATAAATAAACCGACCAAAAAGGCAAAGGCAAAAATCCCCAGGGCAATAATCGCTCTAAAAGTTAAAACATTGTTGGTAATTCGATCAGTTTCAGCCTCTGGTTTGGCAATCTCTCGGACCAAAAACCAGAAAAAGCCAAAATCAGCCAGCACCGCAAAAAATTGGGTAAAGGCAAAAATTGTCGTGTACTGGCCGTAGCCGGCGACACCCAAGTAACGGGTCAATTTTGCCACCAATATTAAAGAGATCAAGGTGGTCAACACCTTGCCAATGATTTGGACCGTCGTATTGTAGAAAACCTTTCTGGTTAGAGACATTGTAAGAAGAAAAACGCCCTCGGGCCGACTCGAACGGCCAACCTTCAGCTCCGCAAGCTGATGCTCTATCCATTAAGCTACGAGGGCAAGAGCGGATAGACAGGATTATTTTATCTTATCTAACCTAATTTTTCAATCTCGACTTAAAAAATATCGCCTCTGGCAAGAAATACCAAGGCGATAAGGAAACTGGCGGTGGGTGGAGGATTCGAACCTCCGTGGCGGCTTTTACACCACCGACGGTTTAGCAAACCGTTGCCTTAAGCCACTCGGCCAACCCACCATTTACTTCGAGCGAAGTCGAGAAGTTCATATTCTAGCGGAAAATTATACCGTTTATCAACTTCTTTTTCTTTTCTCGCCTCCAATCTTTTAAAATAATCTCTTCTTTCCTTGCCTCGCCTTGTGAATATCCTCCTTTACTATAGCATAATTTCACTGGCAACCTTTGGGCTGTATATCGAGCGGCCGTTTCTTTTTGATGTGCATGTAACCTTTTTTCTAAATTATTAGTTATCCCTGTATAATAAGTGCCATCGGAACATTCTAGGATATAAACATACCAATTATTAATATTCTCTCCTCTCGACTCGCTTGCCACTTGCCCTTCTGGGTGAACCCCGAACACAGTTGAGGGACTACGCTCGCTCGAGGTAAACGGAGGAGAGAGGATTCGAACCTCTGGTGCCGTTTCCGACACACTTGTTTTCAAGACAAGCCCGATAAACCGCTCTGGCACTCCTCCATTTCTTCGGCTTTGCCGAAGTTGTTTTTCCACCTTCGCACTTACTGTGCAACGGATTACATCCTGTACGCACAGTGCGTGCTGCGGCGGACAGGCAAGACCGGCTCTTTAAACCGCTCAGACACCATTCCGTTTCTTTTATTATTTTACCATATTTCTCCTAAAAAGAAAGCTCTCTCTTGATATTTACTTGAGAGGTTTCTATATTAAAGTCGCGATGAAATTAGCCATTCTTATTCCGGCGTACAATGAAGAAAAAACCCTTGGAGCAGTAATTAAATCAATTCCTCGAAGATATCCCGGGATTTCTAAAGTAGAAATTATCGTCGTCAATGACGGTTCGATTGATAAAACGGCCAAAATTGCTAGCAAGGCAAATGTGATTTTAATTGAGCATGATCTCAATCGAGGGTTGGGTGCTGCCTTAGGGACTGGCTTTGAATATGCCAGACGCCAAAAATTTGACTTTCTTTTAACTTTCGATGCCGACGGCCAGCACAATCCTGACGATATCTGGCCTGTGCTCAAACCAATTTTGTCTGGTAAAGTTGACATTGTCATTGGTTCTCGGCTTAAAAAAATCAAAAACATGCCTTGGTACAGGATTATTGGGATTATGGGACTCAATCTTATTACCTTAGCTTTTTTTTGGGTTTGGACATCCGATTCACAATCGGGCCTGCGCGCTTTTTCCCGGAAAGCGATTGAAAACATCGAGATTAAATCCAATAAAATGGAGGTATCTTCAGAATTTTTCAATGAGATCCAACGACATAATTTAACATTGGTTGAAATTCCCGTCAAATCAATTTATACTACATACTCTCTGACCAAGGGTCAAAAAAACAGTAATGTGTTTAGAATATTATCAAAATTAATTTATCGAAGGTTTTTTAGCAAATGAGTCATTGGTTTCAAAAAATCTGGTATCAAATTTGGCCGATTAATCCAATCGAAGCCCTACTTACCATTTTTGCGCTCTTCGCCTGGTCAAGAGCAATTCTAAAATTCAGATCCAAAATAATTAACCAAAAAGAACTAATTTTCTGGTCTTTTCTGTGGCTGACGGCAATTATTATCGTTTTTATTCCCGGCAAAACGACTTTCTTGGCCCATCTTTTAGGTATGGGGAGGGGTTTTGATGCGATGGTTTTTTTGGCAATTATTGCCCTTTTTTATGCGGTTTACCGTCTTTATATTAAAAGTAATGAGGTGGATCAAGACATAACCCAAATCGTCAGGCAAATGGCTTTGAGGGGGGGTATCAAAAAGAGTCAAGGCAGAAAAGTAAGAAAGATTAAGAAAAAATAAATGAAAATATTATTGATCACCGAGTGGTTTCCGCCAGTGAAGGGCGCGGGCGCCAAACGAACGAGGATGATGGCCGAGATTCTCCAAGCTCAGGGACACCAAGTAACCGTTCTGACTAGCTTGCCCTCTTACCCAACGGGCATTTTACCAGCAGAATACCGCTGGAAGCTTTGGTGCCGTGAAAACTTAAAGGGGCTCGATGTCTTGCGCATTTATGAATATCCCACCAAAAATATTGGCATTTTTAAAAGAATTCTCCGTGAGCTTTCTTTTTGTTTATCAAGCCTTTTGGCAACCATCATCCTTGCGCCTTATGATGCGGTGATCGTCAGTTCTCCTTCCTTTTTAAGCGGGCTGGCCGGACTATTTGCCGCCAGAAAAACCAAATTATACTTCGACATCCGTGACCTTTGGCCAGATTCCTTAGTCGATTTAAAAATCTTATCTAAAAATGGTTTTTTGATCCGCATTTTGGAAAAACTTGAACGAAAATATTATCAAAAGGCGACTAAAATTACTGTTGCCGCACCCTTTTTCCAACAACACCTAATTTCCGAAGGCATTCCTGATAAAAAAGTCATCTTGATGATAAATTGTGCTGATACCAATATCTTTCGGCCCCGAATCATTAATCGTTCTAATTTTGGTTTTAAAAACGATGATTTTATTTGTCTATATCTTGGTAATCATGCAAAACTTTATGATTTAAAAAATGTGCTTTACGCCGCGCAAATTTTAAAAAAATATCCCAAAATTAAATTTTTATTGGTCGGCGAGGGCGAAGAAAAAGAAGATTTAATTCATCTTACCAAGAAATTAAATTTAACCAAGGTGATTTTTTGGCCGGAAAAAACGTACAAAGAGATCCCTAAAATCATCAATTTAGCCGATGTTACTTTAATGACTAATCTCCCCAAAAACATCGTGCCATCGAAAGCTTCCGAGTATCTATCAAGCGGTAAACCGGTGATTGCTTCAACTGGCGGATATTCAAAACAAATATTAGAAGATTATCAAGCCGGGCTAACTTACCCTGCCGGTGATCCTCAAGCACTCACAAAAATCATCCTCAAGCTCTATCGTAACAATAACTTAAAACGAACTATGGGCCGGAATGCCCGAAAATTAGCTCTTGAGGTTTTCTCAAAGAAAATTTTTGAGCGAAAACTCAATCATTTATTCACTGATTAGAGTATTTTTGACCATCTTGGATGGCTTGAGGTAAAACTTTGTAGATAATTGACTCATTTTTAAAGATTTTTTGAAAATATTGGGGATATTGGTCAAAAAATGATTCACCTTGTTGTGAGGGGTGGTTCAAAAGAATATACTCGATTTTGCCTTTATTAATAAGTTGGAGCTTTTCCTCAAGAGGAACTTTGTCTTTGTAAATTTGACTGGTTTGATTAAATAATTTTTTTCCTGCGTAGTCAACCATATATTGATCAAGTAAAGTTGGGAAAGTAAGCGTTACAGTTGATCCGGGAGCAAAAAAGACTGATTTGGCCGGGACACTAGTCCGTACAAAGTCAACCATCGCCTGACCACCCATACTTGCCGTCACATTTTTAAGATGGTTTTCGCCAGTCCGCAAGTCAAGATGACTGGCTGACTTAAAAAGATATAAGGAGCGAATGGTTAAATTAGTATACTCCCAAAGGTATGAATAAGTAGTGCTAAATAAAATTAATAAAATCGCTAAAACAAAACTAACGCTGACTAAATTATTTTTAGGCTCGGTAAATTGAAAAAAATCGGCTGTTTTTGGCCACCGGCTCTGACCAATAATTATAGCAATAACTACTATTGTTACCCCAGTGATGACCCAAAGGTAATTATGATTTAACCAATTATCGGTTGATTCGGAGAACAACCAATTAAAGATCGAAGCCGCGGTTTGGAATTTAACTTGGACCCAATAAAAAGCAACTACGGCGAAGACGAAAATAAGATTAATGATGATGCGCCAAGTTTTTGTCAAACTTAATCTTTCCACCAAACGATCAACTAATAAAATTAAAAATCCCAGAATCAAACCCAAGACGAGAAAATGCCAAACAATACTTCCGAAAATGCGATTGACAAAAATATAACCGCCAATTCTCACCATCAAATGGCTGATGGGATTATAAAAGGTTAAGAATAAAAGTAAATAAATCGCCACCAGAAAAATCAAAGCGCGTTGTTTCTTGATAAAAACAATAGCTAAAGGCAAAACCATAATAGAAAGCTTGCCATGAAGATTCAGTTCGGCAAAAGAGACATAACGAAGCTTACGGATATTGTGACTACGCCAAAGAGCCGCAAAAGTCCGACTAAGTAAATGATGACTTTTAAATTCCAAAAATATCAAAACCGGCAAGAAAATAATTAAATTAGCCCCTAAAAATAAACCTAATCTTGTCAAAACAATTTTAAAATTCGGCAATCGCCATTGGCTTAAAAGCCAAATAAAACCCATCAGAGCGACCATAATCATTAGATAAAGATATTGAGTAATATGAATAAGCCCCATTAAGATGCCAAAAATCACCAAAACGCTTAAAATTTTTAGATCGCCTCTCGCCTTGGTTGTTTTGCCAAAAACGTACTTTAAAAATAATCCGACCGCGAGCGGTAAAAATAGAATATTATTTAAGGTGTCTGGTTGCGACGTCATCGTAAAAAGATAGCCCGTTTTCCAAAGAAAAATATAATTTAAAAAAATTGCTAAGCTGATAATCGCCATAAAACGGCTTGAAAAAAATTGTTTTGCCAGCCAATACCAGATTAAAATAGCTAAAATAGAAAGCGGAATAGAAATCGTTTTCCAAAGAAGGTAAATGTCAACTTTAGAGAACTTAGCCAGCAAACTTAAAAAAACGTGCCAAACGGGAAACCCGTAAGCTACATGAAGGGTATCACTTTTTATAAAACTTAGGTTGGCTGGAGTAAGTCTTGCCCCCTCATAAGCTTTGCGTAGAATACTCAAATGAAAATTAGCATCACCACCTCGGAATAATGTCCCTTGAATGCCAATCCCGGCGACAACTATCATCGCTAGGGCAATCACGATCAAAAAACTGAGATTATTGATATCTAAAAGTTTTTTCCAAGAACATTTAAAAGTTATTTCAGGTTCAGCGAGCTTAAATAAATCAATAATCAGAGATATGATAAATAAACCAATGATCGACACGAGATACACAAGCATCAAGATAGAAATCGTCCAACCCAAAATTATTGCCAGTGCACAACCAAGCAACGCAAATATGAGCCCTAAAGTAATCCAAAGTATAAATTCATCCAGATATTCACCAAGTTTAATTTTAAAAAGACGAGCTAAAGAAAATCCCGGTATTGATAATAAACCAAAAAAAGTGAGAATAAGGGATGCAGGTGACATGGCGAAATATCGACCAATAACCAAAATTGCTCCAAGATATACCGCCAAGGCAGCATAAATGACCATCAATTGTTTTTTTCCTTGGTAAAATTTCATTTTGCTAGTATAACTTACGCCTTTAAATCTACCGGGTTTAAAACTCATAGTTCCATCTGCGTAAGCCCTATGTTAGGAAACTTTTTACTCCGACAAATCGGAGGGTTCGGACCATTATACGGATAATCTGCTTGAAGTTTTGGCCAATCAACTTTATAAATAACGCTTGTTTGGCTGTTCGGTGTCAGAACCTTGACTTCTTTGGGATAAATTTTCGTAAGATATTCCGGCTGGTCATTAAAGCCCATTTTTTCAATTTTATGCATTGAAGTGGTAATGAGCAAATAATCTACCTTATACCAAGCTAAACACGTTAATTTATCGGCCATTGGCACTCCTTCCCTTTCGTAAAGGTTACTTAATTCTTTTTCCGATTTACCCGCGCCCGGGTAGGCCGCTACATAAACATCAACGAATTCCGGTAAATCAAGATAACCGCTGTTAGTTTCAAAAATAGATCGTTGAGGTATATTGGTTTTAATAAAGTTTAAAACCTCCGGACCACCGATGCTCTCAACGGACGCGACTTTATCAG